>JGI26535J51212_1001351_pt1 | contig 21922 bp, 18 predicted proteins | sample ThiBiot_750_biof_2_FD_51212 | JGI IMG/M metagenome (IMG submission 51212) | reverse complement strand
GGCATCGGCGGACGGCATCCCGCTCCGCTCCGTGCGCCCGACCGGGCTCGACGCGTGCGCGGAGCGGGAGCAGCCGCCGGTGGGGGAGTTCGACCGCGATGCGCCGGACGAGAGCGCGGCGCACCGCCGGGACGGCGAGCTCACCGTGCGTCTCGGGCTCGCGGGGGTCAAGGGCATCGGAGTGGCAGTCGCCGAACGGATCGTGGCCGAGCGGGAGGCGCACGGGCGCTACCGCGACCTGCGCGACCTGGTCCGGCGCACCGACCTCACCGCTGCCCAGCTCGAGTCGCTGGCGACCGCGGGGGCGTTCGAGTGCCTCGGGCTGACGCGCCGCGAGGCGATCTGGATGGCCGGCTCCGCCGCGGAGGACCGCGCCCGCTACCTCCCCGACTCGATGGTCGCGGTGCAGCCGCCGCTGTTCTCCGACCCGACCAGCTACGAGCGGCTGGCCGCCGATCTGTGGGCGACGGGGATCTCGACCGACGACCATCCGATGACGCACTTCCGCTCCGGCCTCGACGCCCGTGGCGTGCTCACCTCGCGGGAGCTGCGCACCTTCGAGATGGGGCGTCGCATCGAGGTCGCCGGCCTCGTCACGCACCGGCAACGGCCGGCCACGGCATCCGGGGTGACGTTCCTCAACCTCGAGGACGAGCACGGACTCGTCAACGTGGTCTGCTCGGTGGGGGTGTGGAACCGCTACCGGCGGGTCGTCCGCGACTCTCCCGCCCTGATCGTGCGCGGAATCCTGGAGCGCTCGGTGGAGGGGGTCACGAACCTCCTCGCCGACGGGTTCGAGGATCTCCGGGTCGGCGTCACGCACGCATCGCGGGACTTCCGGTGAGGTGGGGAGGGGGAAGAGGCCGGCCCGCCTCCGTGGACGCGGGCCGGCCCGTTCTCACGCCTGCGCTTCGAGCGCGAACCGCACGCCGCCGTCTTCGACGCGGGCGTCGAGGACCTGCTCGGCGAGGACCACCGCGGCGTTCTCGTCGAGGAAGATCCGCGCGCCCGACTCTTCGACGACGGCATCCGTCGTCTCGGCGCCGTTGACGACGCTCAGCGCGAAGCCCCCGTTGGTGTCACCCGAGCCGTAGATGCGCAGACCACCGGTCTGCTCATCCGCGGTCCGCGAGACGAGGGACTTGACGGCCGTGGCCGCGTTCTCGGTCAGTGTCAGCATGTTCGCCTTCCTTTCCTTGTACTGCGGAACAGGCCACGATTCCGAGAGTCGGACGAGACCACAAGCGTCGCAGCCCATTCGGAGGGGATTCACACGTGGGCCGACCGAGACGATCGGTGCCCGCCACCGCCCGGGCTCAGCCCTTCAGCTGCTGGTCGGTGTTCGTGTAGACGATCGAATCCGCCGTGGCTCCCACGAGCCCGAGCGTCACCCGGCCGAGGAGCGGCGCGATACCGTCGGCGGGCGGCGGGGTGTGTGCGCCCAGGGTGAGGGAGTGGCCGTCCGGCGTGGTCGCGGTGAGCGAGTCGACGTACACCTCGACGTGACCGGTGAGCGTCATCTGATCGGCGGTGGTGACGAGCACCGGGCCGGTGTCGCGCCGGACGGTGAGAGAGAAGCCGCCGATCGTGATGCGGTCCGCCGAGAGCTTCAGCACCGGCACCCGGCTGCCGTCTGCGAGGGGAACGGTCACCAGCTCGATGCCCTGCAACCCCGAGAACGACAGCGACTGCGAGCCCAGCTGCGCCGGCGGCTGGGTGAACACGGGCGCACCGGGATCGGGCGTCGCGGATGCCGACGGCGTCGGCGAGGGCGACGTGCCGGGCGTGGATGGTGTTCCGGCGCCCGGACCGGCCCCCGGCGTGGTGCCGGGCAGCCCCGGAAGGGGAAGACCGGGGCCGCCCGACGAGGAGGGACTGGGGGTGGGATCAGGCGTGGCCGGGGCGCACGGCATGATGATCGGGATGCAGAGGGCGCCGGGCTGCGCGGTCGCCGCCTGCGCGGTCGGTGGCAGCGCGGCGCCCACGGTCGAGGCGCCGACGACGATCCCGCCCGCGATCACCGCGGCGACGAGCCCCAGGCGGCGGCGCATCACGGCGCCGTCTCCTCCCGATCGGAATCGGGTTGGGGGTCGGGCTCGAAATCCGCGTGCGGTTCAGCCTCAGCGGATGCCGCTGCGACGGCGGTGCGCGGCATCCAGGCGGTGACGATCACGCCGCCCACGCACGCGAGGATCATGCCGATGAGGAACCCGCCGAGGTTCACGCCGACGAGCGAGTACACCGCGACGGCGAGCGCGATGACACCGTAGAAGACGTGGTGCGCGGGCATCGTGATCGCGAGGATGCCGAGGAGCACGAGCGCGATCGGGATGATGGTCGCCTGCAGCCCCTCGATCCCGAGCTGCACGTGGATGTGACCGATGTCGAGTTGCCCGGAGAAGAACATCTCGATGCCGCCGAGCGCGACGAGGAGGCCTCCGACGAACGGGCGCTCGCGGCGCCACGTGCGAAAGCGGGCGTCCCGCGGTGCGGCCGCCGCGCGGCCGGGGCGGGACGCGGGCGCGGTCAGAAGCATCCCTTCGATCCGTCCGTCAGCTGCAGCGTCATGCCGGTGAGCGTGAAGACCGATGCCTGTGTGCTCCACGCCGTCTGCTCCAGGTTGGAGATCGTCACGGTGTCGGCATCCTGCGCGAAGTCGCCCGCGGAGCCCTTCGCCGCGGTGTTGACGGTGGACGCGTCGACGCCGATGCGGATGTTGCCGAACGACGAGTCGCCCTTGAGGCCCGTCATGCCGATCTGGAGGTCGGATGCCGACGCGGGCTTGCCGCCGCCGCCCGCCTTGATCAGCACGCCGACCTTGCCGAGCGGCGTGTCGGTGATGACGGATTGGCACAGGTCGGCGAGCGTCGCGGACTTGATGTTCGCGATAGCGACCGAGTGCTCCTTGCCGGCGGTGTCCTTCGTGACGCCGGCGTACTGCGAGAAGCCGGTGCCCTCCAGCTTGCTGGCGCTGATCTGGAACTGGCTGCCCGACACCGCGAACGAGACCGGCACCGCGCCCTGCGCGACTCCCGTCATCAGGACGGCCGAGGCGATCCCGACCGGGATCGCGGTGAGCGTGATTCTTCCTGCGCGCGAGCGCAGCAGATTGCGGAACTTCATCGAACCCTCCCCGGTTCGGCTCCGGCTGCGTCGCCGGGGCTCCTTTCGACCATATGCCCTATTGACGAACGGTCAATAAGACGGCGATTAGTCTTCTCTCATGTCTGCGGAGCGCCGAACCCGACTCGGTCGCGACGAGCGTCGCACCCAGCTGGTGGCGCTCGGCGTGCTGTTCCTCGTGGATCGGCCGCTCGAGGAGCTCTCGATCGACGAGCTCGCGCGACGGGCGGGCGTGTCGCGGGCGCTCGTCTTCCACTACTTCGGATCGCGGCAGGGGATGCACGCCGAGGTCGTGGCGACCGCGCGCGACAGCCTCCTGTTCGCGACCGAGCCGCGTCCCGAGCTCGCCCCCGAGGAGCGCCTGCGCGACACCCTCGCGCGCATCGTGCAGTTCGTGCGCGAGCATCGCGGCACGTTCTACTCGCTGGTGCGCGGTGTGGCGAGCGGCGACCAGACCGTGCGCGCGGTGATCGACGAGTCGCGCGAGCGCAACGCCCAGCGGCTCATCGAGGTCTTCGTCGAGCTCGGCGCGCCCGACACGGCGTTGTTGCGTGTCGCGCTCCGCTCGTGGGTCGCGTTCGCGGAGGAGGTGCTCGTCGAGCTCGCCCTCGGAACCGAGATGCCCGACGCCGATATCGTCGCGTTCCTCGAGGCGAGCGTCGGCGCGGTGGTCGGCGCCGTCGACGCGCGCTGAGCCTCCGTCCAGCGGCGCGCGACCTGCCCCCGCGGCGGGGTCCGGCCCTAGCCTGGATGCATGACGCGAAACGTGGCAGACCTGTTCGTCGACACCCTCAAGGCGGCCGGAGTCGAGCGGGTGTGGGGGCTCCCCGGCGATTCGCTGAACGCGTTCACGGATGCGCTGCGCCGCGACGGCACCTTGAAATGGATGCACATGCGCCACGAGGAGGCGGCCGCGTTCGCCGCAAGTGCCGACGCCGCCGTGACCGACGAGCTCGCCGTGGTCGCCGGCAGCTGCGGGCCCGGCAACCTGCACTTCATGAACGGCCTGTTCGACGCGAATCGCAGTCGCGTGCCCGTGCTCGCGATCGCATCCCACATCCCGCTCGCCGAGATCGGGAGCGGCTACTTCCAGGAGACGCACCCGCAGGAGCTGTTCCGCGAGTGCAGCGTCTACGTCGAGCTGGTGAGCGATGCGGCGCAGCTGCCGTGGGTGCTCGAGATCGCGATGCGTGCGGCGGTCGAGAAGCGCGGCGTCGCGGTGGTGGTCGTTCCCGGGGACGTGTTCTTCCAGGATGCGCCGGACCGCCGTACGTCCGCCCCGATCCGGGCGGCGGCGGCGCGCGTCATCCCGTCCGTGGACGAACTGCAGCGGGCCGCGGCGCTCCTCGACGGGGGCAAGCGGGTGACGATCCTCGCCGGGGCCGGCGTCGCGGGGGCGCACGCGGAGGTGCTGGCGCTCGCCGAGCGGCTGCAGGCGCCGATCGTGCATGCGCTGCGCGGCAAGGAGCACATCGGGTTCGACAACCCCTACGACGTGGGGATGACGGGACTCCTCGGCTTCGCGTCGGGCTACCGCGCAATGGAGAAGTGCGATGTGCTGCTGATGCTCGGCACCGACTTCCCGTATCGGCAGTTCTATCCGTCGAAGGCGACCATCGTGCAGGTCGACGTGCGCGGCGAGCAGCTCGGGCGCCGCACGCCGATCGACCTGGGCCTCGTCGGCGACGTGCGCGAGACGGTGACCGCGCTCCTCCCGTTGCTGCGCGAGGGGCGGGACGACAAGCATCTGAAGAGCTCGGTGGCGCACTACGAGAAGACGCGGAAGGAGCTCGACGAGCTCGCGAACGATGACGGCAAGACGCCCATCCATCCGCAGTTCCTCACGCGGCTGATCGACGAGCTCACCGACGACGACGCGATCTTCACAGCGGATGTCGGCACGCCGACGCTCTGGGCGGCGCGGTACCTCGGCATGTCGGCCGGGCGGCGCCTGATCGGGTCGTTCACGCACGGCTCGATGGCGAACGCGCTGCCGCAGGCGCTCGGCGCGCAGGCCGTCGACCGCACGCGTCAGGTCGTGTCGCTGTCGGGCGACGGGGGACTGACGATGCTCCTCGGCGACCTGATCTCGATCACGCAGAACGACCTGCCGGTGAAGATCGTCGTCTACAACAACGCCTCCCTGAACTTCGTCGAGCTCGAGATGAAGGCCGCCGGCATCGTCAATTTCGGCACCGGCCTCACGAACCCGAACTTCGCCGACGTTGCGAGCTCGATGGGCATCACCGGCATCCGGGTCGAGAAGCCGGGGGAGCTGGAGCAGGCATTGCGGACCGCGTTCGCCCTGCCGGGGGCTGCGCTCGTCGATGTCGTGGTCGCGCGCGAGGAACTGTCGATCCCACCGGCGATCACCGCCGCGCAGGCCAAGGGATTCGCCCTGTGGGGGCTGCGCACCGTGATGTCGGGCCGCGGCGACGAGCTGCTCGACCTCGCCGACGTGAACCTGCTGCGCCGCATCTTCCGGTGAGGTTCGTGGTGGCTTCTTCGTGCCGGATGCGGATGTCGTCGTACCGGTGGCGGGGGAGTGCGCCGGTAGAGTGGATGTGCCAGCCTCTGTAGCTCAATGGAAGAGCAGTTCCGTCCTAAGGAAACGGTTGGGGGTTCGAGTCCCTCCAGGGGCACAACCTTTATTTGCGTGGATCTGGGTTTTCTCCGCGAGACCCTAACTAGTTTTCGGCTTTTGCACACTTTTTGCCCACATTCTCGAAATCTCGAGGGCAGATTCGAGGGCTAAACGAGGCGCTTCAGATAGCTTCATCGGACGTCTCAGAACGCCGAAATCGACCTGTTCGGTCGTGCAGTTGCTCGCCGCAGAGTTGAGCAATCTGCTCTCGGGCTACCGGGGACGGGCGTATCGGGTCTGCGGACCCGACGGCAGGGCGATGAGCGGCATGGCGTCGTTCAGTCTCGCTGCGACGGCATCCAGATCGTCGTCGAAGAGATCGGCGTAGGTGTCGAGCGTCATCGCCGCTGACGCATGGCCGAGCATCCGCTGGACCGCCTTCACATTCGCGCCCGAGCTGATCGCCAGAGAAGCGGCCGTATGGCGGAGGTCGTGAGGCGTGACACGCGGGATCGAGGGGTCGACCGCCTGCGCGCGCCGGACTGCGTTGGCGAACCATCCCTTCTCACCCGAGTTGCGCATGTGATTGATCCCATCACCGAACAGCAGCCCTTCGGGCCCCTTGCCGGCGCATGCCTGTTCGACCATCGGTGCGAGCCGCTCGGGGTAGGGGACCGAGCGCTTCTCGTGCGACTTGGGTGTGCCGACTTGGATCTCGTACGAGATCATCACAGCGTTCTCCTCGATCACGAAACGGCGGCGTAGTCGATTCACGCTCCGCACGCGCAGACCCGTGGCCTCGCCCCAGCGCAGGCCGCAGTACGCCAACGTCAGCACGAGTGTCGGATACGCCGAGCACGCCGCCAGCGTCGCGACCTGGTCGTGTGTGAGGTACACGCGACGCTTGCCCGGACCATGTCGCGGAAGGTTGCGCACACGGCGAGCGGGATTGTTCACGAGCCGTCGATCATCGATGGCGACATCAAGCATGCCGGCGAGAATACCGAGCGAGCGGATGACAACCGTGCGGGATTTTCGCGTCGCGAGCTCTGACACCCAGTCCTGCACCTCCGAGCGACGGATCGACGCGATCTCCCGCTCGGCCCACACCGGAGCGACGTGGTTCTTCCACGCCTGCTCGAGCGTCTTGTAGTAGGACGGCTTCGACATGGGTGGCTGCTTTGATCGCAGCCAGCTGTCGGCGAACATCCGCACGGGAACCCGCGACGACGCCGGGTCGATGTACTCGCCGGTCGACTTCGACACCGTGACCGTGGAGAGGTAGAGCTGCGCCTCGCGCATCGTCGTGAAGCCCCGCTTCTGCGCCTCGGTGAGATCTCGCTTGCGGTAGCGCACCCGGTAGCGGCGACCCTTGGTCGTCTCGTAGGCGGTGATGAGGCCCATCGTGCGCCCTCCGCTCATGCGTGCTCGACGGTCAGTATCGGGCCAGTGTCGAACACTGAGCGGGCGACGTCAACGCGGCGAACAACACATGTGGATAGATGGTGGAGCGAGTCGCCAATAGGCGCTGAGTGAGGGCGCGTCTCCCTCCGACCCTGAGAGGGTAGCGATCGAGCGCGGCTCCGTTCTCGCCGCTCACTCCTTGCAGACTGCGCGCTGCGCGCTCTGCTTAGCAGCCGTTCGACGACGAGCACTGCGCCGTGCCCGATCGCTGGGGTGTGCGCATGTGCGGAGGGCGCACAGGAGACCGATAGCGGCGGACGGAATGTCGTTGACTTCACCACTATCTTCGAATGAGTAGGGGACCTCGGCGTCCAAGCCTCGGATCCCGCAACTCGGTGCGTGCGCCAATGTCCGCGCAGTGCGATACAACTTCACTGTCAACCGTGGCGTCATCGCGGAGGAGAGGCTCTCGTGCAGATCATCATTCAGAAGGCGACAGGCAAGGCACTTCGCCGGGCGACCGAGACCGATGCACGGCGAGCGATGCTCAGTCTCGCAAATGAGTTCGGCGAACTCGAGGCGCGACCGATCGCGCAGACATCGTTCGGTGCAATGGAGTACGACGATCCAACTCCGATGACGGAGGTCTCGGATCTTGAACGGACCTACTGTTCCGAGTGTGGTCGTGGATCGATCGACCGGCCCGCTGCAGAGCTGACAGTGGTTCGTGAGGAATCACGCGACTCAGACGTGGGGTCTTGGCGCTTCTTCTGCCCTGAGCACGTGCCGAGCGGATGGGGTACCGGACGTCGGGTACCCGGCAGAGGGCTCGCAGCGGCGCCAAACGAAGTGCTCTGCCCGAACTGTTTCAGGTACGGCCCAGTCGGTCCAACTTGTTCGTCATGCGATCACGTGCTGTCGGCAGATTGATTCCTGATCACGGTCACGCTCGTCTCACCGGAGCGTGACGCGACCACTCGTCAACGATGGAGTGAGCCACGAGCTCGGGAGACTCGTGCTCCCAATACCGCCGAACGCACCACCCCGCCTCGGTCAACTTCGCCGATGCCTCGATGTCACGAGCGACGTTGCGTGCGAGCTTCGGTATCCAGTAGTCGGCGTTTGCCTTGGGTGTGGTGCCGTGCACAGGGCAGCCATGCCAAAAGCAACCGTCGATGAAGATCGCGATGCGTCTCCGCGTGAAGACGATGTCTGCTCTCGACCGAAGGTCCGGGACGGGCGCAACGTCCACGCGGTATCGCAGGCCCATGGCGTGCAGCATCCTTCTGACACGCAACTCGGGCTTGGTGTCGCGCCTTCGATTCGCGAGCATTGTGCGCCGCGATGTTTCGCTTGAGGCCCAGGATTCGGCCATACCGCAGAGTACCTCGCGCCAGCCACCGCGTGCGGCTCAGGACACGTGCACAGCAAACAGACTGGCTAGCAGAGCGCGAAGCTCCTCGGCTCCCATCGCCGACAGATCGGTGACTCGCAATTCGAACTGAAGTGACTTGAATGCTGTTCTCACGACGTCACGGCGGTTTGACGCGCGACTCAGCGACATTATCTGCTCGCTTACGAGGCGGGCGAGGCGATGATCCGACGAGAGATTTCGGTCAATCAGACCGACGAGCTCATCTTCATAGAGGGGCAAGTCTGGATCGTTAAGCAGGTCTCCCAGTATCCATGATCGAAGGTAGAGACGCTGAAAGACATTGCGTCGTCCGGCTCTGTACCGATCGGCTGGGAGCTCCCCGTGCGAGTCGGGCCCGAACCGCTGAACTGCGAAGTCGGGAAGCACGACCAGCGTGAGATATGGCCAGACGTCGGGATGCGACGCTTGCTGGCGATCTTCCTGCGCGAACCATGCTGCGAGCGCATTGCCCACGGCTCTGTCGAAGGCGCGGTCTCGATCGCTTCTTCGATGGGATGTGTCGGGGGCGACGGCCTTCCCAATGGCGTCGTGTAGGTCTCTCAGATGAGAGACAGGAACTGGGATTCCGTCTCCGGGGAATGTCGCTGCGGGATGGTGCGCGCCATCTTGAAATGGGCGCGCAATCCCTCCGGACTGAATCGTCCTTTCGAGCCGACTGATTTCGCTTCCGACGTCCGTGCGTGACAGCCGGGGATAGATGTAGCTCACCGCGAACCCTGCTCTTCGAGAAAGTTGAGGGCCTCGCGGGAGCGATTCGTCAAAGCCAGCGGGTCCTCCATTGCTAGGCGGCATCCCTCGTCGATCGTGAGCCCCAGCGAGGTGGTGATACCGAGTCCGAGAGCGGCTAAACAACGAAAGTCTTCTTCAGCAAAGGCGGTCAATGCGGCGCCATCGACGACGTTCCGCCAACTGCCGAGAAGTCGGAGCACCGACATATGAACGTCGGTCTCAATCGCTGCGTACGTGCTCGCTGCCGCCGTGCCCTCGACGATCGGATGACACGCTTCCATGTCCGTGTTGACGAACAGACGTATTGACGAACTGATGCTCCAGTGAGGTTCCGCGTCGGGAACTGTCTCCACGGCCCACGGAACGGCTCGGCGCCCGGTCTGTGAGAACGACAGCGCCGAAGTCGGGAAGTCCGCGTCGTCACGTTCCAGACTCAGAGTCAACGGGGTCGCGAGCTGCCATAGCTTGGCGCTCTCGTGTACAGCGTTCGCTGGATCCGGGCTGCCGGTTCGACCCGGTCCCACTACCCACAGGTCTGCGCTCAGCGACACTGCGAGGTCGCTCCCGGTCGCCGTCAGATCTACGAAGGCCGTCCAGCCTTCGTCGCTGACCTCGAAGCGCGAGTCCGCGCGCCACCTGATCCGCGCGGGAGCACACGTCGCCACAGCGACCAGACGTACATCCTCGCCCTTGTCGATTCCGGTCTCTATCCAGAACTGATCGGAGAGGATTGCCGTGCCGCGAAGCGCAATATCGTCGCCTGGGCTCCATACGTTGGCGATGTCTTCGTCGCCAAAGGCAGGGTCCACGAACTCCAGCCGCGCTTGCACTGACGTTGCGGCGGGTGTGCGGTATGGGCGTGACTCAGTGGTCGCCATCAAAGTCCTCCGCAATCAAGTCGATGCGTAGCGCTCGTCGGGCCGCCCCAGTGAATTCCACGACAACTGGCACAGCATTCTCAGCGACGGCTGTCGAACGGCCGGTTGCATCCGCCCCGATCCATTCCAGCTCGAGCTCGTCAGGGTCCAGCGGTTCGTGCACGCCCTCGTCGCCGACGGCGCTCACGCTGATGCGTACCAAGGATCGCGCCGGTCCACCTTGAACCACGAATTCGACGCTCTGCCGCTGACGACCGTCGTGGTATGTCGCAATCAACCGAGAAGGGCTTGCGTCGACACGGCGGACCCGATCAGAAGCTCTGGTGCGACGGCCGCCCCGATCGGGACGTCCGGTAGCGGTGTCAGCGCGGGATTCATGCGGAGTCGGTAGAAGTGCGCCGAGTCGACGCGCGAGGGCGCCCGTGCGGACTCGGTCTTGTGCTGGCTGCACGATTGCCGGCTCTGGGTAGAGGCTCTCTCGGATGGCGCCAATCACCTTGGTCCGAGTGGCCTTGACGACAAGGCCTTCATCACCGCCTGAGCTCGCGATCCACGAGTCATGGGCAGGGGGCTCTGTCCGGGCGTAGACCGCGTCCCAGTCGTCTGCGGACTTGTAGACCGCCAGCCACTCCAGACCCTCCAACGGTGTCTGGGCGATCCAGTCCACCGTCGACACGATCAACTCGGGTTGACCGCGCATGAGCGCGATGCGCGAGATTGCAGGGTTCCAGGTTGGGTCGAGATCGTCATGTTCGGCGGTTCGCTCAAGGGCCTGGATTCGCTGGACAATCGCCAGGTGGCCGAGGGTGCGCTGGTATCGAGTGATGGGGATGACGTGCACCGGAAGCCCCTGCGGAGTCTTGATCAATGCCTCGCTCTTCGTGCGATGAGCACGTATGGCATTCAATCCCGCGCCCCATAGGGCCAGAGTCCCAATCTCCGCATCGACCAATGACACGCGCGAATTGTCGACCTCCAGCACCAGCTCCATCGGCGGCTCATCGGTGTCCGGAGGGGCGATCAGCTTGGGCCAGAGATGGACTCGAATCGCCGAACGGGCCTTCGCCGCGAAAGTCGTCGCCTGCGTTGCCAGGTCGCGAGCAGGGTCTTCCTCGTCTTCGGTTGCCCCCAGGCTCTCGACGGTGAGATCGGGGTCGACGACAAGCATGGAGGTGCCAGTCTCGTCGTTCTCATATCGGTGGGTGAACAAACGCGAGCCGAGCAGCTCGGCCGCGTCGCCGATGAGGGGAAGGATCGTGTCGCCGTCCCGTAGACCCCACCAATGGCGACCCGTGAACTGAACGCCAGCCTCAACGTAGGAATCGCGAAAGGCTGACACAATCAGTCGATGCTCGAGGATCCCTCGCTCGTTGAAACATCGCGTCCAGTAGACGACTGTGCCGCGTCGGCTGAATGCATAGGACGCGGTCTTCCCGAAACCATAGGTGCCTCCGCCCTTGCCGTCATCGCGCGGAACCCCGACCTTCAGAATGAGGTCCTGAAAGTTGCGAGGGTCGTCGCCTCGAACGGGTCGCAGCGTCACAGGCCCGTCCAGACCAGTCGTCCCGCGATCGTAGATCTCGAGAACGTAGGGATTGTCCGGCAGTCCGCCAGCGGCGACGGGTTCATTGTCTGGGAGCAGCCGAGCGAGGTCTGCCCTCATTCTCCAGTCGATGCGGCGTAGGTGGAGGCCGTAGGTTGGTCTCCGACCATCAAGGCGAGCGTCCCAGCTGTTCTGCGCGGTCTCCCTGATCAGAATCTCGAGGGGAGAGAGCTCGGTCCGACCCAGCAGGCGATCGCCTCCGGTCGAATCCATATCGCCCGGCTGAAACTGCTTCGGGAACCAATCGAGAGGTTCGATAGAACCAAGTACCGTGTCGCTCACAGGCCCACCAGCACGTCCGACAGTTTGGACGGGTCCATGGCGTCAGGGCACGCGTCCAGCAGCAGCGAGTAACGAAGATTCTGAACTGCTGAGAATGCTGTCTGACCCAGTCTGGAAACGCGTAGCCCTGGAAACTCGTCGGTCACGCGAAACAGGCGCTCGTCCGTCACCACGAATCGCATGGCGTCCTCGACGACGATGGGGGAGTTCTCGGTTGAGCGTTCGAACAGCATCCCCTTCGGTAACCCAGCCGCGTCGATGTTGTCGATGAGGTCAGAGACCGTCTGACCATCGGCGCTTTCCTCCAGTCGCATTGCGTACAGGTGCAGTGAGCCACCTGACGGTGGATCGAGTTGGTGAGCACCGTGGATATCAACAGCCGGGGAGTCTCCGCCCGTGTACGCCTTGACCTCCAGCGCGTTTCGAAGGAAGAAGTCGTGCTTGTACCCTTCCTGTCCGCGCCACGCGGCTCGTGCGTGTGGCGGATCGAGCTGCGCGAGTCTGAGGAGGACCGTGAGCTCACCGAAGAGGCCGATCGCTCGTTGCCGCGAGAGGGTCCGTTGCCCACGGGCGAGAGCCTCGCGCCACGCATTGAGGACTCGCATCAGTGCATCGATGCATGGTTCCCCGGACTCGTCGACGCGGCTGAGCATCTCGCCGACGAGCGACAGGAATGTGGGAGTGAGCGTTGGATCGTGGCTTGCGATGTCAAGGGACATCGCAGACCCGTCGTCGACGGGTTGGTCCAGCCATTCGGCAGGCAGGACCTCCCCGAGAGGCAATTCGAATGGCTTACGGCCGGGCGGGAGTGCGACGAGAAGGTGGATGACTCCGGCATGGTCTCTTGCGAGTCGAGCTTCGTGGATGTCGCGGTCGGGGCCGACGGGGGCCGCGTTGATCTGACCGGGCGCGGGCGTTCCCTGGTCGAGCAGTTCGAGAGCGTGGGTGACGCGTTCGTATGCGGTCATGCCGCACCTAGCTCTACGAAGTCTCCCTCTGTATCGGTGAGAGTGGTCACGTCTGCGTCAGCATCGTCGTCGCTGAGCGTCGGTCGGACCTCGGCCGCGATGTATTCACCGTCGTCCTCTGCCTCGGCGTGCGGGTAGATGACCCCTAGTCCGAGCAGATCCTCCTGAGCGTCCATCGCTCGACGCGTCTTCGAGCTGGGGCGCGGCTGGGAGTTCGCGCTCACAACGTAGAGGGCGATCACGCCCGTGCTCGGCGCCAGAGCTTGACGAACGCGCCGAACGCTCGTGACGTCGTTTGTGTCGGCAGAGTCGAGGAGACCGTCCGGGTCCTCAAGCACACCGTTGTCAGCGAGAATCCGAAGGTCCAGGAGTGAGTCTGTGCTTGACATCAGGGCCCGGATGTTCACGACGTCGGAGCCTGGAGGCGGAGGGCTAGGGAGTCGATCCGGTGTCCAGAACTCTGCCCTGAGCGGTGCGCGGCTGACAACCCCGACGTCGATGCCGTCAGCGTAGGTGAATCGCCCGAGCCGCCCAGGGCCCGAGATGAGGACGAGGTTCCAGGTGACTCCGTCTCCGTGCAGCTCAAGCCACTCCTGCATCGCGGACGGCTGTAGCCACGGATCCGAGTCAGCGACCCAGTAGTGCTCAAGGAATTCGATGAGGTCGTTGTTCGCGAGACCCGCGAACAACTGTGATGCGCTCGTCGTTCGAGACTTCGTCGCCTGGAGGTGGTGCGACAGTCCGCGTTCAACTGCCGCACCAACGATCGTTCTAGCCGCCTCCTGCGCTCGAAGGGCTCCCGAGGGAGAGCGGTCGAGGTAGATCGTCTGGCGCCGGGTTCCACCCAAGCCGGCGTGGACGAGGATCGTGTTAGACATCTTTCCTGGGGACGTGATCTGGAGCCGTCCAGGGTGCGCCAGCACGCGAATCGCCAATTCGCGCGGGGTCTTCCCCTCCGCCTCGAGCGCAGCCACCTCTGCGCGGAGCTCACGCTCGACCCGAGCGAGATGGGAGTAGTCATCGAGGAGACCTGGCCCCACCCACACGCGCGCGAGATCCTGGTATCGAGGCCTAAATCCGAACCATCGGCCCATCTGGAGAAGGGTGTCGTAGGTATTCGATGCACGGAGAAAGTACGACACAACGAGTCCCTCGAGCGTGAGTCCGCGGGAGAGGGTGCCGCCGCCGATCGCGATCACGAGCTGAGGTTCATCATCGGGATAGGTCAGTCGATCGTCAGACTGCCCGTTGTCGATCTTGACCGTGACGTATCCGATGATCTCCTTTGTCTTCTCCCACACCTGCGACCACCCTGGTGAATCCTCGGCCCCGCGGAGGTGGGCCGCCCGATCGATCTCTCGATCGAACACCGATCGGAACTCCTCCTCTTCGTCGTCGCGGTTGAGAGCCATGCCTTCTGTGAAGCCGGCGACGGCATCCTTGAGCAGCTGGTGAGCGCGCACTCGGTGCGACGTGTGTAGAAGCATCGACGAGTGAGCAACTTTGCCGGTACGCAGCTGACGCACCGCTGTCGCAAGGATGAACCATCGAATGGCATCGCTGAGGGAATCGGTTACCGCGGGCTCGAAGGCCTCAATATCTCTGCCGTGCGGAACAAGCACGTCGGCATCGTCTTGACTGACTAGGTGAGACAAGGAATAGATGTCTTCGTCTTCCTCGTGATCTGCGTCCTGATTGACATCGAAGAAGCTGTCGGCGCCCATGTAGTCGTCGGGCTTGGGGAGCACCATCGCGAAGTCGTCGGGGTACAGATCCTCCTCTTCACTGGGGTCGATGAAGATGTTCGCGAATGGCGTCGCGGTGTAGGCGACATAAGTGCCGGTCGGCACCTCTTTCCAGATGTCTCGCACTCGGCGATTGATGGTCGACACGAGGTCCTGGTCGCTCTTCGTGTTCGGCGTCGCCTGGTCGGACTCGTCGTCGATTATCAGTACGGCGCGATTGCGCAACGTTTCGTCGGGGATGTCTCGAAGGAACCTGGCGACGTTTGCGAGTCGACTTTCGTGCTTCTTTACGATCATGATCGCGACGTTGCCAGTGCTGGCCATCATGCCGACGGGGTTCTTCGGGGCGATGTCGGTGTCTTTGCCCGTCATCAGCCACCACGCGATGCCGGCCTTCTCGTTGGCATCGTTGACATTCAGATCCGACTCGAGTCGAAGCTGCGTCTGAGCACGCAGATTCGTGTACATGCCGGCGAGCACGATCACGATTCGATAGCCGGCGTCGACCGCTTTCGAGATGAGGCCCGCGTAATTCGCAGTCTTTCCGGACTGGACGTAGCCGATCACAAGCCCTTTGCGTCTGGCACCGGGCTCCTTCGGGTTGGCGCAGCGCGACAGGATGCGGGTCGTCGAGTCATCGATGGCCTTCACTGCCGATTCGGGGAGCCGTGACGAAAGGACCTCTCTATACGCGGGCCATTCGCCGACAGCCGTGCGGGGTCCGCTGTACCAGGAGCTGTATCCGCCGTCCTTCTTGACGAGATTGCCGATCTGTATCGTCTCGATGATGTTGCGCTGGTCCTGCAGATAGATGTCATATGCAGCAACGAAACCCGGGAACATCCGCTCAATGAGCGCCTTCACCTCAGCCTCTGCGGCGGAGCCCTTTCTGTCGGGCTGGCTCGCGAGCATGCCCTCAAGTGCGCCTAGGCCAGTGCGGAAGTCAGCTTCGGACAGCGGTGAACTCGACATCATCTCTCCTGACTGGCGGGCTACGTCGGACCTGAGCAACGCTCGGCAGCATGGCCCCACAAATGGGTATGGCAGAAGCGTGCCGTTGTTCGTTGCTAGGCGTCAACCAACTGATGACGCCCGACCGGCGAGCCGTCCTGGTTGAGGTTCTGCGGGATCGAGGAATATCCCGTGCCCTGGAAGGACCGAAAGAGGGCGCGGAAGATGTGAAAGGCGCCGTGAGGGGGCACCGCCATTCCCACCTGACGGCGCACGCTGCCGCGCTCGCCGACGAACTCGAAGTCGTCGGGGAAGGTCTGAAGGCGAGCCCGCTCTCGATTCGTGAGCGCACGAGGCTCCGCCCAGTGGTATCCATGCGTGCCGCCGCCGCCCGACCCAGTGATGGTGTACGACGGTCTGTCCGGACGAAGCCGCTTGTAGATCTGACTAAGAGTGGCCCCTTTGACATTCAGTCGGAGCTCGTCCGTCATCCGCTTCGCGTTGAACGCGTTCTCGCCCGGGTCGATCAGTTCGAGTCGGCGGATAACCGACTCGGGGTGACGGATGATCCTGTGATTCGGCGTGCCTGGCGGGATGTCGCTGAGCGCTTCGGCGGCTGTCTTCCACTGATCGCGATCGGGGTGGGTGGGCGCGGGGACTCGGAAGGTCACGGGGACGTCCTCCCGCACGCCCACCACGATGATGCGGTGGCGCCGCTGAGGAACGCCATAGTCCTCGAATCGATAAAGGTGGGGTGTGAGCTTATAGCCGCGGCCAGCTTCTCTCATCGCGTCGAGGATTCTCTTGAAATCGCTTCCGCCGTTGGAGCTGCGGAGTCCGCTGACGTTCTCGGCGACGAACCATTCAGGCTGATGGTGCTCCAGTACTTTCACGCCGTAGGCGAAGAGCGGCCCGAACTCGCCTTTCAGGCCACGATTCTCGCCAACGAGGCTGTAGTCGTTACAGGGAAATCCGAAGGCGAAACCGTCAATGTGCGGTAGGGATTCGATGTCGAGGGACCGTACGTCCTGACAGATCACTGAGTCAGCTGTGGCGCCGCGGATGTTGGCGATATACGTGGAGACGGTGTTCTCGTCGTAGTCGTTGGCCCAGCCATGGTGAAGCGGGGTGCCCGTCGCGCGCGCTGCGTTATGGGCGCCGAGAGCCATCCCGCCCGGTCCCGCAAACAGTTCTCCAAGTGTGAATCCAAGCGTCACCGTGCGCGTCTCCTATGCTGTGGTCGCCATCATGGGGGACCGCTCGTGAGCCTATCCAGAGTGTGTGACATCGCTACTGTTCCACGCGGAGGCCCGCCAAACTCGACGCAGCCATCCGGCGTCCTGCAGATCGAGTTTGAGCCCTCAACGGAGCAAGTAGGTCCACGGCGGTTCGCCTCGCGGATCAGCCAGGGGGAGAGCACCCTCCGCGGCGTTGGCTGCCGGTTGCCAGGCGCGCATGGATGTTGTCAAGCTAGATGGCTGGCGAGACCAACCGACGCGACTGTTGACAACGCCCGGGGCGGACACACGCCATGACCACCGGGCAGAGTATCGTACGCAGAGAACGTCGAGCAGGTGGTCGAGGCCAGGACCGCCCGAAAATCTCTTGAGTTGTCAATAGGGCTGGAGTCGAGTGTCATCACGCAGTTCGGTCCGCGGGGAGACGGGGTTGACGCGTGCCGATGGGTCGTGAAGGTCATGCGCGCGTAGGGATCCTCACTGTCATTCCAGAGGAGATGGATGAGGCGCTCGATGTTCTCGGCGCGTCGGTCGAAGTCGGTATGACCGGCTACTTCACGTCTCCGCTTTCGCTGGATGAAGGCCTCGATTGCCTGCCGTTCGTAGTCGCTCGTTCCTCCGACCGTTCGAACGGGCCCGCGAACGAAAGTGCACGAGCGCTCCTCGAAGACTGGCGCCCAGAGACACTGCTGCTGGTGGGCATTGCAGGCGGAATCCGTCGGGTCGGGAACTCCGTTCCGGCAGCGTTGGAGCCGGGTCCAGCGCTCGGCGACGTTGTGCTCGCGACGATGGTGCATTTCGGTGACTACGGCAAGGATCTGCCGTCGGGGTTCTTGCCGCGCTGGCTCCCGCTTGTCCACCCTCCAAAACGACTGTTGACGCGACATGGCGAACCTATGCGGATCAATACGGAGTGGGCTGAAGGAATCCGAGACTGGCCCGGCGATCGACCTCCGACGCTTCATCAGGGAGAGATAGTCGCGGTCGAAGCCGTAGCCAGCAATCCCTTCGCAGAGCGCCAGCAGGCGATCCTCAGATACTTTGACAAGGCGATCGCGATTGACATGGAGTCGAAGGGTGTTGCGGAGGCGCTATTTGACTACGAGGCCGACGTCGGTGTTCACTACCACCCTCGGTGGATGTGCGTGCGCGGTATCAGTGACCTCGTTGTCGGCAGTGATGCGGCGGTAGCGCTTCTCGGTGAAGACAACGCGGCTCAGCGTGAGGAGTGGCGCAAAGCAGCCGCTCGGAGCGCGGCACTCGCGGCACGCGCCCTTCTCATTCGACTTCTTTCCAGACCGACGAGCGCGCACCCCGAACAGCCGCCTCGCCCAGCGTGGCCACACGCCTCCCAGATCGGGATGTCCCCGGCCCCTGAGATGGTTGAGGCATGAGCGATTCGCGTGATTTCGACTACCCGCTCATCCTCTGTGAGGACTTCGATGGCATTCTCGCCCGCGAAGGACCTGAAGCGTCGATCGAACAGTTCATCGATACGACGCTACGTCGGGGACGGTTGCTGCTGCAGGCTGCTGGCGGCGCAGGGAAGACGCGAACTCTAGAGAAGATGGCGGCGGCGGCCATACGCGCGAACCATCGGGTCAGCTCCGTTGAAGTCCAGAAGATTGCTAGGGACGCTCTCGAAGCAGACGGAGTTGACGCTTTGCTCCGCGCGGCTGAGCCTCAACTCACATACGAGGAACTTGCGGGCGGAGACTCGCTCCTGTTGCTCGTCGATGGCTTAAGCGAGGCGAGCAGCGACACCGCCGAGCTTGTACTCCGCGCAGTGGACGAGTGGGCCGCAATGGGCCCTTCCACTGGCACCGTCGTTGCCGACCGGCTTACGAGACGCACGGTCAACCCTCGTCGATGGCAGCTCGCCACTCTCGGACCTGTTCCGCGCCACGTGATCTCCAGAATCGTCGGGCGCGACGTCAACGACTCGGAGACAGGCTTGCTAGAGAGCCCTGTCAATCTCGACATCGTTGCGAACTTGCCGGGCGAGTTCCTCTCCAGTCGTAGTCAAGCGATCGAACGTCTGACTCAGAGGCAAAACCTCTCGGAGGTGGACTGGGAGGGCCTAGAGAATCTCGCGTTGCGTGTATATCGAGAGCGAGGTCGGCGGAGCATTCCGATTGCTTGGATACATGCAGCAATCGGCGAGCAAGCTACTGCCACGCTGGGCTCTGCCGGCATGATGACATCGCTAGGCGCCGACGAGATCACGTTCCGTCACCACCTCGTTCACGATTACTTGGCGGCGAAAGCTGCGTCGCGGGATTCCAGCGGTTGGGGTCACGAGCTATTCGACGTACTGACGCTGAAGAGTTCGTCGTACGACGTTCTGGTGATGCTGCTCGAGCTTGTCAACCAGGACCAAAGAGACGTCCTGATCCGGCGCGTCTACGACTGGAACCTGTACGCAGCTTCATATTTGTTGTCGCGGGACAGATCGACGCACGGCTCGACCGACCTGACGACAGAGTCGGAAATCTTGGCGCTACTCGGTGAGCGACGCTTCGATCACTTCCTCGCGACGCGTCGTCAGGTTGATGACGCCCTAGCGCTTCACGGCGGGCCTCTCGCGACGTCCTATCAACAAGCGTCGTCGGTTGAGGAAGTAGTCAAGCTTGCCCAAAGCACACTGCCCGAAGATGCCTCATACAGAGCATGGCTCGTTGTGTTCGCTTGCAACGTCTCGCCTAGTCCTTCGTGGCTGGTCGAACAGATGCAGGAGATCGACGGCGTGGACGGGTGGACCGCCGCCAACGTCGTCCGGCGCCTGGGGGTGGATTCCCAGGGTCGCCTGTCTATTCAAGCGCTACTCGATGCTGACTCAGCAGTCGTTAGATGGCGCGCGGTCCATGCGCTCGGGGTTGCCGGGAGCCCGGTCCTGAGTGACCTGTTCCGCGCACTGGAGGAGGATGAGAGCCCTTCAGTTCGTTTCGGCGCCCTGCGGTCGCTCGCCGATCAGGCATACCTTGCAGAGAGCGTCGAGATGCGGTTGAGAATCTTCCGCAACCTCGCTTCCCACACAGGGCAGATTCTTGCTGATCCCAATCTGGCACGGGAGCTCGCAAGAGTGCTTCACGTCGACAATGCGCCGGATGGATGGATCGACGGGGTCAGCATCGCCATTGAGTCGATACTTGCCGTCGAATCGGATCCAAGAGAGCTTGAGAAGTGGAGACGTGTTGGGTCATCTGTCCGGGCGGGAAACTTGGAGATGGTGTGAGTAGTTCGAACGTGGCACTCGAGTCGGCAGCGTGGGCCGTGCGTGAGAATGCGCGAATCTTGGGCAGCACCTCAGTGGGTTGCGCGCTCATGACGAGCACTGGCGACGTGTTCACAGGGTGCAATGTCGAGCACCAGTATCGTTCTCACGATATTCACGCCGAGACCAACGCGATTAGCACAATGGTGGCGGCGGGACACCGCTCACTCGTGGCCATCTTCGTTGTCGCCGAGCGCTCACGATTCACTCCATGCGGGTCTTGCATGGATTGGATTTTTGAGTTCGGCGGACCTGACTGCACGGTGTCTTGGCAACGATGTCCGGGCGGACAGATCAGCTCCTTTAAAGCAAGCGAGCTGATGCCGTACTACCCCCGCTGAGAGACCCTTTGACCCGGTTGACGAGCATGCGCTAGATCCGCGGATCTAGCGACTCACGGATCTAGCTATTCACCGATGCACGCAGGCACCAATGGTGAGGGAGGGACTGCTGCACGGATAGGTGACGGTGGGTCTGTCACGCAGCCAGTGCGGCTGGCGTGTTCATGATGACCTCGAACTCTACGGGCGTCAACCGGCCGAGGCGGAGTTGGCGTCGCCGTCGGTGGTAGGTCCGCTCGATCCAGGTCACGATCGCGATCCGAAGCTCATCGCGGGGTGGCCCACGGCCGGCGGTTGAGGACGTTCTTCTGGAGCAGGGCGAAGAAGCTCTCCATGGCCGCATTGTCACCCGCAGCGCCGACCCGGCCCATTGATCCGACCATGCGGTGGCGGCTGAGCGCGCGAAGGAACTTCCGGCTACGAAATTGAGATCCTCGGTCGCTGTGAACCACGCAGCCGGCGACGTCACCNCGCATCTGGGCGGCGTTCTCGAGCGCCCGGACGGCCAGGGTCGACTTCATCCGGGAATCGATCGAGTACCCGACGATCTTGTTCGAGAACACGTCCTTGACCGCGCAGAGGTAGAGCTTGCCCTCCCCGGTCCAGTGCTCAGTGATGTCGGTCAGCCAGAGCTGGTTCGGCTCGTCCGCGGTGAAGTCGCGGCCGACGAGATCGTCATGGACGGGCAGGCCCGGCTTCTTGCCCTTGCCCCGGCCCATCTTCTTCCCGAAACTGGACCACCAGCCGTTGGACGCGGCGATCCGCCACGCCGTCCGATCCGCCATCGCCTCACCCGCGTCGCGTGCCTCGTCGGCGAGCAGCCGGTGCCCGAACTCGGGGTCGTCCTTATGAGCGTCGAACAGCGCGTTCGCGCGATACGCCTCCACCACCTCGCTGGGCGTGATGGGCGCTGCCAGCCACCGGNANTAGGGCTGACGAGAGAGCTTGAGCACCCGGCACGTCACCGTTACGGGTATCCCCGATCCGGCGAGCTCCTTCACGAGCGGGTAGAGCCTTTTCCCGGCAGGTTCGCCTGCGACAGATACGCCGCCGCCCTCCGGAGGACCTCGTTCTCCTGCTCGAGCAACCGGACCCGCTGGCGCAACTCACGGTTCTCCGCCGACTCCGCCCGGGACGCGCCCGGCGCGGTTCCTTCGTCGACCTTTGCGCGGTGGAGCCACTTCTGCAGCGTCATCGGGTGAACACCGAAGTCTTTCGCGATCTGCTCGATCGTCACTCCGGGCTCGCGGTTTCTCGCGACGCGCACCACGTCGTCACGGAACTCGCTCGGGTAGGGCTTGGGCACAGCAACATCCTTCCAGGCCCACCCCTCGGGCAAGCCAGATCAGATGTCACCTACTCGTGCA
>JGI26535J51212_1001292_pt1 | contig 22593 bp, 18 predicted proteins | sample ThiBiot_750_biof_2_FD_51212 | JGI IMG/M metagenome (IMG submission 51212) | reverse complement strand
AGCCGATGCGGGTGAGGAACATCTTCATCTGCTCGACGGTGGTGTTCTGCGCCTCGTCGAGGATCACGTAGGAATCGTTCAAGGTGCGGCCACGCATGTAGGCCAGCGGCGCGATCTCGATCACGTTGCGCTCGATCAGCTTGGCGACCTTCTCGAAGCCGAGCATCTCGTACAGCGCGTCGTACAGCGGGCGCAGGTAGGGGTCGACCTTCTGCGTGAGGTCGCCGGGCAGGAAGCCCAACTTCTCGCCGGCCTCGACCGCGGGGCGCACCAGCAGCAGGCGCTGCACGCGGTTCGCCTCCAGCGCCTCCACCGCGCTGGCCACGGCGAGATAGGTCTTGCCGGTGCCGGCCGGACCCACGCCGAAGTTGATGTCGTGGCGCGAGATGGCGTGCAGGTAGCGCGCCTGGTTGGGGCCGCGACCCTTGATCACGCCGCGCTTCACCTTGATCAGCACTTCCTGCGCGCCTTCGCCCGCGTCGGCGGCCAGCGCATCCACGCCGGACTCGGCCAGGTGCAGGTTGATCTTCGCGCCGTTGAGGGTTTCGTTCTCGGTGACGGCGTAGAGCGCGCGCAGCACTTTTTCGGCGCTGCGCGCGGCGGCTTCCTCGCCGATCGCCTTGAACAGGTTGCCGCGATGGTCGATCTCCACGCCGAGGCGCAGTTCGATCTGGCGCAGGTGTTCGTCGAACGGCCCGCACAGGGTGGCAAGCCGGGCGTTGTCTTCGGGATCGAGGGCGAAATCGCGTTCGTTGAGGCCTGGGGTCATGGATTCGTTGAAGGACTTGGGGAATGAATCCTTCTCCCTCCGGGAGAAGGTGCCGACAGGCGGATGAGGGTGCGGGCGGAGCGTATTGCCGGAAACTTGCCGCCAGTCCGAACCCTCACCCCAACCCCTCTCCCGGAGGGAGAGGGGCTTTGTTTCTCAGGCGGCTTCTTCAGCCTGCGCATGCACGCGGCCGCGCAGCGAGTTCGTCATGGCGTCGGTGACCAGCACGTCGACGAAGCGTCCGATCATGCGCGCATCGCCGGGGAAGTTCACGTAGCGCATGTTCTCGGTGCGGCCGGCGAGTTCGTGCGGGTTCTTGGTGCTGGGCTTCTCCACCAGCACGCGCTGCACGGTGCCGACCATCGCCTCGTTGATGCGCTTCGCGTTGGCGTTGATCGCGGCCTGCAGCTGTTCCAGCCGCTGGTGCTTGACGGCCATCGGCGTCTCGTCGGCGAGGCTGGCGGCGGGTGTGCCGGGGCGGGCGGAGAAGATGAAGCTGAAGCTCTGGTCGAAGCCCACGTCGTCGATCAGCTTCATGGTCTTGCCGAAATCCTCGTCGGTTTCGCCGGGGAAGCCCACGATGAAATCGGAGCTGATGCAGATGTCCGGGCGCACGGCGCGCAGCTTGCGGATCTTCTGCTTGAACTCCAGCGCGGTGTAGCCGCGCTTCATCGCGGCGAGGATGCGGTCGGAGCCGGCCTGCACCGGCAGGTGCAGGAAGTTCGCGAGCTTGGGCACGCTGGCGTAGGCCTCGACCAGCGAGTCGGAGAATTCCAGCGGGTGCGAGGNGGTGAAGCGGATGCGGCCGATGCCCTCGATCTGCGCGATGGCGTGGATCAGCACGGCGAGGTCCGCAATGCCGTCGTCGTGCATGGGGCCGCGGTAGGCGTTGACGTTCTGGCCGAGCAGGTTCACCTCGCGCACGCCCTGTTCGGCGAGCTGCGCCACTTCCACCAGCACGTCGTCGAACGGACGGCTGATCTCGGTGCCGCGGGTGTAGGGCACCACGCAGTAGCTGCAGTACTTGGAGCAGCCTTCCATGATCGAGACGAAGGCGGTGGGGCCCTCGGCGCGCGGCTCGGGCAGCTTGTCGAACTTCTCGATCTCGGGGAAGGAGATGTCCACCTGCGGCTGGTGGGTGGCGCGGTTGGCCTCGATCAGCTCGGGCAGGCGGTGCAGGGNCTGCGGGCCGAACACCAGGTCCACGAACGGCGCACGCTTGATGATGGCCTCGCCCTCTTGCGAAGCCACGCAGCCGCCCACGCCGATCAGCACCGGCTTGCCGCCCTGCTTGAACTCCTTCCAGCGGCCGAGCTGGCTGAACACCTTTTCCTGCGCCTTCTCGCGGATCGAGCAGGTGTTGATCAGGATCACGTCCGCCTCGGACTCGTCCCGGGTCAGCTCCAGGCCGTGCGAAGCCTTGAGCACGTCGGCCATCTTGGCCGAGTCGTACTCGTTCATCTGGCAGCCGTGGGTCTTGATGAAAAGCTTGCCGCTCATGGTGCTGGTTACCGTGGTTGCGCGGGGCGCGGCATGGATGGCGCCGAACCGCGCATTTTACGCTGGCCGGCCGCCGGCTGCCAGCAAGCGGGCCTGCCGGATCAGGCACTTGGAAGGCGTCCGGGGTGGTCGCAGCGCACGAAACGGCACCTCGGCCCTTGGCGCCGCCGCGTCGCGGCGGCACACTCCCGCCATGTCCGACGCCGTACGCCACAGGGGGAGTGCCGGCCGGCTGCGTGCGCGCTCCCCGTCATTCGCCACGATCCCGCGCGGGATCGCGCTGGCCGGCATGCTGCTGGCCGGCTTGCTGTGGTGGCCGGTGGCGCGGGCGGGGGACCTCTATCGCTGCACCGGCGCCACCGGCGAGACGGTGTTCACCGGCAGCACGGTGGGCTATCAGTCGTGCCACAAGCTGGGCAGTTACGGCGCGCCCGCACGGCGCGCAGCCAAGGCCTCGCTGCGGCAGGTGCGCGGTGCTGTGGTGGGTACCCGGCCGGGTGCCGAAGCCGCCTCGCTGGCAGCGGTGCAGGGCGGCGTGCTGAGCACCGCGAAGCCGCCCCCGGCAGCCGATGCGCCGCCGCCGGCCTCGGCGGTGCCGACCGGGGNGCGCGGGCGCTGGACCTACCAGCAGTCGAGCGGCAAGGCGGCCGCGCTGCCGGACCTGCCCGCGGCCGCGGCGCCGGGCGACCGCGTGCTGCGCGGCGCGGTGTATCGCATCGTGCGCGCCGACGGCAGCGTGGAGTACACCAACATCCGGCCGGCCGGGCGCAACGCGCCGGCGGCGACGATGCTGTTCAGCTACATCGCCACCTGCTTCGCCTGCAACCTGCACTCGCCCGTCCGCTGGGGCAGCGTGCCGCTCAACCTCACCGCCTACGCAGAGGCGATACGCACGGCCAGCATGGAGTACGGCGTGGACGAGGCGTTCCTGCGCGCGATCATCCACGCCGAAAGCGCGTTCAATCCGCGCGCGCTGTCGCTGAAGGGCGCGCAGGGGCTGATGCAGCTGATGCCGGGCACCGCGAACGACATGGGCGTGCTGGACGCGTTCGACATCGGCCAGAACATCCGCGGCGGCGCGCGTTACCTCGGCGTGCTGCTGCGCGATTTCGGCGGCAACGAACGCCTCGCCGCGGCGGCCTACAACGCCGGCCCGGGCGCGGTGCAGCGCTACAACGGCGTGCCGCCGTATGCGGAAACCCAGGTCTACGTGCAGCGCGTGGACACCTTGCGCAAGCGCTACGAGGCGGCGCTGCGTCCGCCGCTGGCGGCGGCCGGGCCGGGCTGAGTCACTGCGGCTCGTTGCCGGTCGAGGCTTCCACGCTCATCGGCGGGCGTTCGGTCAGCGTGGCCTTGGTATGGAACGGGCTGCCGTTGCGCAGGCCGGAGAGTTCCACCGTGGTGCCGGGCTTGATCGCCGACTCGCGCCGGCGCAGGTCGGCCGGGTCGCGGATGTTGTCGTCGCCGATGCGCAGCAGGATGTCGCGCGGCTGGATGCCGGCGAGCGCGGCCGGGCTGCCGGGATACACGTCGGCGACCTGGGCGCCGCGCGCCGCCGCGGGCAGGCCGCTGTCGGCGGCCACCGGCACGAAGGTATAGTCCGCGCCCAGCCAGCCGCGCACCACGTGGCCGGTGGCGACGATCTGGTCCAGCACCTTCTTGGCCGTGCCCACCGGGATCGCGAAGCCTATGCCCTCGGCGTTCGCGGCCTTGCCGATCAGCGCGGTGTTGATGCCCACCAGCTTGCCGTCCGCGTTGACCAGCGCACCGCCGGAGTTGCCGAGGTTGATCGCCGCGTCGGTCTGGATGAAGTCCTCCGCGCTGGAGCTGTTCAACTGGCGGCCCACCGCGCTGACGATGCCCATGGTCACCGTCTGGTTGAGGCCCAGCGGATTGCCGATCGCCAGCACCACGTCGCCGGGGCGCGGCTTGTCTTCGGCGATCCGTATCAACGGCAGGTTGCCGGCGTCGATCTTCAGCACGGCCAGGTCGGTCTCCTCGTCCGAGCCGACCACCTTGGCGCTGGCCACGCGGCCGTCGTACAGCAGCACCTGGATGTCGGTGGCGTGCGAGATCACGTGGTAGTTCGTGAGTACGTAGCCCTGTGCACTGACGATCACGCCCGAGCCCAGCGTCTGCTCGCGGCGCGCGTAGGTGGTGAGCGTGCCGCCCAGCAGCTGCTGCAGGACGGGGTTGTCGTACATCTTGATCGCCGGTTCGTTGACGATCTTGTCGGCGTAGATGTTCACCACGGACGGCGCCGCCTCGGCGACCGCGTCGGCGTACGAGGTCGGCGCGGAAGGCGCCGGCGCTCCCGCCGCCGGCGCGGTGGGCAGGCCAAGCCGGGCGCGCAGGCGCTCGCCGCTGCCGGGCCAGAACAGGCCGATCACGAACGCAGCCGCGAGGCCGACGACGACACAGCGGGCGAGAAAGGCGAGCGTGCCGGCGGCATGTTTCATTTCGAGCTGCAATCCGTGACGGGCGGGCGGACGGTAGGGTAGGCTGGTGGAGGCAGGGGAGCGTCGATACGTCGCGGTGCTTTTATTGTACGGTGCGGGGGCTGACGCTAGACTAACGCGATTTTTAGGGGTTCCGAATCCTTGCCGGGGCAAGAGCCCTTCCTGACGCAGCAAGTACACCAAGTACCGGAGAGCCTGATGGCGAACGAAGTCGTCGATCATGGCCGCCGCCGGTTTCTCACGACGGCCACCGCGGTGGTCGGTGGCGTGGGAATCGTTTCGGCGGCCGTGCCCTTCATCAAGTCGTGGGAACCCAGCGCGCGCGCCAAGGCCGCCGGAGCTCCGGTCACCCAGTCACTCAAGAAGATCGAGCCGGGCCAGCAGCTGATCGTGGGCTGGCGCAGCCTTCCCGTGTTCATCGTCAACCGGACGCCGGCGCAGCTGGCGACGCTGCCGAAGCAGGACTCGCGCCTGGTCGATCCCAAGTCCGACGGCACCTCCGCCGGCCAGCAGCCGAAGTACGCGCAGAACGAGGCGCGCTCGATCAAGCCCGAGTGGCTGGTGATGGTCGGCATCTGTACCCACCTGGGCTGCGTGCCGGCCTACGCGGGCGAGATCAAGCCCGAGCCGTTCGACCCGAACTGGCAGGGCGGCTACTACTGCCCCTGCCACCACTCGCGCTACGACATGGCCGGACGCGTGTACCAGGGCGTGCCCGCGCCGAAGAACATGGAAATCCCGCCGTACCACTTCATCGACGACACGACGGTGCAGATCGGCGTGGGTCCGGAGGGAGCAGCGTAATGGCCAACGTATTCGCAAGCATCGGCGACTGGGTCACCGAGCGGGCACCGGGCCTGGCGCCCATGTACCGCAAGCACATGTCGGAGTACTACGCGCCGAAGAACTTCAACCTCTGGTACTACTTCGGTTCGCTGGCGATGCTGGTGCTGGTCAACCAGATCGTCACCGGCATCTTCCTCACGATGAACTACAACCCGAGCGCGGCCGGCGCGTTCGACTCGGTGCAGTACATCATGCGCGACGTGGAGTGGGGCTGGCTGATCCGCTACATGCACTCCACCGGCGCATCGCTGTTCTTCGTGGTGGTGTTCCTGCACATGTTCCGCGGCATGATGTACGGCTCGTACAAGAAGCCGCGCGAGCTGGTGTGGCTGCTCGGCATGCTGATCTTCCTGGTGCTGATGGCCGAGGCGTTCATGGGCTACGTGCTGCCGTGGGGCAACATGTCGTTCTGGGGCGCGAAGGTGATCGTGTCGCTGTTCGGCACCATCCCGGTGATCGGCAACCAGCTGGTCGAGTGGATCATGGGCGACTTCCTGCCCGCCGACGCCACGCTCAACCGCTTCTTCGCGCTGCACGTGATCGCGCTGCCCATCGTGCTGCTGTTGCTGGTGGTGCTGCACCTGGCCGCGCTGCACGAGGTGGGCTCGAACAACCCCGACGGCGTCGACGTCAAGCACGGCCCCAAGGGCAACCGCTGGAACCCGGCGGCGCCCACCGACGGCATCCCCTTCCACCCGTACTACACGGTGAAGGACCTGTTCGGCGTGGGCGTCTTCCTGATCGTCGCGGCGTTCATCATCTTCTTCGCGCCCAGCTTCGGCGGCTGGTTCCTCGAGCACGACAACTCGATCGCGGCGAACAACCTGCTCACCCCGGCGGAGATCAAGCCGGTGTGGTACTTCACCCCGTTCTACGCGATCGTGCGCATGATCCCGTCGTTTGCCGGCACCGCCGTGTGGGGCGTGCTGGCGATGTTCGGCGCGATCGTGGTGCTGTTCCTGCTGCCCTGGTTCGACCGCGGGCAGGTCAAGTCGGTGCGCTACCGCGGCACCGGCTTCAAGGTGGCGCTGGCGCTGTTCGTGATCGCGTTCCTCAGCCTGGGCGCGGTGGGCGCCGGCCTCGTCGCCGAGGCGATCCCGGCCTGGTTCGGCAACGTCGACGTGACCGCCTGGGAGAACGCGTTCGGCCGCACGATGACGCTGATCTACTTCGGCTTCTTCGCGTTCCTGTGGGCCTATACACATTTCGGCTGGGAGAAGACCAAGCCGGTTCCGGATCGGGTGACGATGCATGACTAAGCCGACGCTCTTGATGAAACGGATCCTTCCCGCGGTTGCGCTGACCCTGGGCCTGCTCGTCGCCGGCCAGCCGGCGGCGCAGGCGGCGGAAGGCGGTGCGGCGCTGATGGCGTCGGGCTCCGGCGTGGGCGACCAGGCCTCGCTGCAGCGCGGAGCCAAGCTGTACTTCAACTACTGCGTGGGCTGCCACTCGCTGAAGTACATGCGCTACTCGCGCATCGCCGACGACCTCGGGCTCACCGAGCAGCAGGTGATGCAGANCCTCAACTTCACCGGCGCGAAGTTCGACGATCCCGTGATCTCGCACATGCCGGCGGAAGACGCGACCAAGTGGTTCGGCAAGGAACCGCCGGACCTGTCGCTGGAAGTGGGCGCGAAGACCGCCGACTGGGTCTACACCTACCTCAACACGTTCTACCTGGACCCGAAGAGCCCGATCGGCTGGAACAACACCACGCTGCAGAACGCGTCGATGCCGTTCCCGCTGTGGGAGCTGCAAGGCCAGCAGACCGCGGTGAAGAAGCCCGGCAGCGACGCGGTGGAGAAGCTGGAGCTGAGCCATCCGGGCAAGCTGACCCCGGCGCAGTACCAGCAGGCCACGCGTGACCTGGTGAACTTCCTGGAGTACGTTTCGGAGCCGGCGGCCCTGCAGCGGCACAACTACGGCATCTGGGTGCTGTTGTTCCTGGCGCTGTTCACGCTGCTGGCCTACCTGCTCAAGAAGGAATACTGGAAGGACGTCCACTGATTCAGGGGCTACNCCCGTAGGGTGCGGTGGTCCGGGAGTCGGCCGACTTCCGGACCGCCGCATTCGTGCCACCGCAACAGGGAATACCGCGCATGGTTCCAAGCGCCCGCTCGCGTACCGCACTCACCCTCTACACCACGGCCGACGACGTCCAGAGCCATCGCGCCCGTCTGGTGCTTGCCGCCAAGGGCGTCGCCTACGAACGCGTGCTGGTGGAGCCGGGCAAACCGCCGGAGGACCTGCTCGACCTCAACCCCTACGGCAGCACGCCCACGCTGGTCGACCGCGACCTCACCCTGTACGACGCCAGCGTGGTGTGCGAGTACCTCGACGAGCGCTATCCGCACCCGCCGCTGATGCCGATCGATCCGCTTTCCCGCGCGCGCCTGCGCGTGGCGGCGGTGCGCATCGAGAAGGACTGGCTCACCGAGGTGGACGTCATCCGCGCAGGCGGCCGCACCGCCGATCCGGCGCGCAAGCGCCTGCGCGCCCACCTGCTGGCCGCGCTGCCGCTGTTCAAGGCGGCCCGGTTCTTCCTCAATCCAGAGATGAGCCTCGCCGACTGCCTGGTGGCGCCAGTGGTGTGGCGGCTGCCGTGGCTGGGCGTGGACCTGGGCCGCGAGGGCAAGCCCATCCTCGACTATGGCGAACGGCTCTTCCACAGCCAGGGTTTTTCGCGCAGCATGACCGAGCAGGAAAAGGCCATGCGNCCCTGATGAACGAAGTANCCCATCCGATGACTTCCAACCGCCCCTATCTGCTGCGGGCGGTCTACGACTGGATCAGCGACAACGGGCTCACCCCGTACCTGCTGATCGACGCCACCGGCGAAGGCGTGCGCGTACCGCCGCAGGTGGTCAAGAACGGCCAGGTGGTGCTGAACATCGCGATGCGCGCGGTGGCGAACCTGGAACTGGGCAACGACTGGATCGGCTTCTCGGCGCGCTTCTCCGGCGTCAGCCACGCGCTGCGCATCCCGGTCGGCTCGGTGCTGGCGCTGTACGCCCAGGAGAACGGGCAGGGCATGATGTTCCCGGCCGACGAGGAAGGCGGCGACACGCCGCCGCCCGCATCGGCGCCCGACGAGCCCGGCTCCGGCCAGAACGGCGGTTCCCAGGAAAAGCCCAAGCGCGGCGCGCCGCNCCTGCGGGTGATCAAGTAGGCAGCGGCCCCGCCGGCGCTGCGCGCCGGCTCAGTGCAAGGTGTCGCCGCCGGAACGCTGGCGCGGGCGCAACGGGACCACGTTGCTGGCGCGCGACGCTTCGTCCGGCTGCGCGGCGACCTCGTCGTGGGCAGGGGGCGCGTGCCGCGGTTCCGGCGCCGCCACCGCGGCGGCTTCGGGCGGCATCAGCACCACCGTGGGCAGCCGCAGTTCGCTCATGCCGTCCCCCAGCATCCACAGCGAGCCCTGTTCGCGGTCGGCGCCGTCGATGCTCACCTCGAAACCGTAGCAGCGCTCCAGCCGCCGCCGCCCGGCCACGCGGCGCAAACGCAGCGCGCGCAGGCCCACGGTCTCGTCCAGCAGCTGCAGGCCGTGGCGCTCGCACTGCTGCCGCGCCATGGCGGCCGCGCGCTCGCGCGCCGCGCTCAGCTTCAGCCACAGCCCGATCACGGCGATCAGCGCCAGCAGTACCAGGAGGTCGTTGACGTTGCCCATGCCTGCAAGTGTGTGGGCGGCCGGCGCGCCGCGCAAGGCGGCGCCGGAAGGGCTCAGCCCAGTTGCAGGCGCAGCGACAGGTCGACCGCGTGCACGTGCTTGGTCAGCGCGCCCACCGAGATGTAGTCGACGCCGGTGCGGGCGTACTCGCCGATGGTGGCGAGGTCCACGTTGCCGGACACTTCCAGCGGCACGCGCCCGGCGGTGAGCTGCACCGCCTCGCGCATCAGCGGCACGCTGAAGTTGTCCAGCATGATGCGGTCCACGCCGGCGGCGAGCGCCTGCTGCAGCTCGTCCAGGTTTTCCACTTCCACTTCCAGCAGCAGCGTCGGATGCAGGCGTCGCGCCGCGGCCGCCGCCGGCGCGATGCCGCCGGCGGCGATGATGTGGTTTTCCTTCACCAGGATCGCGTCGTACAGGCCGATGCGGTGGTTGTGGCCGCCGCCGCAGCGCACGGCGTATTTCTGCGCCAGGCGCAGGCCGGGCACGGTCTTGCGGGTGTCGAGCACGCGCGCCCGGGTGCCGGCCACCGCGGCCACGTAGGTGGCGGTGGCGGTGGCGGTGCCGGACAGCAGTTGCAGGAAGTTCAGTGCCGAGCGCTCGGCGCTGACCAGCGAGCGGGCATGGCCGGACAGGCGGCATATCACGGTGCCTGGCGCCACGCGGGCGCCGTCGCCCACCGCCCAATCGATGCACACGGCCGGGTCCAGGCGCCGGAAGCAGGCGTCGAACCATGGCGCCCCGGCGATCACCGCGTCGTCGCGGCAGGTGAGCGCGGCTTCGGCCACGGCGTCGGCCGGCAGCAGTTCGGCGGTGGCGTCGCCGTTGCCGAGATCCTCGGCAAAGGCCCGTGCCACGTCGGCGGCGATCAGTTCGGGTCCGGGCGGGTCGAACGGGAGGCGGGGGNTCATGCAGCAGGCGTGCCGGGTTGGGCCGGGCCGGGCTGGCGCAGGCGCGTGACGATGGCGCTCATCGCGCGATCGAACAGCGCGTTGGTGGCCAGCACCTGCGCATGGCCGCCGGCCAGCAGCACGGCCAGTTCCTGCGGGGCGTAGTCGGCCACCTTGAGGCCGCGCCGGTTGACGAACAGGTAGCGGCCGCTCATCGGGCTGATCCACGACAGCTTCGCGCGCACCATCGGTTCGTCGGGCAACTGGAATTCCAGCCAGACCCCGGGTTGCAGCGCCTCCACCTGGTGCCACTCGGGACTGTCGGTGGCGACCGGCACGCTCTCCCCGGGCAGTTCGTCGGGGTCCGCGGCATGCGGTTCGACGATGGGCTGGATGCTTTCCGGGATCGCGGCGGTGGCGCCGGCGGCCGGNGCGGCGCCGCGCGCCGGTTCGCCCAGCAACTGGCCATACCAGTCGCGCAACTGCGCCAGCAGGCGCTCGATGTCCTGCGGCTGGAACGCGACGTTGGCCAGGCCCAGGCGCAGCGCGCGCTCGATGCCGGGGAGCAGCTGCCGCAGCTGCTGGCGGGCGAGCGGATCCTGCGGCGGCTGCGTGCTGGCGATGAAATCGTCCACGAAAGCCAGCCCGTCGCGGAACTCGGCCGAGTCCTCGCCCTGGCGCAGCAGCACCAGCACCAGGTGGTTGGCCCAGGCGCGCGCCAGCACCTCGTGCACCAGCGCCGGCAGCTTGCGGCCGCCGATGCGGTCGACGATCTCGCGGGCGGCGCGGCGCCGTGCCTGTTCCAGTTTCTCGCGGCCGCGCGTGGACTCGGCCACGCGCTGCTCGGCCAGTTCGGAGCGGCGCCGGTTCAGTTCGTGGAACTGCTGCAGGTCCAGCAGCAGGCGCTCGAAGATGCCCAGGTCGTCGTCGAACTCGTGCAGCAGCTGGTCGACGATGGCCTTGACCTTGTCGTGCAGGCGGCCGTCGCGATCCGACTCCGGCGACCAGCCCTTGGCCTGTTCGGCCAGCGCGTCCAGCAGGCGGCGTGCCGGGTGCTGGCGGTGCGCGAACATCTTGCGGTCGAGGATCGCCGCCTTGAGGNAGGGGATCTGCAGCCGCGCCAGCATCACCTGCATTTCGGCCGGCAGGGTCTGGTCCTCGAGGATGAACTCGAACAGCATGCCGACCAGGTCGATGGTGTCTTCGTCGATGTGGGTGACGTGGCTGGGGCGGCTGCCGCGCAGGGCGCCGAGCTGGCCCAGCAGCTGCTCCTTGAGCTGGGCCACCACTTCCCGTTCGAGGCGGCCGTCGCCGGCCGGCATGCTGGGTGCCGGCATCGCGCCGGCGGCCAGTTGGGTCTGCAACACGCTGAGCGCGCCCAGCAGCTCGTTGGTGGAGGGCGGCGGACCGCCGGCATCGCCGGTCCGGACGTGCGCGACGGGGCCGCCGCGCCGTGCCACGAACAGGCCGTGCAGGGTCTGCAGCAGTTCGGCCGTGGCGGGGTCGCCGGTTTCGTCCGGCCCCGCCGCCGCGCTGTCGGTTTGCGGCGACGGCTGCGGGCGGGAGTCGCCGCGCGGCATCGCCGTGCGCAGCTGCGGCAGCACACCGGCGCGGGCCAGTTCGGCATTCGCCTCGGCGTACAGGTCTTCAAGCGTGGACAGCACGTAGCGGTCGAACAGCTTGTAGATGAGCAGCTTGACGCGCATGTCCGCGCTCAGCTCCTTCAGCGCCTGGCGGAACGCCTGGGTCAGCGCGGCCGGGGCGATCGGGTTGCCGGCGTCCTCGATCTTGCGGCCCGCGCAGATCACCGAGAGGCGCTGGTTGATCGCGAACAGGTCGTGCACGAGGCGGCTTTCGTGCTTGCTGTTCATGCTGGTGATCGCCAGCGACTCCTCCAGCTCGGAATCCCCCACCAGCGACAGCTCGGCCATGGGCGGCATCGGGGCGGCCGGCGCGGAGCGTCCGGCCAGCGCGCCCAGCTCGCGGTTCACGGTGGCGAGGANGCTGCGCTCGATCGCCGGGCGGCGCTTGCGCACTTCGCGCATGCCGTCGAAGTAGTGCGTCTGGGTGGCGTTGTTCTCGGCCTTCTCGGCGAGGTCGAACAGCGCGTCGTCCACGTGCTCGAACAGGTTGCCCAGGCCTTGCTGCAGGCGCTTGCCGGCGATGCCGCGCACGGCATTGAGCAACTCGCCCACGCGCTCGCCCGTGGCGTCGGCGCGCGGCGCCAGCGGCACGATCTTGGGCGGTTCATAGGCTTCGTTCATGGCCACAGCGGAAGCTCGTCGTTGGCGCCAGGCGTCCTGCGGTTGGTTCGTCGATCCGTTGACGAGGGTTCGAAGCGTGGGAACACGTCAGGCCGCGGCCGGGAAATCGTCGAGCTGGGTGGTGCCTATGCCTTCCTCGGGCAGCATCACGGGGATGCCGTCGTCTACGCGGTAGATCAGCTTGCGGTCGATGGTGACCAGGCCTTCGTCCAGTCGCTCGCGCNCCGGCGCTCCCGCCGTCGTCACCACTGCGCCGGCCGCGATCGCGCCGTTCAGCGCGTCCAGCTCGGCGCGGGCCAGCGGACGCACCGGCGTCTTGCTGACGGGGCAGCACAGGATGTCGAGCAGGCGCTTGTCCATGGCGGAAAATCGTTGTGGCACCGGAAAGCCCGTACAATAACCACTTTTGGACGGCCGGGCCATGACAGCAACGACGGAAACGCCACGGGTGGGCGTGGTGATGGGGTCGCGTTCCGACTGGGAAACCATGGAACATGCCTCCGGGGTGCTGACCGAGCTGGGCGTGGCGCACGAGGTGCAGGTGGTGTCCGCCCACCGCACGCCGGACCTGCTGTTCCGTTATGCCGAACAGGCCGTGGGCCGCGGCATCCAGGTGATCGTCGCCGGCGCCGGCGGGGCTGCCCATCTGCCGGGCATGCTTGCCGCCAAGACCCGGCTGCCGGTGTTCGGCGTGCCGGTGCAGTCCAAGGCCTTGAACGGCATGGATTCGCTGCTCTCGATCGCGCAGATGCCGGCCGGCATCCCGGTGGGCACGCTGGCGATCGGCCGCGCCGGCGCGGTGAACGCGGGCCTGCTCGCCGCGGCGGTGCTGGCGTTGACCGNCCCCCGCCTGGCCCAGTCGCTGGAGCAGTGGCGCGCCAGGCAGACCCAGGCCGTGCTGGACCAGCCGGACCCCCGCGCATGAGCGCATCGCGACAACCGGTGCTGGGCATCCTGGGCGGCGGCCAGCTGGCCCGCATGCTGGCGCTGGCGGCCGCTCCGCTGGGCGTGAACACGCTGGTGGTGGACAGCGCCGCCGACGCCTGCGCCGGCCAGGTGGCGCCGCTGGTCAGGGCCGACTGGACCGACTACGCCGCGCTGGAGGATTTCGCGCGCAAGGTCGACGTCGCCACCTTCGACTTCGAGAACGTGCCGGCCGAAACCGCGCAATGGCTGGCCGAGCGGGTGGCGGTGTTCCCGAACCCGCGCTCGCTCGCGGTGGCGCAGGACCGCCTGGCCGAGAAGACCCTGTTCCGCGAATGCGGCCTGGCCACGCCCGCCTTCCTGGCGGTGGACGACCGCGCCGGCCTGGACCGCGCGCTGGCGGCGGTGGGCGCCCCGGCCATCCTCAAGACCCGGCGCCTGGGTTACGACGGCAAGGGCCAGTTCCGGCTGAAGACCGTGGCCGACGCCGATGCCGCCTGGACCGAGCTGGGCGCGCAGGCGACAAAGCATGGCTTGATCCTGGAGGCCTTCGTGCCGTTCCAGCGCGAACTGTCGGTGCTGGCGGTGCGCAGCCGCGACGGCGATTTCCGCACCTGGCCGCTGACCCGCAACTGGCACGTGGACGGCGTGCTGAGCTTCAGCCTCGCTCCCGCTTCCGACATCGACGAGCTGCAGCCGCGCGCCACCGCGCTGGCGCGCACGCTGGCCGAGCGGCTGGACTACGTGGGCGTGTTCGCGCTGGAGCTGTTCGTGCAGGACGGCGAGCTGCTCGGCAACGAGATGGCGCCGCGCGTGCACAACTCCGGCCACTGGACCATCGAGGGCGCGCACACCAGCCAGTTCGAGAATCACGTGCGCGCCGTGCTCGGCCTGCCGCTGGGCGACACCGGCGCGCGCGGGATGTCCGGGATGTTCAACTGGATCGGCGAGCTGCCCGACCCCGCGCCGGTGCTGCGCGGCGTCGACGCGCACTGGCACGACTACGGCAAGCAGGCGCGGCCGGGCCGCAAGGTGGGGCATGCCACGGTATGCGCCCCGGTTGCGGCGGTGCTGGCGCAGCGGCTGGAGGGGATGGGTCGCGAGTTGGGGCGCGAGGCGCAGGTGGTTCCGGCAGTGGAAGTGCTGCGGGCTTGAGTTGCCTGTCGTTGCCTGGGGCATGAAAAAGCCGCGGATGTCCGCGGCTTTTTCTGTTTTTGGCGCTTGGGAAGCCAAGGCAGGAGCGTGCGTGCCTGATGGTCGAAAAAGGGGCTGCTGCCCCTTTTTCGACTCGTCTGATTCGCGGGGCGAATCAGGCTCCGCTGCGCGTGCGCCCATCCGTGGGCGCGCAGGGTCAGGCAAGCTTGCGCGCTTAACCCTGCATCGCCTTGGCGACTTCGGCCAGGTAATCTTCCTGCACCTTCTCGATGCCTTCGCCCACGGCCAGGCGCACCACGGCGACGACGTCGGCGCCTTCCTTCTTCAGCGCCTCGCCCACGGTGACGTTGGTGTCCAGCACGTAGGGCTGGCCGACCAGGGTGACCTCGGAGACGATCTTGTTGATCTTGCCCGAGACGATCTTCTCCAGGATGTCGGCCGGCTTGTTCTTTTCCTTGTCCGACATCGCGGCCAGCGCGATTTCCTTTTCCTTGGCGATGAAGTCGACGGGGACGTCCTCGGCCTTCACGTAGGGCGGGTTCATCGCCGCCACGTGCATGGCGATGCCCTTGGCCAGCTCGTCCGAGCCGCCCTTGAGCGCCACGATCACGCCGATCTTGCCGCCGTGCGAGTAGGTGGCCAGCGGGCCGGCGTTCTCGACGCGCGCCGCGCGGCGCACTTCGATCTTTTCGCCGATGGTCGCGGTCTGCGCCTTGGCGGCTTCCTCGATGCTGGCGGCGCCGGGGAAGGCAGCGGCCTTCACGGCGTCGATGTCGCCGGCGCTGGCCTGCAGGGCGGCCTCGGCGACGGCGTTGGTGAACTCGATGAAGTTCGGCGCCTTGGCGACGAAGTCGGTCTCGCTGTTGACCTCGACCAGCACGGCCTTGCCGTTGGCCTGGGCGGCGGCGATGCGGCCTTCGGCGGCGATGCGGTCGGCCTTCTTCTCGGCCTTGACCATGCCGGTCTTGCGCAGCCATTCCATCGCGGCGTCGATGTCGCCGTTGTTCTCGACCAGCGCCTTCTTGCATTCCATCATGCCGGCGCCGGAACGCTCGCGCAGTTCCTTGACCAGTTGGGCGGAGATATTGCTCATCGGTATTCCTCGAATGCTCATGGCGTCGCGGCGGGTCGCGCCACGACGTCGGGATGGCTTGTCGTTGCGGNGGCGGTTGCCCGCCGCCGTATCGGCTTACTTGGCGTCGCGCGGGCCACGTGCGCCGTCGCGACCGCCGTCGCGGCGCGGCGCGCCGGCACCCTTGCGGGGGGCGGCATCGCGATCGCGACGCGGAGCGGCCTGCTTGCGCTCGCTGCGCTCGGCCTTGGCGACCGGGTTGCCTTCCTCGTCCAGTTCGACGAACTCGTTGGCGTCGCCCTGGGCGGCGGCCGGCGCGGCGGCCTTGCCTTCCAGGATCGAGTCGGCGGCGGCGCGGGCGTACAGCTGGATCGCGCGGATCGCGTCGTCGTTGCCCGGGATCGCGTAGTCCACCAGCTCCGGGTTGTAGTTGGTGTCGNCCACCGCCACCACCGGGATGCCCAGCTTGCGGGCTTCCTGCACGGCGATGTCTTCGTGGCCGATGTCGATCACGAACAGCGCGTCGGGCAGGCGGTTCATGTTCTTGATGCCGCCCAGCGAGTTCTCCAGCTTCTCGCGCTCGCGGCGCAGGGACAGCACCTCGTGCTTGACCAGCTTGTCGAAGCTGCCGTCGGTCTCGGCGGCTTCCAGCTCCTTCAGGCGGCCCACCGACTGCTTCACGGTGCGGAAGTTGGTGAGCATGCCGCCCAGCCAGCGCGCGGTGACGAACGGCATGCCGGCGCGGGNGGCCTCGTCGATCAGCGCCTCGCGGGCCGAACGCTTGGTGCCCACGAACAGGATGGTGCCGCGCTTCTGCGCCAGGCCCGACAGGAAGTTCATCGCGTCGGTGAACAGCGGCAGGGTCTTCTCGAGGTTGATGATGTGGATCTTGCCGCGGGCGCCGAAGATGTACGGGGCCATCTTCGGATTCCAGTAACGGGTCTGGTGACCGAAATGCACGCCGGCTTCGAGCATCTCGCGCATGGTGACTTGAGCCATGGTGTAACTCCTTGCGTTGGGCCTTTTTGTGGTGGCCCGGGGGGTTGGGACCTCCACGCATCCCCGGCTTCGACCGCAGGGCCTCCTTGAATGACGGAGACGGCTGCGGCACCCCGAAGGCGGTGCCGATGCGTGTGTGGCGTTGGTTTGGGCTTGTACCGCTGCGCGGTTACAATCCCGTTTCGCCTTGCAGTGAGCGCGCGTCGATCGGATCGATCACGGTCTGCAAAACTGTGAGATTGTAGCCGGTACGCCGGCGCGGCGGCAAGTTGCCTGCAATGCCGGCTTGATCGGCAGGCGGGGNGCCGCCATCTGGACTACCGAGATGGCTATTACGCTTAAATCCCCCCAGGACCTCGAAGGCATGCGCGTGGCCGGCCAAATGGCCGCCGAGGTGCTGGCCATGCTCAAGGAACACGTCAAGCCCGGCGTCACCACCGAGGAGCTGGACCGGCTGGCCTACGAGCACATCGTCAACGTGCAGAAGGCGGTGCCGGCCAACGTGGGCTACCACGGCTTCCCGAAGACGCTGTGCACCTCGGTCAATCACGTGATCTGCCACGGCATCCCCAGCCCGGGCAAGGTGCTGAAGGACGGCGACATCGTCAACCTCGACGTCACCGTGATCAAGGACGGCTGGCACGGCGACACCAGCCGCATGTACGTCGCGGGCACGCCCTCGGTGCTGGCCAAGCGGCTGGTGGACACCGCGTTCGAGGCGATGATGCGCGGCATCGGCGTGGTGCGCCCCGGCGCCACCCTGGGCGACGTGGGCCACGCGATCCAGCAGCATGCCGAGGCGGCAGGCTTCTCCGTGGTGCGCGAGTACTGCGGCCATGGCATCGGCAAGGTCTACCACGACGAGCCGCAGGTGCTGCACTACGGCAAGCCCGGCACCGGCGTGGAACTGAAGGAGGGCATGACCTTCACCATCGAGCCCATGATCAACGCCGGCAAGCCGCATACCAAGCAGTTGCCCGACGGCTGGACCGTGGTCACCAAGGACCACTCGCTGTCCGCGCAGTGGGAGCACNCCATCGCGGTGACCGCCGACGGCTTCGAGATCCTCACGCCCTGGCCGGACGCGGGCTGAGGCGCGGGAACGGCGCCCTCCGCAGTGGTTTCCAACGAAAAGGCCCAGCCGCATGGCTGGGCCTTTCGCTTGTCCCGGCAGGGCAGGCCGCCGGTGGCCTGCCCTGCCGGCCAGAGCGCGGCCTACTCCTTCCCTTCCGCCGGCGCGTTCTTCACGTAACGGTCGAACCACTGCAGCATCTCGGCCACCACCTGCTCATTGGATTCCAGCGCGGTGTACCAGTGCGGCTCGTGCGGCAGCATCACCAGGCGCACCGTGCCGCCGTTGCCGCGGATGGCCTGGAACAGCTTGCGCGACTGGATCGGCTCGGTGCCGGGGTTGGCGTCGTCCTCGCCGTGCACCAGCAGCAGCGGCAGCTTGGTCTTGTCGGCGTAGAAGAACGGCGAGGCCTTCAGGNACACGTCCTGCGCCTGCCACACCGTGCGGCGCTCGTTCTGGAAGCCGAACGGGGTGAGCGTCTTGTTGTACGAGCCGCTGGTCGCCACGCCGGCGCGGAACAGCTTGGTGTGGGCGATCAGGTTCGCGGTCATCAGCGCGCCGTGGCTGTGGCCGGTGACGCCGATGCGGTCGCGGTCCACCACGCCCAGTTCCACCGCCTTGTCCACCGCGGCCTTGGCGTCGGCCTCCAACTGCTCCAGGTAGGTGTCGTAGGCGGTCTTGGGATCGCCGACGATGGGGAAGGAGGCGTTGTCGATGATCGCGTAGCCGGCCAGCAGCATCAGCCGGTAGTAGGGCAGGCGGGTGAAGGTGTTCTGGCTGCCCGACACCTGGCCGGCCTGCTCGCTGCTGGCGTAGTCGGCCGGGTAGGCGTACAGCACGGCCGGCAGGCGCGTGCCCGGCTTGTAGCCCGGCGGGGTGTACAGGGTGAAGGACAGGTCCAGGCCGTCGGCGCGCTTGTAGGTCACCAGCTGCTTCTTGATCTGCCGCACTTCCGGGGTCGGGTCGGGCACCCGGGTGAGCTGCCGGCCGGCGGAGGCGTACTGCGCCTCGCCATCGGCGGCGTCGGCCGTGCGCTCGCCCAGCGTGCGCACGAACGCGTTCGGCGGATCCATCAGCGACTGGTGCCAGGTCAGGAACCGGCCGGGTTCGCCGGCGAAGCCCAGGAACTGGTCGTAGTCGTCGGTGCCGCTGCGGAACAGCCGCTCGCTCTTCAGCGTGGCCAGGTCCAGCCGGTCGAGGAACGGACGGTCGCCCCGCTTCGAGGCGCCCTGGCCGCGCAGGAACACCGCGTTGCCGTCCATGCGTGCCGCGTAGGCGCCGTTGGGCAGCACCTGGTAGACGAACATGCCCGGGTCCTTGTACAGCTCGTCGCTGGACATGTCCCACAGCACGCGGCCGGCGTCGCCCGGCTTGTCCACGTCGACGATGCGGGTGGTCTGCCAGTGGCGGTTGTCGTCGATCTCGTACTGGAACGCCACGTCCGGCTTCGGCGTCCACACGTAGCCGACGAAGCGCTGCTTGGTGCGGGCGATCTCCACCGGCTTGCCGGCGAACGGCGCCTTCCAGCTCATCACCTTGTCGCGTGCCGGCACGTCGACGTTCCAGTCGCCCTTGTCCAGCGCTTCGGACCACACCAGGGTGGCCGGTGCGGTGGCGCGCCATTCGAAGTTGATCGGGCCTTCCGGCACGCCGTGGATGGGCACGCGGTCGGCCAGCGGCAGGCTGGCGACCGGNGTGGAGGTGCCCTTGTCCACGTCCAGCACCGCCACGTCGTGCGGGAAGCGCTGGTAGGTCACGGTGTGCGAGAACGGCGGCTTGATCGCGTCGACCAGCACGTGGACGCCGTCCGGCGCGGCGTCGACCCCCTTGTAGATGGCCGGCTTGCCGACGTTGCGCACGCTGCCGCTGGCCGCGTCCNCCACCGCCAGTTGCGAGCTGCCGTAGTACGCGAACAGCGCCTCGTCGTGTGCGCTGGCCAGCAGGTCGCGCGCCTCGTAGGTGCTGCTCTGGCCCTTGCCGCCCAGCGACTGCTGGATGTCCGGGCCGATGCCGGCGGCATTCCCGGCCGGCGCCGGGCCCTGGCCGTCGGGCACCTTCTTCACCAGCAAGGTCTTGCTGCCGTCCAGCCATTGCATCGCGCTGTCGAAGATCGGGTTGAGCTGCACGCCGGGCACCTTGTGCGCCTGGCCGCTGGCGGCATCGCCCAGCCACAGTTCCACCGCGGTGGGCGTGACGTTCTGGAACACGAAGCGGTTGCCGTCCGGCGACCAGCGCGCCGGCCCCGGGCAGGTACCGGCCGGCAGAGCGACCCTGGTCTCCTTGCCGCTGGCGATGTCGACCAGGGTGAAATCGGCCACGCAGGCCGGGATGCCGTAGCCTGCGGGCGTGTCGTGGCGGCTGCGGTTGGCCGGCTCCAGGCGCACGCCGGCCAGCTTCAGGTACGGCCGCGCCACCCGTTCTATCGACGGATAGGTCTGGCTGGTGACCAGCAGCATGCGCCGGCCGGTGGGGTCGAGGCTGGGCGAGGGCGGCGGCGGCGCTTTCAGCACCTTCAGCAGATTGGCCGGCGGCACCGCGTATTCGGCGAATGCCGGCGCGCTTCCCAGCAGGCAGGCGCCCGCGACCAGCATCGCAGGCCAGGTAATTCGAAGATGCATCCCGATCTCCCCATGTAATGAATGGCGACGGGCGCCCCGGCCTCCGGCCGGGCACGCGTCCCCGGACTCTAGCAGTCGCAATTGCTTGCGAACTGGGCCATTGGTTGGGGGCCTGCCCCGGCATGCGGCCTGCTTGCCGCTTGGGCACAATGGCGGCTCCCCCCAGCCAACCGCAGCCCGTGACCGCCNCCCCCCACCTGCCGCCGCTTCCCCGCCTGCCCGTGGCGGTGCCCCGCTCGGGCGTGTCCGCCGACGCGCGCCGGGCCCTGCGCCAGTTGCTGGGCGACGTGGACCGGGCGCTGACCGTGGCGTTCCGCGACGGTGCCGACGCCAGCGCGCTGGCACGGCGGCGCGGCGACGCGGTGGCGCGCATCGTGGTGCACGTGTGGACGGCCTGCCTGGGCGAGGNGAGCGGTGCGGCGCTGTTCGCGGTGGGCGGCTTCGGCCGCGGCCTGCTGTTTCCGCAGTCCGACGTGGACCTGCTGGTGCTGGCCGGGCGCCCCGAGCCGGCGCGCCTGCGCGCGCTGGAGCAATGCTTCGCCACGCTGTGGGACGTCGGCCTCAAGGTGGGGCACGCGGTGCGCGAGCCGGCGCAATGCCGCGCACTGGCCGCCACGGACGCCAGCGTGTTCACCAGCCTGCTCGATGCGCGGCGGCTGGCCGGCGACCCGGCGATGGACGCCGCGTTGCATGCGATCGTGGACGATCCCGAATTGTGGCCGCCGCGCGATTACCTGGCCGCGCGCCTCGCCGAGCGCGATGCGCGCCACGCGCGGCACAACGACACCGCCAGCAACCTCGAACCCAATCTCAAGGACGGCCCCGGCGGCCTGCGCACGCTGGACTCGCTGCGCTGGCTGGGACAGCGGCTGGCCCACGCGGGCGGCTTCGAGGCGATGCAGGACGCCGGCCTGCTCGACCCGGCCGAACGCGCCAGCCTGTGCGAGGCCGAGGCCACGCTGCGCCGCTACCGCTGGGCGCTGCATCTGGAGGCCGGGCGGCCGGAGGAACGGCTGCTGTTCGACTACCAGCGCGCGCTGGCGGTGCGGCTGGGCTTCGAGGACGAGCACGAGAAGAACCTCGGCGTCGAGCAGTTCATGCAGGGCTACTACCGCGCGGCCAGCCAGGTCGAGCGGCTGGGCGTGCAGATCGCCGAGCGCTTCGTGGAACTGCTGGAGCCGCCCGGCGAGGCGCAGCCGGTGGGCGAGGATTTCGTCCGCCACGGCACCCGCCTGTCGGCGCGTGATCCGCAGCTGTTCGTGCGGCGGCCGGCGGCGCTGGTGGAGATCTTCATCGCGCGGCTGGACGAGCAGGGCCTCAAGGGTTTCAGCGCGGACACCATGCGGCGCATCCACCAGGCCACCGCCCAGCACGACGGCAAGCTGGCCGACGATCCCACGGTGCTGGCCGCCTTCCTGCGCCTGCTGCGGCGGGGTGCGCCCGCGGTGGACGCGCTGTGGCGGATGAACCGGCACGGCCTGCTCGCCGCGATCATGCCGGCGTTCGGCCAGGTGTTCGGGCGCATGCAGTACGACCTGTTCCACGTCTACACGGTGGACGAACACACGCTGCGCGTGCTGCGCCAGATGGCGTTCTTCGCCGACCCTGCCGCGGAAGCGGAATTCCCGCTCGCCTCCACGATCTGGCCCGCGCTGGACAAGCCCGAGCTGATGCTGCTGGCCGGCCTGTTCCACGACGTCGCCAAGGGCCGCGGCGGCGACCACTCGGTACTGGGCGAGAGCGACGCGCGCGCGTTCTGCACGAAGCTGGGGCTGCCCGCGGCCGACGCGGAACGCGTGGCGTGGCTGGTGCGCTGGCATCTGCTGATGAGCACCACCGCGCAGCGCCAGGACATCACCGATCCCGAGGTGGTGCAGCGCTTCGCCGACGTGGTCGGCGACCGCGAGCGGCTGGGCCAGCTCTACCTGCTCACCGTGGCCGACATCATCGGCACCAGCCCCAAGCTGTGGAACGGCTGGAAGGACCGCCTGCTGGCCGACCTCCACGCGGCCACCCGCCACGCGCTGCGCAGCGACACGCAGCCCGCGCACGACGCCACGGCGCGGCTGCAGGAGTGCCGCGCGGAGGCGCTGGCGCTGCTGCGCGCCGAGGGNATCGACGCGGCGGCGGTGGAGCAGGCGTGGAACGCGTTCCCCGAATCCAGCTTCCTGCGCCATCGGCCCGAGCAGATCGCGTGGCAGACCACGGCGATCCTGCGCGCGGACGGCGCGTGGCCGCTGGTCGCCGTGCATCCGCTGTCGGTGCGCGGCAGCACCGAGCTGTTCGTCTGCACGCCCGACCGCGACGGCTTGTTCGCCAGCGTCACCGCGATGCTGGACCGGCTGCACTTCTCGGTGGTCG
>JGI26535J51212_1001228_pt1 | contig 23374 bp, 14 predicted proteins | sample ThiBiot_750_biof_2_FD_51212 | JGI IMG/M metagenome (IMG submission 51212) | reverse complement strand
GATGGCATTACCTATAATCACCTGAACCTGCCCTGGCAAATCAAAGTAAGGAGCGCCACCGGCACCAAGGGTACGATCACGTATATCTACGATGCCACAGGTAACAAGCTGGAGAAACGGACCATGGACAGTGTAGGGAATGTCCAAACCCATACGGCGTATATGGGAAGTTTCCAATACCAGGGAAAGAATACCTATACCGGCAGCAATCCAGCCGACACCTTGCAGTTCTTTGGGCAGGAAGAAGGCCGGGTGAGGGTCGTTACCGACACGACGACCGGACAGCCTCGGGCGAGCTTTAAGTACGACTACTTCATCAAAGATCACTTGGGCAATACCCGGATGGTGCTGACGGACGAACAGGAGTCGGATAAATATATCGCAGCCACCATGGAAGTAGCGGACAGTGCCCGGGAGAATCTCTATTACAGCAATCTCTCCAATACCAGGTCAAGCTTGCCAGCCGGCTACCCCACCGACACGACGACCAATCCCAACAACAAAGTCGCCCATCTGGGCGGAGCCACCGGCCCGAAGATCGGTCCGGGTATTACCCTAAAGGTGATGGCCGGCGATCAGTTCAGCATCCGGGTGAGCAGTTGGTATCGACTGAATGGAGCGACACCAGGTGCGCTCGCGAATCCGTTGACAGATATTTTGGCTTCTTTGATCAGCGGAGTCGGGAACTTACCGGGCGGAGGGCACCCGTCTGCCTCAGCGCTTCAGACCAACAGCGTCCCATTGAGCAGCAATATCACGCAATTCCTGGAGGATACCGGGTCATCCATCAACAGCAGCAAGCCGCATGCCTTTGTCAACTGGGTATTATTTGACAACCAGTTCAATTATGTGGCGGAAAGCAGCGGATTTGACCAGGTGGGAAGCGACACGATCCTTAAGAAGCATGTGCTGATGAATTTGCCGGTGACAAAGAGCGGATATTTGTATATTTACCTGAGCAATGAGACACAAAATGTCGACGCGTTCTTTGATAATTTGCAGGTGACGCATACCCGAGGGGCCATGTTGGAGGAAGATCATTATTATCCATTTGGGCTTACCATGGCGGGAATCAGTGATAAGGCACTGAAATCCCACTATATTCGAAATCGGTACAAGTATAATGGCGGAAATGATTTACAAAGTCAAGAGTTTAGTGACGGCAGCGGTCTTGAGACTTACGACGCAATTCATAGAATGTATGACCCTCAATTGGGAAGATTTGAACAGATTGACGAATTTGGAGAGATTAGCCTTTCTTGGTCGCCTTATTCATTTGGAAGCGATAACCCAATATCGAGGAATGACCCGTTAGGGTTAAAGGATACTACCTTCAATGGTGAAGTGGTTCATAGAGATCGGGATCTTGCGCCGGCGGTAGTTACGGCAAAACATTCTCAGGAGGCCTTGCAAAACACTTATTGGTCGTTAATTAAGCGCGGTATTCCACTTGATAGAGTAAAGGATAAAGGTTTGAGGGATTGGCTCCTTGTTTATGATGCTGCTCAAAAAGGTTTAGAGCGGGCTGACCAAATGCAGCGAGAATTTTATTCTAATGTTGCAGACTATGGAAGCTGGCTGCTACCGGTAGGTGAATTAAATATAGCTGGAAAGGTTGGTAAGGCAGCCTTAAAATTATTTCGTCTCAAAAGAGGTGTAGTTGTAGGTAGGGTATTTTGGTCCGGCGGATTGAATGTCGCGGGCAAGGCCGCCGCTGAATATGCCTATGTCAATGGAATGAAAACTTTAGAGATGACTATGAAAGGGAAAATTTTAACCACGCTCACGAACTTAACCTCGTACGATCTTACTAAACCACTGTGGGAAGCGGCTTCCAAATCTTTTGCAAACGGAGCTGAAGGGACGGTTCATTTTTTTACAACAGCAGCTGGACCAAGAGCTGAAAGTATCTGGTTGAATATAGAGAAAAAAGTATTAGACGAGAAGGGAGTTGAAGTAGTGACCCACATTGCAAAATAATTAAAATGAAGGATGCTAAAGACAATGAAGGTCATTCCATTAAGATTTTGGGAAGGGCCGGAATGATTTATCAAGATAGAAAGAAGAAATATTTTATCGATTGTGAAATGTTGGTTGGACCTACCTATGACTTGGTGGTGTATGCCAATTCCGTGAGACATTATAAAGAAGGGGATGAGCCCCTTCCTGACATAAAGAAACAGGAAATTCTTGGAATTGTTGCAAAGCTGCTAATCTCAGCCAAAATAAGGGCTGAGTTTCAACCTTAATATATTTTCTGTACAACTAGCAGCTAAGTGACTGAGAGTGAGGTTTTTTGAAATATTGTATTCATTTCTGTTTCGGTGAGATTGAGCCTGAATAAGCGTTTTTTGATATTGAGAATTTGTGCATTTTTTCTTTTTTCGGTGAGGGTTTGGAGATCATGTTGGATATAATGCTGGCTTTTGATGATCATATTCCAAATAATGACGGCGAGTTTTCGGGCAGTAGCAGTGATTGCGGCATTGCGTCCTTTTTTATAAGCTATTCGTTTGAAAAATGGAGTAAGTGGATGGGTTTTTTGATTGCCGATACTATTTGCGGCCTGTCGTAGTGCTATGGCTAGCGGATTTTTCCCTTTTGGAGTTCTACTACTAAGGAGCTTTCTTCCGCTCATTTTGTTATGGGGGACGAGTCGAAGCAGGTATTTAAGATATTAAAACGGCCTGTATTTTAAATGAGATTTGCATACATTGTCTTTTCAAAGGACCATGACGCGACTGCTCAAGCACGATTAAACGATAATTTCAATAATTTGCTGCATATTAACTTGGACTATCCATTTCTTGAAGATAGTCCATATACTTCTCATTGGGATAGGAATAAATTGGCCGGTGATTATCGCATACCCAAGCAAACAAGGCGCACCTTTTGTTAACGTATTTACGGGAATTTGTATGCGGAGACAAGCACACCATGGCATAACTGCTTTTTCAACCTCAGCTCCAGAGTAGAATCTAAATGAGTAACCACGAAAATGCTAAAAATAGCGGAACATTATACTGATAATATTAGCATTTCAAATCACTCAAAAATGGTTTTCGGGCCATTTTTTCTAGGTTGAGAAAAATTTAGTATGTTTGAACATTCTAATATACTTGCATTATGAAAAGGCTCTTCCTCCTGATCGTTCTCTCGATCCCTGCTTTGTTTGCCCTATCCCAAACCCCAGGCGCGCATTGGCTCTGGCAGATCGGTCGGCCCGATGGCAGCGTGGCGGAGCTGGCGGGGACGCCGGGTAGGGGAGATAAGTTCGAAAAGGACGGCGTCTTCATCGTGGGACGGAGTAAGGAACGGGCAGACTGGCCCTGGGCGCAGCCGGGTCCGGACGACGGATGGGCGGGCAATAGACAACATAGCTTCTTCATCTTGTTTGGCATAAAAGACCTCCCTTCCGCCGACAGTTGTCACCTGCGGGTCCGGCTGCTCGATACCCATGCATCGGCGCGGGCGCACCTGAGCATCCATATAAATGGACAGGAATTTTTGCAGACCCTGCCCCGCGGTTCCGGCCAGGGTATCTTTGGGCATTTTGCCGACGCACATCCCTATGACCTCGACATCGCCTTCCCCGCAAGCCTGCTGAGCAAGGGCGACAACAGCATCAGCATCACCACCACCAGCGGCAGCTGGTTCATCTACGATTGGCTGGGTCTCGAGGCGCCCGCCGGGATTACTATACAACCCGTACGCGGCGCCGTGTTTTTGTCCGGTGTACAGGGTCTTCCCTTCATAGCCCGCGGCGGCAACGCACCCTATCAGCCCGCACAGCTGTCCGTACTGAACACCGGAGCACCCGGTGAGCTGACGATAAAGATCCGGGGCATGGCCCCCCAACAAATACAGCTGGCGGCGGGCAGCCAGCAGCTGGACCTGCGCACCCCCGTGGTGACCACGGATTCGTCCGTCGTTGTAAAGGTGGAACAGGCCGGTAGGCCCGTTGGCGAAAGGACCCTGGCGCTACAGCCCGTCAAAGTGCGGACTATCTATATGCTCCCGCATTCGCATAACGATATTGGCTATACGGAGATACAGACGGCCGTGGAGAAGAAGCAGATCGACAACCTGCTAAAGGGCATCGAATACGCCCGGCGTACAAAAGATTATCCCGACGGCGCCCGCTTTGTATGGAACCTCGAAGGCACGTATGTAGCCGACCTGTTCTTGCGTCGCATGAGCACACAGCAAAAACAGGACTTCCTGGACGCGCTAAAGGATGGGGGAGTGGCCCTGAACGGCATGTACCTGAATACCCTCACAGGTCTTTGCCGCCCCGAAGAGCTGCTGCGGCTCTTCAAATTTTCTACCGAGCTGGAAAAACAGACAGGTGTCAAGGTAGATGCCGCCATGATCAGCGATGTCCCCGGCTATACCTGGGGTACGGTCGAGGCCATGGCCCAGGCCGGAATAAAATATTTCTCCGCCGCCCCGAATTATTTCGATCGCATTGGCGACATCCTCCCGTCCTGGGAGAACAAACCCTTCTACTGGCTTTCACAGTCCGGTAAGGAAAAGCTCCTGGTCTGGATACCCTATAAAGGATATGCCCTGTCACATGGCTCGTACCTGTCACCCCAGTTCGTCGCCTCCTATACCGATGCGTTGCGAAAGGTCAACTATCCCTATGGGATATCCTATATCCGGTGGAGCGGTCACGGAGACAACGCCGTCCCCGAACTCGAGATCAGCGATTTTGTAAAAGAATGGAACGAGAAATACATCGCCCCTCATTTTATCATCTCCTCCACCAGCCGGGCATTCAAAGCTTTTGAAGAGGCATATGGCGACAGGCTGCCAACCGTGCAGGGCGATTGGACTGGATATTGGGAGGACGGCGCGGCCTCCTCCGCCCTGGAGACTTCCGGGAACAGGACCAGCTCTTCGCGTCTGTCACAGGCAGAGACCCTATGGGCTATGATCAGTCCCGATAAATACCCGGCCGCCCGGTTCAACGACGCATGGCGCAACGTGCTCCTGTATTCCGAACATACCTGGGGCGCAGATGTCAGCGTCACCAACCCCCTGAGCCAAAAGACCATCGAACAGTGGGAGATCAAAAAATCCTATGCGGATTCCGCCAGCGCACTGTCGAGATCCCTGCTGGCCGACGCCACGCCGGGCGCAAGCTCCAATGCCAGCCCCAACCGCGACGCCATCGACGTCTTCAATACCAACTCCTGGACCCGCACCAATCTCGTGCTCGTACCCGCTGCCTTGTCCGCCCGGGGCGATCTCATAAAGGATGCAACGGGCGCAGTGATCCCATCCCAGCGTCTCTCCACGGGTGAGCTGGCTTTTGTTGCCACGGACATACCGCCCTATGCTTCCAGACGTTACTTTATTTCAAAGACCACAAAAAAAACAGCTGCATCCGGCGAGGTGCAGGTTGTAAACAATACATTGGACAATGGGGTGATCCGGGTAACCATCGATCCCGCCACGGGCGCCATCGCCAGCGTCCGCAGCCACACGCTCGAGAATAACTTCATCGACTCCGCCGCCGGCGCATACGCCAACGACTATCTCTTTCTGCACGGCAGCAACCTCAAGGATCTCCAGCGCAATGGTCCGGTAAAGATCACGCTCAAAGAAAAAGGACCCGTCCTCGCAACCCTTCTCATCGAATCCTCCGCCCCCGGCTGTAATAAGCTGACCCGCGAGGTCCGGCTGGCCAACGGCTTCGACTTTTTGGAAATGACCAATATCCTGGATAAACAACGCGCGGAGCTGAACCCCCATCCCGGCGATTATGCCTGGGCCAATACGGGCGGCAAGGAGAGCGTGAATTTTGGATTTCCCTTTCATGTCACGGATGGACAGGTACATATCGACATCCCCTTTAGCGTCATGCAGCCCGAAAAGGACCAGATACCCGGCTCCTGCAAGAACTGGCTGGAAGTTGGACAGTGGGCGGATGTAAGCAATGATCAGTTGGGTATCACCTGGGTGACCCTCGACGCGCCGCTGCTGGAAGTAGGAGGCATCACGGCCACGTTATTAGGCGGTCAGTCCAATCCGGATGTATGGCGCAAGAAGATCGAGCCTACCCAAAAGATCTATTCATGGGCTATCAATAACCACTGGGAGACAAATTACCGGGCCTACCAGGAAGGGATCATCACCTTCCGCTATGCGCTGCGGCCCCATAGCCAGTTCTCTCCGGCGGAAGCCACCCGGTTTGCCACAGGCCTCACCCAGCCGCTCGTGATCACCCGTGCCCTGGATAAGGAACATACCCTCCCGTTGCTGACAGTGAGTAACAACGACGTCATCGTACAGGCCCTGAAACCCAGCGAAGACGGGAAGGCCTGGATCATCACGCTCTTCAACTCCTCAGGGCGGCAGGCGGCAACATCCCTGCAATGGTCGGCGCAGACAGGGGCCATGCATTACAGCAATACAGCCGAGCTGCCCCTGGCCCCCGTACAGCGCGATATCGATATCGCTCCCTGGGACCTGGTCACGGTGAGGGTTGAGCGGCCATAACCTGGCGGTCTCACATGGTTTGCTCCTCGCCCCCATACCGCACGGTGATGGCTACCCTTGAAAAGCCAGAAGACAATGTGGAGGTTCTCCATCTTCCGGTAGCGCAGGGGGATGGAATAAATAGGTGCGTTAGGTTCAGTCATTCACTAATATAGCGATTTCGCCGGACGGTCTTGTTTAGCCATCGATATGCTGCCGAAATAGATGTCCGTATTTCATGGTTGTTTGTGTAGATTGTAGTACCAAATACACTTCCCCATGCGTATAAAGACCTTGCTGGCAACACTATTATTAGGCATCGCCGCCCTGTCCGCCTTCCCGCAAAAGAACATCGATAGCATCCTGCCCGTTCGCGGCTTTTGTATCAACGCTCCCAGACCGGCCGGCGTGGACTCCTTTGTCACCTTCATCGACAAGGAGCTGTCATCCCGCAAGGTAAATACCCTCTTCCTTCTCATCGACTACCGCTACCAGTTCACCAGCCACCCCGAACTGTCGGACACGGATGCCCTGTCGGGGGCGGATGCTAAAAAGATCGTACAGGCATGCCAGCGTCACAAGATCCGCATCATCCCACAGATCAATTTGCTGGGACACCAGTCCTGGGCCAGCACGCCAAACAAGCTCATGAAAGCCTATCCACAGTTCGACGAGACGCCTTGGGTCAAATTCCCGGAAAAATATGAATGGCCCAATGCGGATAAACTCTATTGCAAAAGTTATTGCCCCCTGGCGCCTGGTCTTCATGACGTGCTCTTTGCCGTCATCGACGAGCTATGCGATGCATTCGAAGCAGACGCCTTTCATGCAGGCATGGACGAAGTATTTTATATAGGAGAAGACCAATGCCCCCGCTGCGGCGGCAGGGACAAGGCGGAACTCTTTGCCGGCGAGGTACGGGCGCTGCACGATCACATCGTTCAAAAAGGGAGGGAGATGTGGATATGGGGGGACAGGCTCCTGGACGGCAAGACCACGGGCATTGGCGAGTGGGAAGCCAGCTATAACAATACCCATCGCGCCATCGATATGATCCCGAAGGACGTCGTCATCTGCGACTGGCATTATGAGCGTGCTGACAAGACGGCGGTGCTCTTTGCCATGAAAGGGTTCCGCGTGGTCACCTGTCCCTGGAGAGATCCCGGTGTCGGCATCACCCAGGTCAGGGACATGGTCAACTTCCGGCAGGGATCCACACCCGAAATGAAACAAAGGTTTCTGGGTATTGTGGAAACTACCTGGTCACCCACGGATAGATTTTTGCAAGGATATTATGGCGTCGCGCAGCCGGCAACACGCCCCAACGGCAGGCCGGCAGATCCTCAACGCACACCCTGGAACTGTTTCCGGGCCGTATTTGACGAGATGGGACGACAGACCGGAAATTAAATTTTTAATACCGGAGGGGGATTTTGGAGCCTAATTTGCTATTTATCAGTGTATTACACATGCTGACTTCTGTAACTCACTAATATACAATTGAATGGCGTTCCTGTCGTTTTATTGGGTACGAGGAACCCTTTAATTAACCCCCTGATATTTTTGAAGCGGATGGTTACATTTCATACTTCAGAACTTACCAATTTATGAAAGTCGCGGTAAAATACACGGACGCCGAGCTAATAGTAGCCGTCAGAGAGGAACAGAGCCGGAACAAGGCCATCCTGTTCATCTACCAGCAGTATGCCGCGTCTACCAGCTCTTTTATCATTAATTATGGGGGCAGCGAACAAGATGCCGATGATGTATTCCAGGAGACGGTCGTTTCCTTTATCGAAGTGGTAAAGAAAGGGAACTTCCGGATGGAGGCCAGTATAAAAACCTTTTTGGTATCCGTCGCCAGGAACATCTGGTTCAACGAGCTGAAGAAGCGCGAACGGTCCGGCCATCGGGAAAAGATCTTCGAATACGGCCGTGATCAGAAGGAGGCAGATATCAGCCACGAGATAGGCGATCTGGAAAAGAAACGGCAGCTGCGTGAATTGGTCAACAACCTGGGTGAGCCCTGTAAGAAGATACTGATGCTGTTCTATTATGAGAACCTGTCTATGAAAGAGCTCGTCGAGCACCTGCCCTACGAGAACGAACAGGTAGTAAGGAACAAAAAATACAAATGTCTGCAGACGCTCACGGGTTTTATAAAAAGCAACCCCGCCATCGCTCAACAGATAAGTGAAATAGTTAAAAGTTAACCTATGGAACAAAACCAAACATTGATCGATCATCTGGACCGCAGCCTGCGGGGAGAAACATCCACCGAAACACAGGAGAGGATCGATAATGATCCAGAACTTACCCGCGAATATCGTTTTCTCCGGCTGGCCGTCGATGCAATACAGGACACAGGCCTGTATGAAGAAGTGGGTACGGTGAAAGAACAATGGAAGATACAGCAGACGGCCGTTGCAAAACCCACGGGAGGCATCGTTCGCAGCATCACACGCAATGCGGCAAAGATCGCAGCGATACTCATACTCATGGCCGGCGGCGCTGCCTTCTGGAAATACGCCACGATCAGCTCCGGCAGTCTGTATAATAAATATTATACTTCTTATTCGCTCAATACAAGCCGTGGCGCCGGTGACGAGGACGCCATGGACAAGGCTTACCAGGCCAAGGACTGGCAGACAGTGATTGCTTCATTCAATCCGGCAAAAAGGACCAACAAGACGGATTTCCTCACCGGCATGGCCGATCTCGAGCTGAAAAAATATACGGAGGCCATCGAGCATTTTGAACAGATAATGGCGGCAAATGCACAGGCCGGTACCGACTATTTCCAGGATGAAGCCCAATACTACCTGGCCATCAGCTGGCTGGCAAAGGATAAGGTGAACGAAGCCCTGCCTATCCTGGAAAAGATCCGGGCAGATAAGAACCATCTCTATCACGATAAAGTGGAACAAATGTCCTTCTGGGACCTGCGATTGGTCCAGTATAAGGAATCTAAATAGCTCATAGTTAATGATTTGTACGTCGTCGGTGGCTGAAGCACCCTGGGGGTGGGCCGCCGGCGATTTTTTTTAAAAACAAAGTGGAGGGGCAAAAAAAAATCGTCTTTTCCGGTTACATCTCTTTCCTCTGCGCTTACTAATATATGTAAGCAGGTAAGAAATAAAGATCCGTACCCAATGAAAAATGTTGATCGTAACCTCTAATACCCTGATCCAATACCATGAAGCCACAAAACCATATCCGAATGAACATGACCTGATCCTCGAACAATCCGAATCCTGAAAGCCGATCCAATCCTTAGAAAATCGCACCGTCTTTATCCAATCCTGAAAACTAATCCAACCTTGTAAAACCATCCAATCCTAAGAACCAGGATCCAATCCAGTAAAACCAACAGTCCACCCTAGAAAAAAGTCGACGTTGAGCAGTGCCCTGAAAAGAAATTTGCAAAACGTCCGTTACATTCCACCATCCATGAAAGACGTCGACTTTTTCTTTCCCTTTTTAACGCTCCTTCTCACCCACACTACCATCATTCCCAACGGTACCAGCAGCAACACCCAAAGCCATCCGATCTTCTTCTTATACACGGGACTCTCATCCCCCATCAATACCAAATGCGCCCAGAATGCAGGACTCTTGTCGAGGGCATCGCTTGCCAGATAGTCGAGTTTCGCCTGCTGCAGTGCTCTCGCCTTTGTCTCTCCTTTTTGCAGATGTACATAGAACCGTTGCAGGATAAAGGAAGTGGCTTTGTCATCCGCCTTCCAGAGACTGTTGATCGTGCTTCCACAACCCGCATAGGCAAAGGCGCGGGACAGACTGATCACCCCCTCCTTGGCTACCAGCTCACCCTGTCCTGTCTCACAGGCGCTGATGATGACCAGCTTGGTGGCATTCAGATTGAGCCCGTACAGCTCTTCCAGGAACAGACAGTCCTCGATGGGGGAGTGCTTCACCGGATAGAAGGCGACAAAGGACGCCGCCGCATTGTTCAGGGATGATACGGCATGGGTTGCCAGGTGTACGATGGGGTATTTATTGATCTCTTTCAGAAACGAACGCTTCGTCGCCTGACCGTCTAAATAATGCACTCCCTTCAGACCCGCGATCTCCTCACCGCTGGCGGGCAATCTGGGAAAAGACTGCGTGCCATCCGAACCCTGCCCGGCAAAAGGCGCAAACGACAGGACATCGGTGGACCCGGTATTCACGGTAGGAGAAGTGAGCAGCCGGGATGAGAACCGGTAGCTGATAGTGGTCGTCTCCAGCAACGTCTTGTCACCTTCGCCCGCAGGCAGCGACTCGAAAGGAAGAAAATAAAGGAAGCCGTCGGGAATAATGATCCATTCGTCCTTGCTCGGCACAGCCTGCTGTAAGGGTTTTATAAGCCTGGAATACAGCCTGTCGCCCAGCGCCCCCGCCTTGAACCTCCGTCCGCTCTCCGTCGTCTCGAGCGCATCCACCCAGCTCTCCGCATCCTGCTGCAGCCGCGACAGCGAGTCGATACGGACATAGGTGAACACGGCGGAACTGAGGATAAATGCATGAAGGACGCCGCCGGCCGCGTAGAAGCTGATCAGTGCCTGGTTGCTCTCCAGCTGTTTTTGCAGCTGGCCCGGGGTAGGGGCATTGTCCTGGTATTTCATCCGGTAGTAAGTGCCATTCTGCTCCAGCTGTTTTTGCACCTGGGACAGCTGGATCTCATACATGGCCTTTTCCGCGGCCAGCGCTTCCATTTCTCTTCTATCCGTCGCCGCCTCACTTTTTACATGCAGCCGGGCGATATTGTATTTGATATTGCGCTCCGTCTGTAACAGCCCCGCGTCTACGCCCGGAGCATGAGCGAATCTATTTTCTTCCAGATTGGCCGTAATGATGGATGCCTTGCTTTTTTCGATGATGGCAAAAGCCTGTTCGAGATAGTTGCCATTGGGATGCCGCGGGCCCAATTCCAGACAGACGGACAAGGCGCCATCGTATGCCCGGCTGCTCTTTCTCTTTAAAAAGATCTTGGCATCATCCGTGTCATAGCTTTTTTCGATGTATCGCAACAGGGACAGGGCCGCCTGATAGGCCTCGAACGAAGCTTCCAGCGAATTGTCATCCTGTCTTGTTTTATACAGGTCCCAGAATACTTCCGCCTTTTTGACAAGGGCGTCATACAGCCTGTAATACGCAAAGGTCCCTGCAAAGTTCGACGGGTTCTTATGAATGTCCGTCTCGGGGAAGTTGCGTGAAAAGGTAATAATGGCCTTTTGCAGGCTCGCCAACGCGCCCATAAAGTCATGCTGATCCGCTTGCAATTCGGCCCGGTATCTTGCATTGATCCCCAGGTCCAGCTCATTCGGACTGCCGGTCCCGTTCTTCCATCTTGTCTTCAATTGATCCAGGAACCACACCGCCGAGTCGGCCTTTTGCAGCTTCATCTCGGTATAGCCCATCTCGTTGAGGACGGCCGGTACCTTGACGGCATCCACTTTTCTGAAACTGGCCAGCGCCTCCGGGTACTTATCCAGCCCGAGATACGCATTTCCCATATTGATATAGATATTGCTGCTGGACACATGATAGGCCAGCAGCTTCCTGTAAATGGCCAGCGCCTCGTCATACTGCTCGAGATGGTAATAGGAAGTGGCGATATTGGTTTGAAGATCCACGGCAAATGCGGTATCCAAAGGCTTTTTGCTTTCCACGATACCCAGCGCCTTGTTGAAATAGTTCTTCCCCTGCAAGTAGTTCCCATTGTCATAATAGAGCACGCCCAATGTGTTGTACAGCCTCACCTGGTCATCCTGCCCACGGGTGCGTGTGGCCATGGCCTCGGCCTTTAAAAGGAAATAATTGGCGGAATCGAAGTAGTTGAGATTGTAATAGCTGGCGCCGGTGTATACATAGAGGGCAAACAGCAGGCTGTCGGTGGGTGGGTGGAAGCTGAACGCCCGGCAATAGGCGTACTTGGCCCCCGCATAGTCGGATCTGGAATCCACCAGTATGCCCTTTTTGAGCCAGGACTGGAACAATAACGTATCCTTCCCGGGGAAGTCGACTGCTTTTTCCACCTGCCGGATCACCTCTTCGAAGCCCGCAAGAGCCGTGCTGTCACTCGATGCAGTGGCATTCGAAAGATGGAAGAGCGAGTCGCTGCGATGATAGAGGGCGAGGATGCTGCCGGGGGGTGTGCCAGGTGCGCCTGTGGCGACGGAAGACAGCAATAAAAAACAAACCCAGCCGGCAAACCGAATATGCATGATTTGGATATATATCCAAACCTAGTTAAAAACTTTCAATAAAGATACATGCCGCGTACTAGCGCCGGACGATGACGATCAATGGCGGTCGGGGATTGGCATAATTGCTGATCCTATTGCCGCTAAGCACATTGTTCACCTTGTTGACGATGTTTCCGATCAGACCTCCGCTGAGGAGCGAGTAGCTGTCGTAATACTCGAGCTGGACCGTGATGCGCTCCAGCGCAAGGTTGCTGGCGTCATTCAATTTGTAATAGATATCCGCAGTGATGGATGATCCGCTCACCGGCAGCAGACCGAAGGCGCCGCCCAGCAGGCCCGTTCCGTTCAGGGTCTTTTGCAGATCGATGACACCCGAGGAAGTATTGACGATGACCTTTTTCGCGGCCGCCGAACCCGTGACGTCGAAGGAACAGCCGCCGCCCGAACAGGGCGATGGCAGGTAGGGGTTGGCCTCAAAATAGGGCACAGCCTGGGTCTGACCATCCGCCAATATATAAATGCTGTCCATATACGCAGCGCCGCCAACAATCAGCTTTTGCAGACAGGTGTCGGTAGTACCGTTTTTTACAAATCCGATGGCATATTGCATACCCGTCTCGCTCTTCGTAAGGTCGATGGCGCCCGTGATGGAATCGATCACCATGCCTTGTGGCCACGCAAAATATTTACCCGTGCCGGGACTGTTGACGGGATTAAAAATATAGTCCTGACCGGCTGCAGTGGGCTGCGTGAATATAATGGTATCTCCATAAATAGGCAAAACGCTGCATGCACCCGTCGGAGCGCTCTGGGGGAAAGGAGGCAGTATATTCTTGCTGGTGTCGGACGGAGGCGGGGTAGTGGTATCGAGCTTGCCGGCAGCAGGCCGTGTCGAACGGGCCCCGGTTGAATCTGACGATGTACGGGACTGTGTCACCACTTTTTGGCAGGATGCGGCGGTCAGCAGCGCAAATAATACCGCCCATAGGTAGGTTGGTTTGATCTTTTGCATCGGTTTGGATTCAATTAAGTGTTTACGCTTAGCAAAATACGCATTATTCAGGGCATCTGCAATAAGCTATCATTAATAGTACACACCGCGGCCCAAAGTGTAACCTCCAGAACGCTCTTTTTTAAAACGTTGATCTTTAGTTGTTTAGTATTTTTTGATATTCCTGGTTACGTTTTTGCCCTCTGTGGTTACCATATTATCGATTGGTGGAACAAAAATGGACCAAAATCCTATTTTATGAGTCTCGATGAAACAATCAAGGAGATGGAAGGAAAGATCTCTTTACTGGACAACAAGCAATTCATTTATTATGCCGGCGCCATCGGCATATATTATATCGCTTATCTCAGCTTCCTCACGCACATCATCATACGGAGCGGAGGCTTTCATTAAGAACCTCCGCTCCTAAAAGCAGGAAAGCCGATGGACCTCCTTTCCACCGGCCTGCTTCCTGACCCGATCGGCAAATACCCGATCGCCTCTCTACCGTTGCACGGCTGACCTCCTTTCAAACCGGCTGATATCGAGAACGATGCGGGTAAATAGGGATCGACCGTGGTGCGAAACTATAATCCGAAAATTTGCCTATGAGCCATCTTTTCCCTGCGGAACCTGCCTTTTCCCCATCGGGCCGCGCCGGCAGCGGGTCCCAAAAATTTGATGAGCGGTTTTACGAAGCCTACCGGTATGGTAGATTGTACGAACGGCGGATTTTGCGTTCCCAACGGCATATGGCCGTGGCGCGTAATGTGTAAGAATTACAAAATGTTTGGTTTATTGAGTAATTTCGGTTGCTAAAAACCAGTAACCGGCTTAATGTTTTGTCAACAACTGTCGCGCCGTCTTGCGATGTTGCTGTTGTGCCTCCTGGGTGTGAAAGGACTGCTGATAGCTCAAGACATCGACGAACATAATTTCATCCGCTATACACAGCAGGATGGACTCTCCCATGACGTGATCACCAGTGTCACGCAGGATTCTACTGGCTATATATGGATGTCTACTTATTTTGGTGTCAACAGATTTGACGGCAGCCATTTCGTACAGATCAACAATACCACGGACAGCGCCAGCATGCAGCCGGACTACCTACGGGGAATGATCTGGCTGGACAGACGCCGGCTGGCGGTATACAGCGACGGTCTGCATATCTTCGACACCTACACAGGCAAGGTTCAAAGCCTTTTCATACCCTGCAGCGACAGAAAATACCAATATAAATACAATGGGATACGTTCCGTACAGACAGACGCTGCAGGAGATATCTTTATATTGACCTACTCAGGGTTCTATCATTTTAATAGGGACCAGCAGCTGGTATTTCGTTATGACCACTATGCCAATCAGCCGGCATCGGGAACCAATTTCGCCTTTGGAAGAAGCATCCTTTGGCTGGATACCCACCGGCTGCTGATACTTTCCATCGATGGGCTTTATTGTTATGACATCGGCAAAAAAGAGTTCAGACGGCTCAAGCAAGATGATGCGCCGCTGCTCACCGGCATTACAAACACGCTGGAGCCCAGATACCTGTTCTTCCAGCACAAGCCGGGCAGCTTTATATTGATCAATGCCGCCGGCGACAGCCTGATCTATATCGACATGACAAGGGGTTTGAGGACTACTACACAGCTTTTCCATCATGTGGCAAAAAACGAGTTTGGCTGGCGCTCGGTCATGATGCCGGTGAACGATACGACGTTTTATATCACCGGTCATACGTCAGGATTCTATAAAGTCATTCTCGACCGGCTCACCGGCGAAGTGGATTTTTCGCCGGACAAATATTTCGGGATGTATTCCTGCCGCAATCTCTTTTTGGATCGCGACAAGAACCTTTGGATCGCTACCAACCGCGGACTGTTCAGACAGGACAAAGGCCGGCGTTTTGTAGAGCAGTCGCCCGTTCCCAACTCCATACAATCCCTTTTTCCCAACATCGTGATGGACGATGTCTATGCCATGGGGAAAAATATATATGTCGCCACCAAGGGGAATGGAGGTTTGCTGGTATTCGACAAGGAAAGCCTTCAGTTCACCCGGCGCATCGGCCTGGAGAAATACAATGCTCCGCGGAATGCAGCCGGTATCTATGGTCTTACAGCCCTCAACGATACGACCCTGCTGGCGGGACTCAATGGCCCGCTGGTAAAGCTGAACCTTGTCACCGGCCGCGAAACACCGGTGCCATTGGCGAAATGGGATTCATCACATGACTGGATCGCGGATATATATAAGGACAGACATGATAATATATGGGTGGCTTCATCGAATATTTACCGGTACAGTCCCGCCACCCGTAAGTTCGACATCGTCTCCGTCAATGGCCAGCCTTTCTCCAAAATAGAAGAGGCCAATGTCGTCATAGAAGACCATCCGGGGAATATCTGGATCGCAGGACATGGGCTGACACGTTATAATTCGATCCTTAAGACCTTCGATCGTGTAGTGGATACCTTCCCCTCGATCAGCATGCCGGACAGAAGGGTCAATTCCGTGGTATCCGATCATCTGAACCATCTTTGGATCAACGCCTATAACAACGGGCTGGCCTGTTACGACTTTGACAAAGGGTTTATCAAACATTTTACAAGGGACAACGGGCTGCCCGATAATAATATCTCGGCCATGATAATTTTGGGCGACAAGCTCTGGCTGGCCACCTATTCGGGCATCGCCTGTCTGGATATACCTACTTCCCGTATCGTCAGCTTTGGCAAGGAAGATGGTTTCCCCGACCAGCCGATCAACCTGGGCTCAAAATTCTTTTATGACGTCGCGCAGAATATACTGTACATCGGCTTCACGACGACACTGGTGCGGTTCAACCCCGATATCGTTTTTCAAAAAAGCCAGCAGCCCGGCTTTTTTATAGAGAGTCTGAGAACGGGGAATATAAGAAATTACATTTATCCGGTTAATGGGATCACCGCCAACTGGAATAACAATGATATCAGGGTCACCATTGGTAGCATCAACTTCTCCAGCAGTAACACACAACGTTATGCATACCGTGTGTTGAAAAATGATAGCACCTGCTGGCAACCCCTGGGGGGAGAGAATACGTTTAGTATTTCCAGTTTGCCTCCGGGCATACATCGGGTGCAGGTGAAATTGTCCTCATCGCACAACCGGTGGCCGGAACAGATAAGAGAGATAGAGATAACGATACTGCCGCCTTTTTGGAAACAGACATGGTTTACGGTGGGATGGGTGATGTTGTTGCTGCTGGCGGTCTATCTATGGCTTAAATGGAGGATCGGCCTTACGCGCAAGAAGGAGCAGGCAAAGACACATATAGAAAAATTAAAAGCGGAGGAGTATAAGAGCCAGTTCGAGCTGGAGCAGATCAGTCACTATTTTTCTTCGTCCCTGGCCAATAAGAAGAGTGTAGATGAAGTTTTATGGGACGTAGCAAGAAATCTCATAGGGCACATGGGATATGTTGATTGTATGATCTACCTATGGAATGACGACAAGACCCGGTTTATTCAGAAAGCTTCTTATGGTCCGAAAGGGTCTCCGAGCGCCATCCGTGATAAACAATTCGATGTGCTGCCGGGACAGGGTGTCGTAGGACATGTGATGCAGACCCGGGAGCCGCTGTTGATCGGCAATACCAACAATGACAGGCGCTACAGAGTGGATGATATACATCGTTTGAGCGAGATATGCGTACCCATCATCCACAACAACGAACTGATAGGCGTCATCGATTCTGAACACCCCGAAGAGGATTATTATAAAGACAGGGACATAAAGATCCTAACCACCATCGCCACGCTGATTGGCAACAAGATCGCGCAGCTCGAATCAGAGCAGTCGCTTGAGATAAAACAACGGGAGCTGGCCTCCATAAACCAGCAGCTCGCTGAAGCGCAGCTGTCGGCATTGCAGACCCAGATGAACCCGCATTTCATCTTTAATTCGCTGAACAGTATCAAAGGGATGATATTGGACAATGAGCAGAAGAAAGCATCCCGCTACCTCAGCAAATTTGCGCAGATGATCCGTATCACCCTGAATCAATCAAAAGAGATATTCACCACCTTATACGAGAACCTGGAATATCTGGAAAGCTACCTGATGATGGAAAAACTCCGGTTTGACGACTCTTTCACCTTTCATATTACGGTGGACGAGGAGATAGATAAGGAGGATGCCCTCATACCCACCATGATGATACAACCTCTGGCCGAGAATGCTATCTGGCATGGATTGATGCATAAGAAGGGCGATATGAAGTTGTCGATACACTTCGCGCTGGACGGAGAAACCATCTCCTGCACTATCCTGGACAACGGCATAGGTATCGATCAGTCTCAACAGCTGAAGAAGATACATAAGCCGACGCATCAATCTGTGGGGCTCAGTAATCTGCGGCACCGCATAAAGATCATGAATGAGAAGTACGACGCTGGCTGTAGTCTGGAAATTTCAGATTTAAGCCGCGTCCCAGGCAACGGTACGGGCACTTGTGTTGTCCTACGATTTAATTTAATCACCAACAAACCATGTGTATGAAGGCAATTTTGATCGATGATGAACCCGATGGTATTCGCACACTCAAGAGGCTGCTGGAGTGGAACTGTCCCGAAATTGATATCGCAGCTACCTGTATGGACGTGGACACCGGAAGGGAGATGCTGGCAGATATCTCCCCGGATGTAGTCTTTATGGACATCCGGATGCCAGGCAAGAATGGGCTGGAGATGTTGACGGAACTACCCGAAAGAAATTTTGAAGTGGTATTTGTGACGGCGCATAACGAATATATGCTGCAGGCATTACAGTTCAGCGCTGTCGACTATCTGATGAAACCAGTCGATGAGGACCGGCTGGTGGAAGCTGTCGATCGTGTATCGAAAAGGCTGAAGCAGGAGAAGAACCCTGAACAGACCGAGGCTTTGATACATAACATTAGTAAATTCAATAAACCCCTGGAGATGAGACTATGTTTGCCTACGCAAAGAGGTTTCACGATCGTGAAACTCGAGGAGGTGATGTACTGTGAAGCGAAAAGAAGCTACACTGTCTTTCATTTCACCAACAACAAGTCCCTGTTGATATCCAAGCCCCTGTTCGACTATGACAGGCTGCTGAGCAATATCTTTTTACGCGTTCATAAATCTTTTCTCATCAATATGCTGCATGTGAAGGAATATGTACGTGGCGAGGGCGGTGTCATCGTGATGAGCAATGGCGCGGAGATAGAGGTCAGCCGTAGAAAAAAGGAACAGTTCCTGATGAAGGTAAAAGAATCTTTCAAGTATTGATCGTACACCGTTTGGTAAATCATACGAGCCGAAAAGCTCACCACGGTGTCCCTTAGATGATTTTCGTCCTCCCTTGTTGAATTGCGATATAGATTTGTACCAGAATAGTTCATAGCAAGGGTCAACATGGTTTGAAACAAGAAAGACCCGGCAATTCATTGTCCGGGTCTATTTTTTGCCCTTCGGCGTAGGAACCCTCCCCCAAACGCGTAGCTTATTATGGCAAATGGTAGAAAACGTATTGAATCCATAGACCTGTTGCGGGGCGTCGTGATGGTCATCATGGCGCTGGATCATGTACGGGATTACTTCAGCCGCGACGCATTCCTGTTCGATCCCGCCGATATGACAAAGACCGACGGTATTTTTTTCTTCACCCGGTGGATAACACATTTCTGCGCTCCCATATTTATATTCCTTTCCGGCATTGCCGCCTATTTATATGGGACAAGGACGACGAAAAAAGAGCTGTCCATTTTCCTGCTGACAAGAGGAGCATGGCTGATACTGCTGGAGGTCTTTGTTGTCACGCTTGCCTGGACCTTCAACCCCACCTATCCCATTCATAATTTACAGGTCATCTGGGCCATCGGCTTTGGCATGATAGCCCTGGCAGGGCTCATTCATTTGGAAAGACGCCTGATCCTGCTGACGGGTCTTCTCCTGGTGGCCGGGCACAATCTGCTGGATAATATACATGCCTCCGGCCACGGGCCACTTTCCTTTCTTTGGTCCTTTCTTCACGAGCCCGGCAGCTACAAGTTTGGGAATGCCTTGTACATGATACGGTACCCTGTTCTGCCATGGGTCGGGGTGATGACCATCGGCTATTACCTCGGCGGACTGTATGCCACAGGGTTCGATCCCGAAATGCGAAAGGTGACCCTCTTGTCATTGGGATTTGGCGCCATCAGCCTCTTCCTTGTCCTGCGCTCCTGGGATGTATACGGCGACCCTTCACACTGGAGCGTTCAGCACAATGCGATCCTTACCGTTTGCTCTTTCCTCAATGTCACAAAGTATCCGCCATCCCTTCTTTATATTTTGATGACCCTGGGGCCGGCCATGATCTTCCTCGTGTTCGCGGAAAGATGGCAGAGTCGGGTCTCTTATCCCATTCCATTCAAGCCGCTGAAGCCGCTACGGGAAAAAATAACTGTCTTTGGAAGAGTGCCGATGTTCTATTACCTGGCGCATCTCTATCTGATACACGCCTTGGCCATGACGGCCGCCGTGCTGCAGGGATACAAAGCATCGGATATGATCCTTGGCGGCCGCGTGAATGCATCGGCCGCATTAAAAGGATATGGCTTTAGCATCGGCATCGTGTACCTGGTCTGGATAGGAGTGATCCTGCTGCTATACCCGTTGTGTCAAAAATATGACCAATACAAACGGGCCCATCTCCGGCAATATTGGTGGTTGAGCTATTTATAGCGTATCTTTAAGGAAATACCTTCCTATGCTACGGAATTACCTGCTCACCGCCTCGAGGCACCTGTATAAAAAATGGGGCTTCTCCCTTATCAATATCTCCGGACTGGCCATCGGAATGGCCGTATGCCTCCTCATCCTCCAATATGTAAATTACGAATTGAGCTATGACCAGTTCAACAAACACGCGGCGGATATCTACCGTGTGACCAACGACAGGTATCAGAACGGCAAGCTCATCCAGCATGGCACTATCACCTATTCGGGCATCGGCAAGGCCTTGCAGGACGACTACCCCGAGGTCGTGGATCATATCCGGGTGATGAACTGGGGCAAGACCATCATCAGCTACCAGGATAAAAGAATAGGGGAGCAGCGTACGGTGGCCATGGACGATCATTTCTTTAACATGTTCTCCTATCCATTGCTGGCAGGTGATCCTCCTACCGCCCTGAAAGAGCCCCGCTCCGTGGTCCTGTCCGCCACGTCGGCATCCAGCGTCTTTGGCAATGTAAAAGGCAACTATGCCAGCCTCATCGGACGACAGATCATCCTTGACAGGGATTCAATGCCGTATAAGGTGACAGGTGTAATGGCGGATATACCGGAGAACTCCCACCTTCAATTCGACCTGCTGGTATCCTACTGCACCATGCTGTCGGGAAAGGACGCGTATAAGGAAGCAGACTATGATTTTACGGACAGCGATTTCTGGCATTATATACAGCTGGCGCCGGGTGCAGATGCCACAGCGCTGGAGGCGAAGCTGGATGCTTTTAGCCAACGGCATTTTCATGGCAACAAAGTATCCGGCAGCGTGGAGAAATTTCATTTACAACCTCTGTCCAAAGCCCATCTGTATTCCGACTACGAATACGAGATAGGGAAGACAGGCAGCGCCACCGTCGTCTGGGGGCTATTCATCATTGCCATCTTTATCATTTCCATTGCCTGGGTCAATTATATCAACCTGTCTACCGCCCGGTCAGTGGACAGGGCCAGGGAGGTGGGAGTAAGAAAGGTCACAGGCGCCACCCGCGGCGGATTGATCCGTCAGTTCCTCGTCGAATCGCTCCTGGTCAACCTCGTAGCATTCGGACTGGCCATCGGATTGATGTTCCTGGCACAGCATGCCTTCAACAGCCTCATCCAGACCGAGCTGTCCTTCTCCAGCCTTTTTCACCAGGGACTCCACGGCTACCTCATACCCGTGGGATTGACTATACTGTTACTGACAGGCATCTTCATTTCCGCCTTTTATCCGGCCTTTGTATTGTCCTCCTTCCAGCCCATAGTCGTCCTGAAGGGGAAGTTCAGCGCATCGCGGAAGGGGATCGTCCTGCGCAAAGCGCTCGTCATCGGACAGTTCGCTATCACTATCCTATTGATCTCCGGCTCGGTGGTCGTCTATCGGCAGATCACCTACATGAGCCGGCAGGAGCTGGGAATGAACATCGATCATATGCTCATCGTAAAGCCTCCCGTTCTTACGGGATGGGACTCCTCTTTTATCCAGCGGGAGAATGATTTTAAAAATGAATTGAAGCAGATCCCCGGCGTCACGGGCGCTGCCACCGCCGGCCGTCTGCCAGGTAACGAAATGTCGAGGGTCTTCAATGTGCGGAGACTGGATGACCGTACCAATTCCAAATATACCATGAGATGGATGGGGATAGACCATGACTACATGGGACTCTATAATATAAAAATGGTAGCCGGCAGGGACCTGGATGCTGCCGACCACGACCCCGATGCAAATAAGATCCATAATATCCTCTTGAGCGAGAAGGCCGTTCGCCTGCTGGGCTTTGCCTCCCCCGAAGCCGCCATCGGCGGACAGATAACGATGATGGCTGGTCGCCGCAACTGGGACATCGTAGGCGTATTCAGGGATTTCCATCAAAAATCCCTCAAATATGCGCTGGAACCCACCTTGCTGATGCCCCTGTATGGCACCAATAACTGGATATCCATAAAAGTGAATAGCAGCAATGTCGCTGCCACCATGACGTCCGTCAGGAACAAGTATGCCGCCTTCTTCCCGGGCAATCCCTTTGATTATTTTTTCCTGGATGAGGCATTCAATGCACAGTATAAGAATGATCAACTGTTTGGGAAGGCCTTTACCCTCTTTGCAGGACTGGCCATCTTCATCGCCTGTCTGGGATTGCTGGGACTGTCGGCCTTTGGCACCGCCCAGCGCGTCAAAGAGATAGGTATACGCAAGGTGCTGGGCGCCTCCGTGGCCAACATTGTACTTCTGCTGTCCAAAGATTTTATGCTGCTCATCGCCATTGCCTTTCTCATCGCCGGCCCCGTGGCGTGGTGGATCATGCATCGATGGCTGCAGGACTTTGCCTATCGGATATCGCTGAGTCCCTGGATATTTGCAGCCGCGGGGCTGCTGGCCCTGCTCATCGCCCTCCTAACCATCAGCTATCAGTCTATTCGGGCTGCAATGGCTACACCAGTAAAGAGCTTACGTGCAGAGTAAACCGATAGCGATTGATAAGTTAGTTGATGTTATACGTGAATCGTTTTATAAGCGCGGCAACTATGTCCCTTCCGTACTGTCCCGGAGATACAATGCATTTATTTACCTGGATCAGACCCAGGCCCTGCACCCATTGCACATACACGCGGGCGAGGAAGTCTCCGAAACCTATCCATTCGGTGTGCAGGATCTTTACCCGGGGAATTAGCCCATCTCCAGCCCCATGCCCGCCAGGGTATCTCTTGTCCTTGCTACATTCTTATGATCATGGACGATGCCTCGCAGACCCAAACCCTGCGCCACCTGTACAAACATCGGGCGGTCATCGATATACACCACCTCTTCACGCGGCACCTGTGCGATGTCCAGCGCGACCTTCCAGATATCCGCATCCGGCTTACGGAAATGTACGAAGCAGGAAGAGATAAAGAAATCCACGAACCCGCCCAGTCCATAGGTCCTT
>JGI26535J51212_1001148_pt1 | contig 24530 bp, 21 predicted proteins | sample ThiBiot_750_biof_2_FD_51212 | JGI IMG/M metagenome (IMG submission 51212) | reverse complement strand
CGTAATTCGGTAAGCTCCGTTTGCTGCTCCTCATGTCGCCGCTGAGCCTTGGCCAGCGCCCTTTCAGCATGACGCTGCCCTTCGCGTGCTTCATCGATCTGTCGGAGCATATGGTCCTGCGCCGCTTCCAGTCGCTGGGTGGCGGTACCGAGTTCGGTCTGAAAGGCCAGATCACGCTCGGCAAGACGAGCCTGAAATTCGGTGGATTGCTTCTCCTGGGCCGCGACCGCGGCTTCTTGTTGACGCATGGATTCGGTACGTAGGCTGGCGATTTCCTGCTGCAAAGCGTGGACTTGGCCAAGCGCATCGTTTTTGGTTGCACTCTCACTGACCAGCCGCTGCTGCAGGTCGGCCAGTTGCTCGCCCAGTTGTGTCGCCTGCTGCGCTCGCTGCTGTCCATCGGCGATCGTGGCATCGCGCGATGCCCTGGCTTCGTCGCGTTCCCGTTGGATCGAGCTCAGTTCGGCTTCCATTGCCTCACGCTGTTCGGTAAAGGTCAGTTCCCCTTGTTCTACGGCGACGACCCACAGCGAGCGCATGGCGTCGGCCACCGCCGGTGGCAAATCGGCGCCGAGCGCGTCGACCTTCGTTCGCTCGTCTTTCCACAGCTTCAACTCATCATTGATGGTGGTTCGGCTGCCCTGCTGGATGACGGCATAGATCTGGTCGACGGTGATTTCGTGCGGTCGCTTTGCGCCGGCAACGAGCTGGGCGGCGGCTTCACGGGTGCGTTGGCGGGTATCGCTGACACGGCTCATGGGCAGTTCCAGTTGCTCGGAGGGTCGATTTTGAAGAACGTAATTCTGTATATTACAGTATTACGTTATAAGTATAACGATTAATCCAAGTAATTTACGATAACTCCTATAATCGAAAGTCCTTTAGCAGTACGCTGCTTTTCCCGCAGTGCCAGACATCGGAAAGCATGACTGAGCTGATAGCGAGTCCTTTGGTGCTGTCCCAAGCCCTGCCGCCTGCCCTATCAGGGTGCACCGGAACCAACCGTGCATCGTCCAGCGTGGCGCGACAGATTGCGGCCGACGATGATGTGGCGGCGATCGGGCTGTGGCTGGCGGAATATCACGATTCGCCCCATACCTTTCGCAGCTATCGCAAGGAGGCCGAGCGGCTGTTGCTCTGGGCCACGCAAGTACGCGGCAAGGCGGTATCCAGCTTGACGCGGGAGGATGTGATCGCCTACGAAGCCTTCCTCGCCCAGCCGCCTGCGGCCTGGTGCGACGCCAGCCTGTCCCGTCGCGGCGAACACCGGCGATTGTTCGTCAGTCCGTTGGCCGAGCGCAGTCGCCGCCAGGCCCTCGGCATCCTCGCGGGATTGTTCAATTACCTCGTACGCGCGGGGTATCTCGCGGGCAGCCCGTTTGTGCTGCAGCGACGACGAGCACGTCGCGGGACGCGACGCACGATCGAACGGTACCTTGATCGTGCCCTTTGGGAGGATGTACTGCGTGTCGTCGATGGCTGGTCACAGGAAACTGGCCGAGACAGGCAGCGTTACGAACGGGTCCGCTGGACACTGCGTTTCCTCTATGAAACCGCGCTGCGGGCCGCCGAAGCGGCGGCCGCCGGCGAAAGTGATTTCCAACAACTCCGTGGACGATGGTGGCTGCACACCGTGGGCAAAGGCGGCGTCGAGGGCACGATTCCCCTGAGCGATGGTCTCATGGGGGATTTCGCACGCTACCGGCGCTTTTATGGACTGCCAGCGGTGCCCACAGTGGACGGCAAGGCATCAGCCATTCTCGGTATCGCCGGAAGGCTTTCTCCATTGACGCCTACAGCGGTCTACCAGATCGTCAAGGACGCCTTCCGACGCGTGGCCGATACGCTTCAAGAGGAGGATGGTGCCAAAGCCGCGCGTATGCGGCGGGCATCGACGCACTGGCTGCGGCATACGGCCGCCACGCATCAGGCCGAAGATGGCACACCCATTCACCACATCCAGCAGAACCTCCGCCACAGCTCCATTGGCACAACGTCGATCTACATTCATGCGGAAGAGGATGCGCGACATGCCAGCACCACAAAAACACGCACCGAGGCATCGGTGCTCCAAGGAGTCGTGCCATGACTGATCCCGACGATCGCTTTGGCATGCCGGAGAGTGCGTTCAAGGCCGCCCGGGAAAGCCATGGCTTGAATAGCCCGGTTTTCCGTGCGGGCATGTATGTCCCGACCCGGCATGAAGTAGCCACTCTTTCTGCCGCCAAACTTCTCCCCATCGTGGTCGACTGGATGTGGGAAAGCCCGTCGGAGTTGATCCCCAATAACGATCAGATTTCGCAGCTTCGCGCCATACTTCTGGCCCGTACCGATGCCGACGCGCCCGAGGTACGCGAACTCATTGTGGCCTGTGAGGATTATTTGACGGTGTAAGCAGATTGTCCGAAGCAGAGTGAACTGTCGGCAGGAATTTCAACTTCCGTTAACACGAATGGGCACACGATCGCACCGTTGCATCTGGCAACTCATCGTTGGGACAGCGATATGACGATTTCACGCAAATCACTACTGTCGACGTTTGGCTCTCTGGCCCTCGCTTTCGCCCTCAGTGGTATCGCCGTGGCCCAGGACAGCACGCCCGCAAGCGGCATGGACAGAATGGGTGCCATGCACTCGGACATGAAGGGTATGCACGGCAACATGATGGGTATGCACAAGATGCCAGCGACCGTGACGGCGGCGGATGCAAAGACCGGTGTGGTCGATGTGACGACCGAAGGTATGGCTTTGAAGGTGCATTTCCCACCGTCCGCCATGGCCAGCCTGAAAGCCGGAGACAAGATCACGTTGCATATGGGCTTCAGCAAGCCGTGAATCATCTGAACCCACCTCCAGAGTTGAGGGTGCCAGGTCGCACGGGTATGCTCGCCATATGACCTTCTCGCTGCGTCAGCTCGCCCGTTCACGTCGCCTCCGGGCGATGGGCATGCTGGCGTGGCTGATGCTGGTCATCAACTCATTGGCCGCTGCACCGATGGGCATGACGGGAATGCCTCATTCCCATCCCATGCACACAACGGTTGCGGCGGTCAGTGAACACTGTCATCACCACGTAGCCGCCAACAAGGCAGCCCGATCCTGTTGCGACGATCAGGCCGGTTGCTGCGGCGGCATGACCGATCACACCTGTAATTGTGCAGCGATGTGCAGCACCACCATGCCACCCGAGCCGGCTGTGGCTTTGGTCTCGGCCGCGATCACCGCCCGTTACGCCATGCCGCTGCCCCGTAGCGCGCCCTCGTTGAATACCGCCCCTCCGTTGCGACCACCGGCGGTCTGACTCTCCCTCGTTTCTGATGAGCTTTGCTGGCGGTGGCCGCGTGTCGACCATCGTGGCAATCGGCTGTGATCGGTATCGGCATGATCGATACCGCCTGCCCTGGAGAGAGTCCATGAACCTGTTTCCCCCGCCCCCTGCAGATTTGTCGCGGCGACGCTTCGTCCAAGGTGTCGCCATCGGCGGCGCCGTGGCCGGCTTGGGCCTGCTGCGTCCCTCGAACGTCTGGGCGTTGACCAACCCCGGTCACCCCACGGTGTTGAGCGGCACCGACTTCGCCCTCGATATCGCCGAAACCCCGGTTAACTACACCGGTGCCACACGCCTGGCCACCACCGTCAACGGCGGCATTCCCGGCCCGATCCTGCGCTGGAAGGAAGGCACCACGGTAAACCTGCGCGTGACCAACCGACTGCGCGTGCCGACCTCGATCCACTGGCACGGCATCATCCTGCCGTTTCAGGAAGACGGTGTGCCAGGCATCAGTTTCGACGGCATTGCGCCCGGCGAAACCTTCCTCTACCAGTTCAAGGTGCGCCAGAGCGGCACTTACTGGTACCACTCGCACTCGGGTTTTCAGGAACAGACGGGGTTGTACGGCCCGCTGGTGATCGAACCGGCCGGTCCGGATCGCCATCCGACCGATCGCGACTACGTGGTGATGCTCAACGACTGGACCGACGAAAACCCCGAGCGCATCTACGCCAAGCTCAAGAAACAGAGCGACTACTACAACTTCGCCCAGCCCACCGTGCCGGATTTCTTCCGCGACGTGCGCGAGAAAGGCCTGAGCCAGGCCCTGGCCATGCGCAAGATGTGGAACGAGATGCGCATGAACCCGACCGATTACGGCGACGTCTCCGGCTACACCTACACCTACCTGATGAACGGTGCGGCACCTGCCGGCAACTGGACCGGCATCTTCAAACCCGGCGAGAAGATCCGCCTGCGTTTCATCAACGGCTCAGCGCAAACGATCTTCGACGTGCGCATTCCGGGCCTGAAAATGACGGTGATCTCGGCCGACGGTCAGGGCGTCGAGCCGGTGTCGGTCGACGAGTTCCGCATCTCGGTGGCCGAAACCTACGACGTGATCGTCGAGCCGCAGGACGAGCGTGCCTACACACTGTTCGCCCAGTCGATCGACCGTACGGGTTACGCCCGCGGCACCCTAGCGCCTCGCGCGGGTATGGAAGCAGAAGTGCCCAAGCCCGATCCCATCCCGTGGCTCGCCATGCAGGACATGATGGGTGCGATGGCGATGGGGGGTTCCGATCACGGCGGCATGCAAGGCATGTCGAGCATGAGCGGCATGCAGGGCATGGCCGGCATGGATCATGGTGCGATGCCGGGCATGACCGCCTCTGCCGCCCCCGTGGTGCGCCACGCACGCACCGAATATGGCCCCGGCGTGGACATGCATGTCGACATGCCACGCACCAACCTCGACGATCCGGGCATAGGCCTGCGCGACAACGGCCGTCGCGTGCTGACCTACGCCGACCTGCACACGATCGGCGGCCCGATCGATGCACGTGAACCCAGCCGCGAGATCGAGTTGCACCTGACCGGCAACATGGAGCGCTTCATCTGGTCGTTCGACGGCGTGAAGTTCTCCGATGCCAAGCCGGTGCATTTCAACAGCGGTGAGCGCCTGCGCATCGTGCTGGTCAACGACACCATGATGAATCATCCGATTCACCTGCACGGCATGTGGAGCGAGATGGAGAATCCCGAAGGCCGGTTCCAGGTGCGCAAGCACACCATCAACGTGCAACCCGCGCAGCGCATCACCTATGCGGTGTCGGCCGACAACCCCGGCCGCTGGGCCTACCACTGCCATCTGCTCTACCACATGGAGGCGGGCATGTTCCGCGAGGTGGTGGTGTCATGAAAGTGAATCGTCGAAACACCTCAACCGCTCCGCACCGCTCGGTATGGCTGGCTGCAATGCTGCTGGCGTTGCCGCTGGCCGCTACGGCGCAGAGTGCGCCCGCGTCCAGCAGCACCTCGTCGATGGACATGAGTTCGATGCCGGGCATGGATCACGGCAGCATGGCCGGTATGACGATGCCGGCTCCCGCCAGTAGCGCCGCGAAACCGGCCACGAAAGCGCCCGCCAAGAAAGCCAAGAAGAAACCCGTCTCTGCTGCCCCGACACCGGCTTCCCACGCTATGGACGGCATGAAGGGCATGGATCACAGCACCATGCCAAACATGGACCACAGCACGATGTCGGACATGCCGATGCCGGCCAAGCCCGCCGCATCGGCAGCCCCCGTCGGCGACATGCCCGGGATGGATCATTCATCGATGCCCGGCATGAGTCCGGGAGCGATGCAAGGGATGGATCACAGCGCGACGCCCCCAAAGGGACAAGGCGACATGACTGGCATGGCCGCGATGCCTGGCATGACGATGGGCCCCATGCAGGGCGGCAGTCCGCCGCCTAACGCACGGAGCCCCGATTACTCCGATGGCGTCGGCTACGGTTCCATGAAGGGCATGGACATGGCTGACAACGCGTCGTTGGGCATGCTGTTGATCGATCAGCTCGAAGCGTTCCACGGTCGCGATGCCAATGGCCAGAGCTGGGAAGCCGAAGGCTGGTATGGCAACGACGAGAATAAGTTGTGGGTACGTACCGAAGGCGAGCGTAGCCGCGGCAAGCTGGAAGACGGCGACCTTGAAGCGTTCTGGAACCACAACATCGCTACCTACTGGAGCACCCAGCTGGGTGCCAGGCAGGATCTGGGTGAAGGCCCCAAACGCACGTGGGCGGCCTTCGGCGTACAGGGCCTGGCACCGTACTGGTTCGAGGTGGAGGCGACGGGCTACGTCGGGGCTTCCGGTCGAACGGCGGCACGCTTGCGTGCCGACTACGAAATGCTCTTCACCCAGCGCTTGATCCTGCAGCCGGAAGCGGAAATCAACCTCTACGGCAAGAACGATCCGCAGCGCCGGATCGGTAGCGGCGTGTCCGACGTCCAGTTCGGCTTGCGGCTGCGCTATGAGATTCGCCGGCAGTTCGCGCCCTATATCGGCGTGAACTGGGTGCGTCGCATCGGCACCACGGCCGACTACGCACGGCAGGATCACCAACCCATTCTCGACCGGCAGATCGTGGCCGGCGTTCGCATCTGGTTTTGAGGGGAAACATCATGAAACAACACATCAAGCATCACAGCATCACCGTTGCCGTTGTCCTGGGCGTGCTTGCCATCGGCGCAGGCGCGTTCGTGTACTCCGGCATCTACAACATCGGTGCCGACGATCACCACACCAAGCCGGTCTTCGCGGTCTTGCAGACCCTGCGCGAGCGCTCCATCCATGTCCGCTCGGAAGACCTCACGATGCCTGACCTCAACGACCCGCAACTGATCCTGAAAGGGGCCGGTCAGTACGCCGCGATGTGCACCCAGTGTCATCTCAAGCCCGGCATGAAGGACTCGGAGCTTCGCCCCGGTCTGTATCCGCAGCCACCGAATCTGTCGCAGACGCGAGTCGATCCGAAGGACGCGTTCTGGATCATCAAGCACGGCATCAAGATGAGCGCGATGCCGGCATGGGGTGCCAGCCACGACGACCCCACCATCTGGAGCATGGTCGCGTTCCTGCAGAAGCTGCCGGGCATGACGCCAGCGCAATACAAGGACATGGTGGCGAAGGCACCGCCGGACGAGGACATGGATATGGACGAAGGCGGCGGTCACAGCCACGGCGGAGCTTCTGAGGAAGACGCCCACGGTGCTGTCGACATGAAAGACATGGTCATGTCCGGTGAAGCCGGTCACAGCCATGACGCGGCTGCGGAAGATGGCCACGATCATGCGGCGGCGGCCGCTGCGCCCGCCGCCGAAGCACCACTGTCGCTGGATGGCATCAAGCCGAAGGCAGTCCCGGAAGCCGAGGCCGTGGCGCAGGCGTTCCACACGGCTTTGCACCACGGCGATCGAACAGCGGTGCTCGCCTTGTTGGCATCCAACGTCACGATCAGCGAAGGTGGCCATACCCAGACGCGCGACGACTATGCGAACGGTCACCTGGGCGAAGACATCGCGTTTCTGAAGAGTGCCCAGATCACGCCGGTTTCGCTGGGTTCGATGCCGATGGGCGACACCGTGATGGTCGGCAGCGAAAGCGACATCAAAGCCACGGTCAAAGGCAAGCCCACCACGCTGCGCAGCCGTGAACTGCTCAATCTCAAACAGGACGGCAAGAACTGGAAAATCGTGTCCATCCAGTGGCAATCCGTACCGGTATCGGGAGAATGACCATGAGGCGATGGCTTTCTCGCTTGGGCAGCATCGCTCTGTTTGCCGCAGCTTTCTCACCGGTGGCGATGGCAGCCAATGCGATCGATGTCTACCGCGATCCCTCGTGCGGCTGTTGCGGCGCATGGATTTCCTATCTGCGCACGCAGGGCTATACCGTCACCGTGCACGAGGATCAGTCGATGGCGGTGGTCAAGGCGCGATTGGGTGTGCCTGCCAATGCCACGTCCTGCCATACCGCGCTGATTGATGGCTATGTGATCGAAGGGCACGTGCCGGTCGTGGACATCCGCCGTTTGCTCGCTGAGCATCCGGACGCCCGGGGCCTGGCGGCACCGGGTATGCCGATGGGCTCGCCTGGCATGGAGATGGGTGCGCCGGAACGCTATGACGTGGTGTTGATCGGCCGGGATGGATCGTCCCGCGTCTTTGCCAGCCACGGTCCGAAGGCGTGATCGCCGTGGCCAGTGGACGAACCACTTGTTCGTGTACCGGCCACGCTCGCACAGCATGTGCCCCTGACATCCCCGCATGGTTTGGAGAGTGACGATGCTCCTGCAGCCGATCGATATTTTTGTCTACGCGTGGCTTGCCATTGCGGTGCTCTCGGCGATCTATGTGGCGTGGGATCAGTTCCGCGGCAATCCCGAACCCACCGTGATGAAGTGGGGCTTCGTCCTGATCACGCTGTACATGGGGCCGATCGGCTTGCTGCTCTACGTGATGGCGGACAAGGAGCCGGCACCGGGCACGCATGAAGCGTTCGTGCAGCCGCTGTGGAAACAGGGCGTCGGCTCGGCCGTGCACTGTGTCGCTGGTGATGCGACCGGCATCATTCTCGCCGCGGTGGTGGTTTCGCTGATCGGCCTGCCGATGTGGGCCGATCTGATCGTCGAGTACGCCGCCGGCTTCCTGTTTGGCCTGCTGATTTTCCAGTCGCTGTTCATGCGCAAGATGATGGGCGGGTCGTATCTGGAAAATGTACGCAAGTCGTTCATGCCCGAATTCATCTCGATGAACGCGATGATGGCCGGTATGGCGCCGGTCATGGTGCTGTTGATGATGGGGCGCGACATGCGCGCGATGTGGCCGGGCGAGCCGTTGTTCTGGTTCGTGATGTCGCTGGGCGTCACGGCCGGTTATGCGGTGACCTATCCAGTCAACGTGTGGCTGGTGTCGCGTGGGATGAAGCACGGGCTGATGACGGTGCGCGGCGATACCGCCGCTCAGCACGATGCACCACCGCAGACGGCGAAGAACGCGTCACACGATCATGGCGCGATGGCGTCGATGCCCACCGGTCACGTAATGCCGGCGGTCACGGGAAAGGATGACGGCAAGCACGACGCGTCCTCCGGCCACGGCATGCACGGTAGCGGCAAGACGCCGACGCGCGCGCAACTCGTGGCGGTCACCGGCTTCACCAGCCTGATGCTGATCGCCGGCATGACGCTACCCTCCGCCTTCGTCAACATGCGGTTGTCCGCGCACGAGGTCGGCAAGCTGATCATGCCGCCGGGCATGATCACCACCCAGGAAACCCCGGCCGCGACCATGCGCGACATGGCGGGCATTGATCCACGCGAAAGCGTATATACCGCACCCGTCGGCGCCCGGGGCGACCAACTGCTGCAGCCGCAGATCGTCGACGGGGTGAAGGTGTTTCACTTCGATCTCGAAGTGATCCAGTGGAGCATCCTCGCCGATCGACCGGTGAACGCCTATGCGGTCAATCGCCAGGTGCCCGGCCCGCGCATCGAACTGGAGCAAGGCGATCACGTGCGCTTCGTGGTCACCAACCATCTGCCGGAATCGACCACGCTGCACTGGCATGGATTGATCGTACCCAATGCAATGGACGGCCCGGCCTTCGTTACGCAAAAGCCCATTGCGCCCGGCGCCACGTTCACCTACGACTATGTAGTGCCGCAGGTGGGGACTTACTTCTATCACTCGCACGATCACCCGGATCGGCAACAAAGCTTGGGTCTCTACGGCGCACTCATCGTGCGTCCCACGCACAACCCGGACAATCTCAAGCGCCTCGGCGCGTTGCATCTGCCACCGGAAGAGGTAACGGCGACGGCCGATCCGGCGAAAGAAGTGAAAGCCGACCACGAGTACACCCTCCTACTGCAGGAATGGCTGGCCCGTGACGGCATCACCTATCCGGCGATGAACATGGAAGGCGGGCTGCCCAACTACTTCACGATCAACGGCAAGGCCTACCCGTCGACCGACACGGTGAAGATGCGCGTGGGCGAGACCATCAAGATCCGCTTCATCGGCAGCAACACCAACTTCGTGCATCCCATGCATATCCACGGCGGTCCGTTTACCGTGGTGGCCCGCGATGGCGTGGACCTGCCCAAGGATGCACAGTTCCAGGCGGACACCGTGAACGTCGGCCCCGGGCAGCGCTACGACGTGATCTGGACGGCGCGCAAACCGGGACGCTGGCTGGTGCACTGCCATATTCCACACCATACGACCAACAACAACCAGGAGCAGCAAGGCGGTGGCGGATTGATGATGGTGCTCGACGTGCTCGACGCCAACGGACATTCGCTGCCGATGCCGGCGCAGTAAGATCATCACCCTCATGACCCGCATCGCTCATCCGACACTGATGCCACGCCGCTGGCGCTTGCGTGACATCCGTCGCGCACGCCTGACGCGCTGGCTGCTGCTCGGCAGTGTGTTGTTCATGATGGGTTTGCAATCGGCTCTGGCGGCCTACGCGTGCACGATGCCGTCGGGCATGATGGGTCCGGCCATGGCCATGAGCACATCGGCGATGGATGCCTCCATGGCCACGACCTGTCCGGAAATGCAGCATGCACCGGTCAATCGACTCTTGTGTGCCAAGCACTGCGCTTCCGATGCCTCTGCCCCGACCGATGCTCGCCCGCTGTCGGTACCGCCGAATCTGCTGACGGCACTCCCGCCGGTCTTGCCGGTGGTCGTCATGCATGCACACATGGCGGTTGAGCCTGAGCGGCTCTATCGACTACGTGCGCCTCCACCACCGGCCAGCCTGTTGTTCTGCTCTCTTCTGATCTAGCCCACCACGGATTCTGACCGCGGTGTCGTCGTGCCCATCCGGGCCGATGCAAGCTAGATCATGGGAGCATCAGGTTATGTTGGTTGTCCATTCCGCCGCACGCGTTATCGCGTGGGGCCTGGTTATCGCCTTGGGTTCGGCGGTCGTCATCACAGCGTCTGCCACCGAGCCAGTACTCACGCTGGACGCCGCCGTTCAGCGCGGTATGGCGCAGGCACCATTGCTGACCGCTAGCGATGCTGATGTCGATGCGATGCGCGAAGAAGCGGCACGTGCCGGGCGACTGCCCGATCCGTCGCTGACGTTCGGCGTGTCCAACTATCCCGTCACCGATCCGGGCGCCTTCAGTCTGCGGTCGGACACGATGACCATGCGCACCATCGGGGTGATGCAGACGATTCCTTCGCGGGCGGCTCGCGATGCGGAGCGTGGGCTGGCCGCTGCGCAGATCAATGCGGCCGAGGCCAATCGTGTTGACACGACGCAAACGGTCCAAGAGCGCATCGCCGATGCATGGATTGGTCTATGGGCGGTCCAACAGAAGCACGGCTTGCTGACGGAATTGCGCAGCGAGACCGGACTGGCTGTACAGATCACGCAGGCGCGGTTGCGCGGCGGCGAAGGCAACGCGACCGATGCGCTGGCTGCCCGTGCCGAGGCCGCCACACTCGATAACCGTCTGGAAGCGATTGACGCGGACCTCGCCGCCGCCCAAGCGGGCTTGCAGCGCTGGCTTGGCCCGAGCGTTTCCGACGTAGCCGAGGCGCCGGATTTTGGTCAACTGCCGGTCACGGCGGATCACCTGGAGCAGCACATCGACGAGCAGGCACCGATGCAGGCGTGGCAGGCGCGCGAACAGGTCGCGCAAGCCGCGCTGGACCAGGCGCGTGCGGCCAAACATCCCGACTGGAGCGTCAGCATCATGTACGGGAAACGTGCGCCCTACCTGTCGGACATGGTGACTTTGCAGGTGGGCGTGAGCCTGCCGTTGTTCACCCGCAACCGGCAGGACCGTGGCATCAGCGCCAAGCAGGCGCAATGGGACGCCGTGCAGGCCGCGCATGAAGACGCCCGTCGCGCGCAGGTTGAAGCAGTGACACGCGCACTAGCGACATGGCAGGGATGGAACCGACAAATTCAGCGCTACCAGGACACCTTGCTCCCACTGGATCGGGATCGCGCCACCACGGCGCTGGCCGGCTACCGCGGTGGCGGCATGCTCCAGCCGTGGCTGGATGCCCGTCGCGACGAGATTGAGTTGCGTCTGAGTTATGCCGATGCGCTGGCCGCCCGCGCCCGGTTATGGGCCTCGCTGGCTTATCTGTTGCCGACCTCGGGGACGACGCCATGAAGCGTGCATTGATGATACTGGCCGGTTTATTGCTGGCAGCTCTTTTGCTTTTGGTCGGCTACTTCAGCGGGCGTCGACATCCGTCAACGTCGTCCGCTCAGACAGGGTCCGCCATGCCTTCTGCACATGGCGGCGACAAAAAAGTTCTGTATTGGTACGACACGATGGTGCCCCAGCAGCATTTCGACAAACCGGGTCTGTCGCCAATGGGCATGCAGATGGTGCCCAAGTATGCCGACGATGGTGTGACCAAGGATGTCGTCCGGATTGACCCGGCGACGGTGCAGAATCTGGGGGTGCGCACGGCCCCGGTAGCGCGCCGCGTCTTGGCATCGGCGATCCGGGTGCCGGGCACCATCACCTGGGATCTGCGCCAGGCCATCACCATCAGTGCACGCGTCGATGCGGTGGTGAGCAAGCTGGATGTGCGTGCGCCGTATACCGTGGTCAATGCCGGTGAGCCACTGGCCCAGCTGCTGGCTCCGCAATGGAGCAGTGCACTGGCCGAACATGCTGCGCTTCAGCAGGCGCAGTCGACCGACGCGAAAGACCTTCGCGCGGCTTCGCGGGAACGCCTGCAGGTGCTGGGCCTGACGCCGGCGGATATTCAGTCGTCGCGTCATGGCGCGGGTGCGGCGATCACGCTGCATGCCCCACAAACGGGCGTCGTCACCACACTGGATGTGCGCGAAGGTCAGCGTGTCAGTGCGGGCCAGACCCTGATGACCGTGAATGGCCTGTCCACCGTGTGGATCGAGGCCGCTCTGCCGCAGGCGGCGGCAGGCACGGTGCGCGGCGGCACGCCAGTCACCGTCACAATCGATGCGCTGCCGGGTCGATCGTTCCATGGCAGCGTGGAAACGGTGCTGCCGGATGTGGATGCGATGACGCGCACCCAGCGCGCCCGCATCGTGCTCGACAATCCCGATGGCGCCTTGAGTCCGGGCATGTTCGCTACCGTGCAACTTAACCCGACTCCCGACGCGGCGGTGCCGGTGGTGCCGGACGACGCGCTGATCGCGACGGGTACCCACACGCGAGTCATTCTCGCCGAGGGGGATGGCCACTTCCGTGCCGTGTCGGTGTGTACGGGACGCGCAGCCGGCGGCTATACGGAAATTCTCGATGGCCTCAGCGGTGGCGAGAAGGTAGTGGTCTCCGGCCAGTTCCTGATCGATTCGGAGGCAAGCCTGTCCGGTGCGCTGGAACGCCTGAATGACAGCACTGCCCGACCGACACCAGCGGCGAGTGCGTCGATGCCGGGCATGCCGATGGGAGGCAAACCATGATCGCCGCCCTGATCCGTGCCGCCATCGCGCATCGCGTATTCGTGCTGCTGGCCGCCTTGGCGCTGGCGGCGCTCGGCGTGTTCTCGGCGCTGCATACCTCGATTGACGCGCTGCCCGATTTGTCCGACACCCAGGTGATCATTCGCACCAGCTATCCGGGGCAGTCGCCGCAGGTAGTCGAGGATCAAGTCACCTATCCGCTGGCCACCACCATGCTGTCGGTGCCGGGCGCGACGACCGTACGTGCGTTTTCGTTTTTCGGTGACTCCTACGTCGACGTGCTGTTCGATGACAGCACCGACCTGTACTGGGCGCGCTCACGGGTACTGGAGTACCTGAGCCAGGCACGCGATCGCCTGCCGGCGGGCGTTACGCCCGCCCTCGGCCCCGATGCCACGGGACTGGGCTGGATCTACGAATACGCCCTGATCGACCGCACCGGCCAGCACGACCTCGGCCAGCTACGCGCGCTGCAGGATTGGTTTTTGCGCTATCAGCTCAAGACCGTGCCGAATGTCGCCGAGGTGGCCACCCTGGGTGGCATGGAGCGCGCGTGGCAGATCGTGCCCGATCCGCAAGCGCTGGCGGCGCGCGGGATCACGGTGGCGCAGCTGGTCGATGCGGTGCGCAGCGCGAACGGTGCCAACGGCGGCTCGGTGATCGAACAGGGCGAAGCGGAACTGATGGTGCGCAGCGAAGGCTATCTGAAGAGCCGCGCGGACTTCGAAAACGTGCCGATCATCACCAACGCCAGCGGCATTCCCGTGCTGCTGCGCGACGTGGCGACGGTGCGGCGTGGCCCGACGTTTCGCCGCGGTATCGCCGAACTGGACGGTCAAGGGGAAGTGGTCGGCGGCATCATCGTGATGCGCACGGGCAAGAACGCGAAGACCACCATTGCCGCCGTGAAAGCACGACTGGCGGAACTGCAGCGCAGCCTGCCGCCCGGCGTCGAGATCGTGCCCACCTACGATCGCTCCCGGCTGATCGATGCGGCCGTGGAGAACCTGTGGGGCAAGCTGCTGGAAGAATTCCTGATCGTGGCGCTGGTCTGCGTGCTGTTCCTCGGTCATCTGCGTTCCGCGTTGGTCGCCGTGATCACGCTGCCGCTGGGCGTACTGACCGCGTTCATCGTGATGAACCTGCAGGGGGTGTCGGCGAACCTGATGTCGCTCGGGGGCATCGCGATCGCGATCGGTGCGATGGTCGATGCGGCGATCGTGATGATCGAGAACACCCACAAGCACCTTGAACATTGGCGCGAGTCGCACGGCGGTGAGGATCCGCAAGGGGCCGCACGCTGGTCGCTGATCGCCGAGTCCACCGCCGAGGTGGGGCCGGCGCTGTTCGTGAGTCTCTTGGTGATCGCGCTGTCGTTTGTGCCGGTGTTCGCACTGCAAGGCCAGGAAGGCAAGCTGTTCAAACCGCTGGCGTTCACCAAGACCTACGCGATGGCGGCGGCCGCCGGGCTCGCCGTGACCCTGGTGCCGGTGCTGATGGGCTACCTGGTGCGTGGGCGTATCCGTGCCGAGCACGCCAACCCGCTCAATCGCGGCTTGATGCGTGGCTATCGACCGATCCTTGAAACGGTGCTGCGGTATCCGAAGGCGACGCTGGTGCTGGCCGGTATCCTGTTGCTCACCGCCCTCGTGCCACTGAGCCGACTCGGGAGCGAGTTCATGCCGCCGATGGACGAAGGCACGCTGCTGTACATGCCCACCGCCTTGCCGGGTTTATCGGCGGGCAAGGCATCGCAATTGCTGCAACTGACCGATCGCATGATCAAGACCGTGCCGGAGGTTGATCACGTGTTCGGCAAGGCGGGACGCGCCGACACCGCCACCGACCCGGCACCGCTGGAAATGTTCGAGACCACGATCACGTTCAAGCCGAAGGATCAGTGGCGGCCGGGCATGACGATGGACAAGATCAAGGCGGAGTTGAACCAGGCAGTGCAGGTGCCGGGACTGACAAACCTGTTCGTGCCGCCGATTCGCAATCGCATCGACATGCTCTCCACCGGCATCAAGAGTCCCATCGGCATCAAGGTCCTGGGTACCGACCTGGCCACGTTGCAAACGGTGGCCGACCGCATCGAAACCGTCGCGAAAACCGTACCCGGGGTCAGTTCGGCGATTGCCGAGCGTCCGACCAGCGGCCGTTATGTCGACGTGCATATCCGTCGTGATGCCGCGGCCCGTTATGGGCTGTCCCAGCAGCAGCTGCAGCAGTGGATCGCGACCGTGGTTGGCGGTGATCCGATCGACCAGACGGTCGAAGGACGCGAGCGCTATCCGATCGTGGTGCGCTACCCGCGCGCCGAGCGTGACTCGGTCGAAGCCTTGCGCCAGCTACCCATCGTCGCTGCCAACGGCGCCCAGCTCACGCTGAGTCAGGTGGCCGACATCGCCGTGGAGGCGGGGCCGTCGATGCTGAAGAGCGAGGACGGTCAGTTGGCCACGTACGTCTACGTGGATACCGCCGGCAGCGATCTGGGTACGGTGGTCGCGGCCTTGCAACGCGCGGTGGCGCAACAGGTCAGCTTGCCACCGGGCACGACCGTGGCCTGGTCCGGCCAGTTCGAGTACCTGGCCAGTGCCATGCAACGCCTCAAGCTGGTGGTGCCGATCGCGCTGGTGATCATCTTTCTGCTGATCTACGCCGTGTTCCGGCGCGTGAGCGAGGCGGCGCTGATCATGGCCAGTGTGCCGCTGGCACTCGTTGGCGGCCTGTGGCTGATCTGGTGGCTCGGTCATGCCGTGTCGGTGGCCACGATCATCGGCTTCATCGCGCTGGCCGGCGTCGCCGCCGAGTTCGGCGTGGTGATGCTGTTGTATCTGCGTCATGCCTGGGATCGGCAGCTCGCGCGCGATCCGCAGGCCGGGTTCGACGCACTGGATGAAGCCATTCGCGAAGGTGCCGTGCAGCGTGTGCGGCCGCTGGCGATGACCGTCGCGGTGATCCTCGCCGGCCTGTTCCCGATCCTGCTCGGTCACGGCGCGGGATCGGAAGTCATGCAGCGCATCGCCGCGCCGATGATCGGCGGCATGCTCACCGCACCGTTGTTGACCATGCTCGCCCTGCCTGCCGCGTTCCGCCTGCTGGTTCGTTATCGATTGCGCAAAGCCCGCGAGACAGACGCTTCACTTCACTCCAACCCACAAGGACACTGACGTATGAAAAAGCACCTTCTTACCTTCGCACTCACCGGTGCGTTGCTTACCGCGTCCAGCGTGGTCGCGGCCCAGCAGATGGATCCGAACATGCCGGGCATGGCCGGCATGCATGACACCAAGCCCACTGACGCGCAGGGCACGGGCGTGGTCAAGGCGATCGATGCGACCAAAGGCACCCTCACGTTGCAGCATGAAGCGATTGCCTCGATTGGCTGGCCTGCGATGACCATGCCGTTCAAGGTGGCGTCGCCCGAGCTGCTGAAGCAGGTGAAAGTCGGCGACAAGGTGCAATTCACCCTGCATCCGGCGGGCATGGCCAGCACGGTGACGTCGATCAAGCCGGTGCAGTAGTAAGCAGATGCGCGTGCGCCTGTGCGAGCAGGCGCACGGCTATGCCTGCCGAAGGAAATCCAGTGTCGGGCAGTGACCGCCGCGAGCAGCCTGCGCGCAGTCGGCGGCGAGCTGCACGAGTTCCGCCTCCAGCCGTCGCAGGTCCTCCAGCTTGCAGCGCACATCGAAAAGCTTGTGCTCGGTCAGTCGGCGTGTCTGCGCGCAGGCCCGCTTGCCCTTGAGCTGAAGCAGTCCGGCGATCTCATCCAGCGTGAAGCCCATGGTCTTGGCGCGACGGATGAACTGCAGGCGCGTCACGTCCGTCTGCCCGTAGCGGCGCACGCCGCCCAGAGGTCGCTCAGGCTCATGCAACAGGCCCACACGTTGGTAATAGCGCACAGTCTCGACGTGCACGTCAGCGGCCAAAGCCAACCGGCCGATAGTAAGAGCAGAAGTCATGCTTGACTCCGTAGTTGGGTACGGAAGTTAGTATGCGCCCATGAGCGCGATGCCCGCCAAGTCCTCATTGCTCGCCGTGATCGTTGCGCTGCTCGCCGCGATCGGCGCGTCGGTGTGCTGCGTCGTGCCGTTGGCGTTGGTGCTGCTGGGCATCAGTGGCGCGTGGATCGCTCATCTCACGGCGCTCGATCCGTGGCGTCCATGGTTTATCGCGGCCACCTTGCTTTGCCTGGCGCTCGCGTTCTGGACGTTGTACGGGCCATCGTCGCGCTGCCGTACGGATGGCGTTTGCGTTGATCCGCTGGTCTTACGTCGACGCCGGCGCTGGCTATGGCTGGCTACGGCGTTGATCGTGCTTTTGTTGCTGTTTCCCTATGCCGTGGGCTGGTTTCTGTAGGAGATGATTGATGCGTCACTTGACAGCTGGAATGGTGGCAACCCTTTGGCTCGGCTTGGCGCATGCGGCGACGCCCACGACGGCGGTGCTGCATGCAGCTAACATGACCTGTCCCGCCTGCAACGTGACGATCGAGAAGGCATTGAGTCGTGTCCCCGGAGTGACGAGCACGAAGGTCGATCTGAAAGCCGAGACAGTCACGGTGACGTTCGATGCGGATCGCACCACGGTGCCGGTACTGGCGCGTACGGTCACCGATGCCGGTTTCCCGGCCACGGCGAAAGCCCATGGCGGTTGAGCCAATTCTGCAGAGCACGCTGACCTGTCCGCATTGCGGTCATCAGGTCACCGAGACCATGCCGACTGATGCCTGTCAGTTCTTTTACGACTGCACAGGTTGCGGCAAGCTGCTTCGGCCGAAAGCGGGTCACTGCTGCGTGTTCTGCTCTTACGGCGAAGTGCCATGTCCGCCGGTGCAGCAGCAGGCGCGCTGCTGCGGATAGTCAGGCGTGGTTCGGCGATCAGCCCGGCGAGGATGCCGACCACGAACATCGTGGCATTGAGTCCCAGGTGAGACGCAGGATCCGACGCTCCGCTTCATTGGACGCTTCTGTGTGGCAACCACACTCACTCATGCCGCACTGCCTTCAGTCCGCATCGGGGAGCACTTCCCTGGTCGTGGTGGGTGACGGCAGCGGTTGGCGGCCGCGACGGATATTGAACCCGAACCCGAAAGCCAGCAGCACCAGAATCGCCAGCTGGGCCAGCAAGGATTGCCAGGTCGGATAGATGCCCAGCAGTTCGATATGCGGCATCGGCGCGACGCTCACCGCCACCCAGCCAGCCTCCTGCAGGGCGGCGACGCCCTTGCCGGTCAACACGATGGCGAGCACGGCTATCAGCGCCGAACTCGCAGAGAAGAACGTGCCGATCGGCAGCCGACGACTGGTGCGCAACAGTACCCAGGCGATCAGCCCCAGCACCGCCGCCCCGGCGGCGATGCCGCCGAGCAGCCACACTTCCTGACCGTCGTTCCACAGGGCGGCATAGAACAGGATGCTCTCGAAGACTTCGCGATATACCGAAATGAAGGCCAGTCCGAACAGGAACCATGCCGAACGCCGGTTGAGTGCGGCGGCCATCTTTTCCTTCAGGTACGCCTGCCAGCGACCGCCGATACTTTTCTGGTGCATCCACAGACCGACCCCAAGCAGCACGAACGCCGCAAACAGCGACGACAGTCCCTCGGTCAACTCCCGGCCGGCACCACTGATGGAAATCGCATAGCTGGCGATCGCCCAGGTAATGCCTCCCGCGACCAATGCGAGGCTCCAGCCGGCATGCACGTAGCGCAGTGCTTCGGGTCGCGCGGCCTTGCGCAGGAAAGCGAGCAAGGCGACCACGACCAGCAGGGCTTCCAGACCTTCACGCACCAGGATCGTGAAAGCACCCAGGAAGGTGGCGGCCGCATCGCCTGCGGCATCGGTGGTGACTTCTTGCGCGCGCACCAGCAGACCATCGACCTCATCGGCCTGTTTCGACACCGATTCCACTGAGGCGCTGCTCGTCAGTGCGGTGCGATAGGCACCCATCGCCGTTTCAAGCTTGGCGCGCAGTGCGCCGTCACGTGCATTGAGTTGCGGTTCGACCGGCTCCACGCCATCGAGATAGGCGGACAGCGCCAGTTGGGCGGCTTGCGCCTTGGCACCGCCTCGGTAAGCCGTCAGGCTCGCCGCCAGTCGCGCTCGTGCCAGCGGAATACCGGCCAAGGCCTGCTGCTGGATGGTCTCAGGGTGGGCTCGCAGGTAGCCAAGGATCGTCCGTGCGCGCTCCGCACCGAGCGTGGGCGTCAACTGCGCCACACGAGCACGCGACAGCTCCTTCAAGTCCGCGATCTGCGCCTGTGCCTCACTGTCGTGTTGCCAGGTGTCCGCACCGGCGGAGGCTTCCTGGGTATAAGCCAGCGAGCCCACGTAGTACGCCAGCGCCCAACGATCATCAGAGGAGAGTTGCTGTGCGTAGCTCGCCATCGGCGTGCCTTCCACACCTTGGCTGATCACCTCGTACAACGACAGCGCACTGCGCTGATCGGCTCGTGTCTGGTCGGTGAAGTTCACCGGATGGGGCGACAGCTTCAGACCCGCTGGGCCGTCACCATGACCGGTCGCCCCATGACAAGCCGCGCACTGGTTCTGATAGAGCGCTGCTCCACGTGCCAGATCGGGAGCCTGTTCCGGCGCGGTCGGCACCGGGTAGGCCTGCAGCAATGCATCGGCCAACGCATGCGCCTGTGTCGCCACCAGAGCGGGTGCGGCTTTGGCCTCCACGGAGGCCACCAAGGCATTGGCCTGCTGTACGAGTGCCGGTGTGGCGGCGGTCGGTTTCAATGCGCTGATGCGCGATCGGGCGGTCGCCGTGAATTCCCGCATCTCGGCGTACTCGGACGCGCTGATCACCGCGCCATCCTTCACCGCACCAGCGTAGTCGGTCGCCAGGTAATCCAGCATCTGCCACGTTTGTGGAACGGTCGTAGTGGCATCCTGAGCCATCACCGTAAAGGTCGTCACACCGCACAGGAGTAGCGCCGCTATGGACAGTCTGCGCAAAGCACTGCGAATAAGAGTCGTTATCATTAATGCATGGTACTCGCCCTTCGATCGTTCGTCAGCAGCTGCTCGCCAGACAATGTTCTCGTTACCAAACGTGCCTCTCGCGTCGGAACACTCAAAAGGTCGAACTCAACCCTGATGGTTAATTCGTTGCTTTCCGGCTCGTCCCCGCCAAATCTTCCAGAATTGGACACTCCGGATGATTATCGCCATGGCAGCGCCGGGCCAGATCCGTGAGCGTGGCGCGCATGGATTCCATTTCGCGGATCTTCTGTTCCAGTGCCTTGGCGTGTTGCAGCGCCAATTGCTTCACCTCGCTGCTCGCCCGCTGTCGATCGTCCCACAGACTTAGCAGTTGCTCGATTTCTTTGATCGAGAACCCCAGGGTTCGCGCACGCTTGATGAAGCGCAGGCGATGCAGATCGCTCTCGGCGTACAGGCGATAGCCGGCGAACGTGCGGCCTGCGGTCGGCATGAGTCCGATTGATTCGTAGTGACGAATCATCTTGGCGGTGACCGCGCTGGCGAGCGCGGCTTCGCCAATGGTGTGCAGTCCTTGGGCGCGTGCATCGGCGGCTTCGGGGCGTAGCGTAGGGCGTGGCATCGGTGTCTCCGGTCATTCCTTGTGGGCGTGGGGACGCCAGCGGCGCAGCAGCAAGGTGTTGCCCACCACACTGACGCTGGACAGTGCCATCGCGGCCCCAGCGATCATCGGATTGAGCATGCCCAGGGCAGCCAGCGGTATGCCGATCGCGTTATAGATGAAGGCCCAGAACAGATTCTGACGGATCTTGCGCGTGGTACGCCTCGAAATCTCGATTGCATCAGCAATCAGGCGCGGGTCGCTGCGCATCAGGGTCACCCCGGCGGTTTCCATCGCCACATCGGTGCCGGACCCCATCGCAAAGCCGACGGCGGCTGCGGCAAGCGCCGGCGCATCGTTGATGCCATCACCGACCATCGCGACATGGTTGCCGGCCGCGGTAAGTGCCGTGACAGCCTGCGCCTTCTGTTCGGGTAGCGTATCGGCGATCACGGTGTCGATACCCAGTTCAGTGGCGATGGCCTCGGCGGCGGCGCGGCGGTCACCGGAGATCATGACCGTGCGCAAGCCGAGTGCATGCAGCTGGTCGACGGCCTCGCGCGCTGTCGTGCGCGGCGCATCGCGAAAGGTGAGAACGCCGCGCACCACGGTGCCTGTCGCACTGCGCTCGGCCAGCCACGCGGTAGTTTGCGCGCTGGCGTCTAGCCCAAGGCCGATGCGTTCCATCACGCTGCGATCCACACCCAACTCGTCCATCCAGCGTTCGCTACCCAGAACGAGTTCGCGGCCTGCCACATGACCACGCACACCACGACCGACCACGGCCGCCACCTTCGTCGCTGGCACGATGCGGCGCTGACCGCCAGTCGCTGCCTGCAGCACGGCCTTTGCCAGCGGATGCTCGCTGCCGGCCTGCAAACTGGCGGCATCGTCCAGCAACGCGTTGTCGTCGCCACTGACCGCAAGGCGCTGCACCAGCGTCGGGCGACCTTCAGTCAGAGTGCCGGTCTTGTCGAAGGCGACCACGGTGACCGACCGCGCGACCTCAAGCACCTCGGCGTCCTTGATCAGGATGCCTGCGCGGGCGGCCACCCCGGTGCCGGTCATGATCGCGGTGGGCGTGGCCAAACCCAGGGCACAAGGACAGGCGATGACCAGCACGGCCACCGCGTTGAGAATCGCGCGACTCCAATCGCCGGTACTCACACCCCATGCGAGCAGAGTGATGAGTGCCAAGACGATGACGACGGGTACGAAGACCGCGCTCACCCGATCCACGATTCGTTGAATTGGCGCCTTCTTGGCTTGGGCGTCCTCCACGGCACGAATGATCCGCGCCAGTCGGCTCTGTGCACCAACTGCCTCCGTGGCCAACACGAGTCGGCCTTCACCGTTGATCGCACCACCGATGACGGCATCGCCTGTGTGTTTGGCCACCGGCACGCTTTCCCCGGTGATGAGGGACTCGTCGACTTGGGAGATGCCTTCGAGCACAAGACCGTCGACCGGGATGCTTTCACCGGGAAGCACGACGACCACATCGTCCACGCGAATCTTCTCCAACGGGACCCAGATTTCCTGATCGCCCTCGCGCCGACGCGCCTGCTCGGGGCGCAAGGCCTGCAGGGCGCGAATCGCTTCGGTGGTCTGTCGCTTGGCGCGTGCCTCCAGCCATTTGCCCAGCAGGATCAGGGTAATCAGTACGGCGGAGGCCTCGAAATACAGCGGCGCGTGACTGACGCCGACACCATCGCGCAGCAAATGAAAGACGCTAAGACCATAGGCAGCTGACGTGCCCAAGGCCACCAGCAGGTCCATGTTGCCGGTGCGTGCCCGCACTGCCTTGTACGCCGCCCGGTAAAACCGGGCACCCAACCAGAATTGCACGGGCGTGGCCAACAGCCATTCCAGCCAGCCGGGCAGCGTCAGGTGGATGCCCAGTGGCATGACCAGCATCGGTGCCATCAATGGCAGCGATAGCACCGCGGCCCACATCAGATGACGACGCTCCTTGGCGGCGCCGGCGGCCTTCGCCGGAGTCGGTACGGAAGATGACTCCGCATCCGCGATACTGGCCTGGTAACCGGCGTCCACGACCGCCTTGATCAACAAGGCGGCATCGGTCCCCGCGTTGATCGTGACGGCAGCCCGCTCGGTGGCCAGGTTGACGCTGCTCGCGATGACCCCCTGCACTGCGCGCAGGGCGCGTTCGACGTGTCCCACACAGGACGCGCAAGTCATGCCTTCAATCCGCAGCGCCACCGTGTCGATGGCAACCTCGTAGCCGGCGGCTGCCACGGCTGCGTGGAGGGCCGGCAACGCCTGCAGCGTCGATGTCCGCACCGTCGCCTGCTCGGTGGAGAGGTTTACCGTTGCATCGACCGTCCCGGCCACCGCCATCAGGGCACGCTCGACGCGCCCGACGCAAGAGGCGCAGGTCATTCCGACAATACCGAAGCGGACAACGGATGGCGTGTCTGGAGAGGAAAGTGTTGTGGCGTGAGTGTTCATGAGGAGGAACTCCCGAAAGGGAGCGCCATCATGATGTCTTCCATCATGGGAAGGTCAAGCATGCCGGCTGAAAGCGCTAAGGCTTGACCCTCCCACCATGGCAAGCCTCATTCTTTTCCTCACTGGCAGCCTGCCTGACGATGGAGAGATCACCATGCAATTTTCAGTCGACAACATGACCTGCGGACACTGTGTCCGAGCCATCACCGCCGCCTTGCAAGACCTCGATGCCCACGCAAAGGTCGATGTTGACCTGCTTAGTGGAAGGGTTCAGGCAGAAGGCAGTTTTACTTCGGCGGACGCCGTCGCGGCGATGGAAGCGGCGGGATATCACGCAACCTCTGAGATCAGCAGTCAGGCTCCGTCGACCTCCGAATCGTGCTGCGGGCACTGTCACACATGACCATGGAAGCAAGCTGATGTTGGATGGGGCGATATCAGCTGACGGGCTCCGCAGCCTTTGCCTGATAGACCCGCTCCCGCTTAAATGCCTTTCGCGTTGCGGCGTATCATATTGAAATTGACGACTTCGAGGGAGCGCCGCTATGGAGTCGATGCGTCTTGTCATTGTGGAAGACGATATCGCCATCAGCACACTCCTCGGCGATGTATTCACCCAACGAGATGATGCGATCGTCAGTACCGAGACAGCGCGTACGCTTGGTTTCAGTTATCCGCCAACCCCCAACACCGAGCCGACGATTTTGCCGACGCCAGCGGTAACGCCCATCGCAAGCATCCCCCAAAAACTAATGCGCCATGCACCCCGGACTATATTCGCCCCACCGGCATACGCTGCCAAACCGCCTAGTAGCGTAAGCAAGATCAGCGAAGTAGCCGCCACCAGTACGATCAACATTTCCGTGGGCGCGAGGGCGACCACAAGCAACGGCAATGCAGCGCCCGCAAAGAAGCTGAGCCCCGAGGCCAACGCGGCCTGCAATGGGCGTGCCTTGAGCGTCTCGGTGATACCCAACTCATCGCGCGCATGGGCATCCAACGCGTTGTGACTCATCAATTGAGCTGCGACTTGGCTGGCCAAGTTGGGATCAAGTCCACGCTTGGCATAGATCGCTGCCAGCTCCCTGTGCTCACCATCATCGTCATTACGCAGATGTTGACGTTCGCGGTTCAATTCAGCCTTTTCCGTATCGGCTTGTGAGTGAACGGAGACGTATTCACCGGCGGCCATGGACATCGAGCCGGCCACCAATCCCGCCATACCGGC
>JGI26535J51212_1000935_pt1 | contig 28686 bp, 17 predicted proteins | sample ThiBiot_750_biof_2_FD_51212 | JGI IMG/M metagenome (IMG submission 51212) | reverse complement strand
ACGATCCGCAACTTCCCAGCTTGCCAGCTCGGCAAACTGTCCGAGCCGGTAAAGCTGGTAAGGCGAGGCATTCTTGGCATCGAGAGTAAATGCATCCGTGAATGAAAGTGTACCCTTTATAAGTTGAGCGGTATTAATAACCGGGACAGCCGCCGGTGCGCTGCCGTTGCGGCTTTTGGAAGGGTTCGTGGTAGTACCGGTTTCAATCGCTGAGAGGCGGCGAGCCACTTTATCGGCAGCACCTGCCGCCACCAGGGCGAAGTGCGGTCCAAGCCGCCGCAACACCAGGCCCGGTTCGGCCGCCAGCAGACGGTCCAACCGGACCGGGTCACCCACTTCGATTATGGTTGCGTCCGGCTGAAGCGTCAGACGCTCGAAGGAGGCTGCCCAATCATGCAGACTCGTTTCGATATTCTGGGAGACCGGCATCCGGCTGTTATCGTTGAGTAATTTCAGTATTTCGGTTACAGCCAGGCCTCCCCGCAAGCCCTGCAAAACGCTTTCTTTTGAAATGCGATACTGGGCCACATCGCCCAGGCTCATCTGGGTGGCAAAGGCTTCCAGTCGGCGCACCAGCGGCAAATTCTGGACCGGGTTGAGAACCATTATTTCAAAGTTTGGCTGGACGATCAGTGGCCGGGCCAGTTCGGGTGCTTTCTGGGCCAGTTCGGCCAGTTGCTGCCGGGCTGCTTCTTCCTCCGCAAGCGGTTTTCCGCTCAGGGCCGCCACACCGCTTGGCGTAAAGCGAAAGGCTACCGGCCGGAGGCTCTTTTCGTCCAGGCCAAGCTCGGCCAGACCGAGCCAGTTCCAGGCTTCGCCCAGTACAAAGGCGACCCATTCCCCTTCCACCCAGTCCCAGTCGCGGTCGAGGCTGAGAGCCAGAGTACGGTCCGCCTCATATTTGTTGCGGGCCAGGGTGGGATCCGGCGGCTTTATTTTGCTGACAAACCCTTTGTAGTAACCCCGGCCAAAGTCACCTCGATAAGAATAATAAGAAGCGTAGTTCGAGGTTTCAGGCACGTAGCTGTGAGACATCAGAATTTCGTAAGCTTCTTCTTTCAATATAGCCAGGAGTGAGCCGAAATCAAGCCACCCACCCTCTAACCCGGCCTTGGGCAGGCGCCCGCGGTGATGGAGTTCTTCAAGCACTGTTAACAGGCGGTTCCGACCGCTTTGCTCCTTTGAAAGGCCCGGTATCGAACTTTCCTCAGGCTCAAAGGAGTAAAACCGCAGACTCGGTATGCGATTAAATTCCACGAGGTCGGAAGCGACCCAGCTTTTCAAAAGCAGTTGAGCCTGTTCGTGGCGAGGCATCTGGAAAAACCGGCTCAACTGCGGCCCGGGCAGTATCCCGGAAGTCTTTTCGTCTATGCGTAGTAGTCCGGCCTTCAAGAGAATTTTCCATAGAAAATTCAAGTGGGGCAACTCTTCAATTCTCTTGACTTCCTGGGGCGGCTGCTTATCCTTGAAACTTAAAAGAGCGGCCAGCTTTGTGAAGTCGCGTTTGCCCGGGTCGCCCGATTGCAGTACTTTGGGCCGGTTTTGCTCGACGTAGCGGGTAAAAGTAAAGAGGTCGGCTAACAGGGTTTCAAAACGTATGCTTTCGACCGGTTGCGGCGCGGAGGGTTCACCAAAGGGTTTGAGGGCAGGGGGTTGTAGCTCTTTTTCGAGCTGTGGGTCAAGCTTGAACATGGCGACAACCTGGGGCAGCGCCCAGACCACCTGCTCGTAGCCGGGTGGTGGGGCGCTGTAAGGCGGGTTCAGGGAGCCGGGAGCTTCCAGGGAATGTTTATTGTAACCACCCTCAAAACTCAACGTTGTGCCGTTTCGAAAGGCATAAAGGGCCAGGCCGGTGCCGATCAGTTGCTGGAGGGCAGTCGCGGCGTAATCCGGACCGTAACGGGCGCTGAGTTGCTGTTTGAGAGAAGGAAAGGCCAGCACACCGTCCACACCGCGTATCACCAGCCGGGCCAGGGCTTGCCGTCCCGGTTCGGGCAGGTTTTCCAGCGCTTTACGTAAGTATTTTTCGTCGAGAAAGACGCGGGCAAGCGCCTTGAGGTTAGCGTCTTTGTGGGAATTAACCTTCTGGCCCCGCCCCAGCAGCATTTTTTGCAAAGATTGAGAATTGTAGCTATCGAGGATAGTTTCCAGGTGCTGCTCGGTTAAGTTTTTCGATACGGGAAAAGTTTTCCCGCCGATCCATAAAGAAAGCATATTTCAAAATCCCACTTAAACTGTTTGGATACACGGAAAGGATAGGAAAGGAAGAAAGGTCAGGCGTCTAAACCCTGGTTATTTTTGGCTCGTACCCCTTTTTGGTCAGTAGTTTCACCAGTTCGTCCTGGCGCTGGTGGTCAACCATCAGAGCGGTTTCTCCGAGGCGGCGCACTACAAAATTAGCCAGGACGGTCGCGCTTAAAACTTCTTCCAGCAGGGCCGGGCTGGTAAATTCAAGCAGCAGCAACTGGCGGTGCACCGTCACTTCTTCCGGTTTAACGGCCGGAGCCAGCATTACCGGGCTGGAATTGGCCTCGGTAAGCACTTCCGCCGCGCTTCTTATTGTTTTAACAGTCTGTTTCGAACCGGTAGGTTTACGCGTGCCTGCACCGGTACCGGTACCGGCCGGTCTTCCCCTGGGCATGGCGGCCTTCCCTCCTTTCATTACAATCCTCTGGATAAACAAAATTCTTTCGACAACCCTGACAAACCTATCTTAACAAATAATAGGAAAATTATCAGGTTACCGAAACTATTACCCCCTTTTTGGAACTTACTCCTACCGTTGGACAGTAATCCCTGATGTCCCCTCATTTCCGGCAGCCTGTTTTTTAAGAAAGCAATTTCTAAAGCAAATCCTTTTTATCCTCAGCCACTTTCCGGGCAACTTTATAGGCAGGTTCCAAAAGTTCGGTCAGGTTCTGCTTGCCGATTTTGAAGGGAGCCTCTCCCAGCCTTTTTAGGACGGCATTTTCCACCTCAGGCGGCTCCAGATTTACCCTGAAGTTTGAAAGCGATTCGCCGCTTTGCCAGAAGTTATCCAGACAGTCTTCCAGGGGTTTTACTTCTTCCTGGGGAGGTGTTGTTGCCGCCTCAAGAGCCGCCGCCAGCCCTGGGATAACAGGTTCGTCGGGAGCTTCTACATCCTCAAAGGCTGACCTCTTTTCCCGCAGGGCCGCGATAAGGGCTTCTTTGGTCCGGCCCCGCAGTTTGAAGATCAAAAAAGGGTCTTCGTCGAAGCGGTCGGCCATCAGGTAGTAGACCGCCGCGATATGTTTGCAGGGGTTGGCCCAATCGGGACAACTGCAATCGGTTTCGAGTTCGTTTGAGGATTTTGGAAAAAGCGAAACCTTCGCTGCCTTGAAAGCCTCCTCGATATTCTGGGGCATTTCCCCGGCCAGCAGTTTGGCCGCGAACAGAGCCTGCCCGGCCATGGCGTCCGTAACCGCTTCCCACTGGGTATCAGTGAGCGGAGGCAGTCCGATTTCAACCTTGTAAGGCCGGGGCGCCGAACCCTGCACCTTCGCCTTAACTGTACCAGGCTCAACGTCGAGCGAAACGACCTGACCTTTGCGGGCATAAGAACGGCCTCGCGTCAGCCGGGTACCCATGTCAAAAGATTCAAGAGTGCCGATCCAGCGTTTCGACCACCAGGTCTCACCAATGGTGCCTCTTTCGCTTTTTGTTTTGAGACCATTCTTGACCTCTCGTGGGCTGCTCGGCTCATAATACGGCCTATCGTCCCAACCACTCCAATGGTTATGTGGCATAGTTTCTCACCATTTAGCTTTTGTTTCTAATCCCCAATTGCCGTCCTGTCCAGGGCGAACAACTGCCGGAGTTCTTTGTTGCTCAGTTCGGTGATCCAGTTCTCACTCTGGCCCACGATGCTGTCGGCCAGCCCTTTCTTTTGCTCAATCATAGTGTCAATCCGCTCTTCCAGCGTCCCGATACAGACGAATTTGTGAACCTGGACATTCTTCCGCTGGCCGATCCGAAAAGCCCGGTCGGTGGCCTGGTTTTCGACGGCCGGGTTCCACCAGCGGTCAAAGTGAAAGACGTGATTGGCAGCGGTCAAATTGAGTCCAACCCCACCTGCTTTGAGCGACAGCAGAAAGATCGGCGGACTGCCTGGCCTGGTATCCTGGAAGCGCTGGACCATTTCATCGCGCAATTTGCGGGAGGTGCCGCCGTGCAGGAAAAGCACTTCCCGGCCCAATCGCTGCTGCAAGTAGGGTTTGAGCATACTTCCCATTTCGGCAAACTGGCTGAAGATCAGGGCTTTGTCTCCTTCCTCAAGGGCTTCTTCAAGCATTTCTTCAAGCCGGGCCAGCTTGCCAGAGCGGTCGGCCAGTTCGCTGCTGGTCCGGTCGCCCATGAAGTGAGCCGGGTGGTTACAGACCTGCTTGAGTTTGAGCAGGGTCGCCAGAATAAGACCCCGCCGCTGGATACCACTATCTTCGGCTTCCTCAATCTGGTTTACCATGTCCTTGACCACCGCTTCATAAAGGCTGGCCTGTTCCCTGGTCAGATTGCACCAGACCTTCATCTCATTTTTATCCGGCAAATCCGCTATGATGCTCTTGTCGGTTTTGAGGCGGCGCAACACAAAAGGCTGGATCAGCTTTTTAAGCTGTTCGGACCGCGCCTGGTCGTGATATTTCTCAATTGGGGTGCTAAAACGGGTGCGAAATTCGGTGGCCGTCCCCAGGTAGCCGGGGTTGAGAAAATGCATGATTGACCACAACTCACTCAGGCGGTTCTCGACAGGGGTACCGGTCAGGGCCACCCGGTAGCGGGTTTGCAGCCGGCGGACGGCCTTGGTCTGCTTGGCCGACTGGTTCTTGATGTTCTGGGCTTCGTCCAGGGCCACCCGCTCCCACTCGATCCCGCTCAACTCCTCCTCATCGCGGGAGAGCAGGGCATAGGTGGTCAGGACGACATCGGCCCCGGCCACGGCTTCCTCAAATAGGGGGCCGCTCAACCGCTGGTTGCCGTGATGCACCATAAGGCGGAGGGAAGGCGCAAACCTGGCAAGCTCTTTGGACCAGTTGCCCACTACCGACATAGGGCAGACCAGGAGCGTCGGGCCAACTTTTTCTTTTACTTTTTCGGTTTTGCCTTTATTCTCTTTTGCTTTGGTTTTACTTTCTTTGCCTTTAAGTACGGCATTGTCGTTCTTTTCAGGTGTATTTTCTCGCTCGGCAAGGAGCAGGCTGATAAGCTGGATGGTTTTGCCCAGACCCATGTCGTCGGCCAGACACGCACCTAACTCGAACTGTTTGAGAAAACTCAGCCAGGAAAGACCCTTTAGCTGGTAAGGACGCAAATTTGCCTGTAAGGTAGCCGGTTGGGGAACATCGGCAATTTTTGAACTCTGGGAAAGCCTTTCGAGTAGCTCGCCAATCCAGCCGTCACTCTCAACCCCGTTAACGCTTAGGCCTGCTACATCATTAAGGCCCTCCTGTCCCAGGCCAAGTTTAAGAGCTTCTTCCAGGCTCATCTGGCCTTTAGCGTGCTGCCTGTCAAAGAAAGCAATGGCGGCTTCAATCTGCTCGGGTCGCACTTCCACCCATTGGCCCCGCAACTGGACCAGCGGCACCTTCAGCCGGGCCAGCTTTTCAAATTCGGCCATGCTTAGCGGTTGGTCGCCCAGGGCAAGTTGCCAGTCATACTCGACCAGCTTTTCCTTGCTAAGTAGCCCGCTGGAAGTTTTGCCCGCGCCTGCACCTTTGGAACTGAGGCGCAACTTCACGCCGAGTTTCTGGGAAGGTTTGCTCCACCAGGGCGGCAGTATTACCCCAAAGCCGCTCTGTTCGAGCAGCGGAGCCGACTGGCGCAGAAAGGTATACGCTTCTTCAGTGTTGAGCGTAAGGCCGGAGGGCCGGGCTGATTTCAGGCTCTTATCAAGGGTCGGATACATCCGGGAGGCTTTACCCAGGTCGGCTAACAACCGCTCCTGGGGATTCTCAAACTTTTGTTTAAGAAAGGTAAGGGTACCGGAGCGCTCCCGCCAGACCTGGTCGGCCTCAATAAGCAGGCTGCGGTCGCTGTTAGCCTGCAAATAAAAAGTGAGCAGCCAGGGAGGCGGTGAAGCAGGCGCAGGCGAACCTGCCGCTTTCACGGCGGCTAGATACGCCTCGCTTTCGTTAGTTGTATCAGGTTGGAGCGGTTCAAGCTTGAAGCAGGTCCGAAATGGAGTGGTGCTGTCTACCGGCTTTAGCTGGCCAAGCCAATTCTCCATTTGCGCCAGAAAAGGCTTCATTTCAGCAGGTGGTGCAGTGAGGGTTGTTTCACCATAGGAATAAAGCCCCTTCACCCATTGAGCAGGTAAGTCTCCGGTTTGCTTTTGGCGATTGGGACCGGGCTTTGACGAAGAAACTAACCCGGTGACAGCTTGAAAACTTTGTTGAAGGGTCGCTTCGAGAGTCCGGTTTAGGAAATCATTCATGAGTTCCGAAGGCAACACCGGGGTAACAGTTTGCCCTATACCACCTGACTTTGTAAATAAAGCAGGATCTGGAATAAAAGCCCGGCAGACCGGAGGCATGGCTTTTTGGAGTGTTTGCAGGCTGGTTAGGTCTGCTTCTTCACTTAATCCTATTCTCCACCCGGACCGGTAAGCCGTCTTTGCACTGGTATTAACCTTGAGGATAGCCGGTTCAAAATTCTGGTGGGTAAGAATTTCAAGAACAAACTTCGCTGCTTCTACCCAGAAACGCAGCGAACTCCCAAAAGCTATATTACTGTTTGTGGTCTCGGTTGGGGCAGGAAGCTTTAACAGAAGGTCCAGTCCCCGCTCAGGTGTAAAAGCCAGGCAGGGTATTTCCCAACCCGCCAACTCTAACTTTCCGCCGTTTACCCTTTCCTGTTCGAGAATCAGTTCGGGTGAAGGTAGCGGCCCGTCTTTATCCGAAGGCAACCTTAAAATAAAAGTGTCTGCTATTGCACCTTCTATAAATTCAGCCGGAATTAAGTTATGTAAAGCTTCTCTTAACTGCGCTGCGTTGATAGTAAAGGGATGCGAATCGACCGAAGTGACTGCTTTACCTCTGGCAGGCATTCTTCTGGTGGAAGGAGCAGATCTGCTGGATTTTCCGGCTGAATTAGAATCCTCAGCCCAGATATAAAAGGGGTTTTTATCCAGGGTAGAGTTATTCCAAATAGTGTGTAAAACAAACACTCGGTTATCTCTTTCAGTCTAATCCTTGATACCGGAGTTATCTGATAAACCAGTAACTTCATCAAACAGTACTACCATATAACATTTTGTATCATTTTAACAAGAAATCAAAGACCCTGCGAAAGAGTCTAACTTTTAGCCTGCTAACTACCTTGAAAGTCGGTGAGTCAAATTCCAAAATGATAAACTGCCGGCTTGGGTTGGGAATTGCATGTTTTCAAAAGAAATCTTTCTGTCCAACCCTTCTAAAATAGCAATCCGGTACATACAGCCGAACTCAAACGGGCTTTTTCACCTTCTGATATTTCGATTAATTTTATAACGAAAGGAGTAGACTTTATTGTGTTTAGCTTTTGAGTCGAAAAACCGCAAATAAGGGGTATAATTAAAGGTATACAAGCCTGGCTAATTTCAAAACCACTTATCTTCAACCTGAACCCGGCTTACAAATCAGTTTTGAAATGAAAATCAGTTTTTTTATTGTAGAGCGGCACTTTTCAACTGCGGTTGAAGGTAGAAGGTCATAGACTTTCAAATAATCTTACAAACAAGGGCGAACTATTTTGACAAACCTGAACATCAACCCGGCCCCTGACTCCTCCGAATCCAATCACGAGTTGCAAAAAGAAAATAAGGAATTACACCAGCAGATTGCAAACCTTAAAAAAGAGGCTGCCAGCCACTCCAGCGGTCTGCTGGGCTCAGAAGAAGACTATCGACGCCTGGTCGAGTTCTCCCCGGACGCAATCGCCATTCACCAGAAGGGAAGATTTGTGTATGTCAACCAGGCCGGGGCCAACCTGATCGGGGCCAAAAACGGCGAAGAACTTGTGGGCAAACCGCTACTCGATGTCGTCCATCCCGATTATCGGCAGATGGTTATTAAAAGGGCCACCCAGACTACTCAGGGAATAACTACCTCTCTTCAGGAAGAAAAGTTTGTGCGGCTGGACGGCCGGGTCATTGATGTGGAGGTGGTAGCCATACCGATCCAATATGAGGGACAACCGGCCACCCAGGTCGTTGTGGTGGACGTTACGGAAAAGAAACGCCTGGCCGAGGAGTTGCGCGCCAATGAAGAGCGTTTACGCCTGGCCTCGGAAGCAGGAGGTCTTGGCACCTGGGAATGGGATGTCGCAGCGGATAAAATAACCCTTTCCCCTAACATACAAACCCTGCTGGGGCCGCGTACCGGAAAATTTGAAAATAACCTGGAAGGCTTCTACCGATTGGTTCACCCCGAAGACCGGCCACGAGTTCAGCAGAACCTGGCTCAAGTGCTGGAGAAAGGGGAACCCTATGACATTGAATTCAGGCTCAATGGGGACGGCTCACGGCCAGTCTGGATTGCCGCCCGGGCGAGAGCATTTTTTAACACCCAGGGGCAACCTCAACGGCTAATCGGAGTTTTGCAGAATATCACCCCTCGCAAGCAGGCTGAAGAAAATTTACGGCTGCTGGTTGAAGCAAGTCACATCCTGGCGGCCGATCTGGACTTCGAGGCGACCCTTCAGAACCTGGCTCTGTTAGTGGTACCCCTCCTGGCCGACTGGTGTGCGGTCGACCTGGTCGATAAGAAAAAACATCTGAGACGGGTCGTCCTCTATCATAGCGATCCCGACCGGCTTGAATTTGCCCGAAAGCTAGAGGAAAGATATCCTCCGCATATGGCGCAGGAGTTCGGGCTGGTTGCTCTAATGAAAGCCGGAAAAGCGGTAATTATAGCCGAAGTAACCGAAAATAATTTGCTTGCTTCCGCCCAGAACGAGGAACACGGTCGGCTCCTGGTGCAGCTTGGCCTCCGCTCCTCGGTAATAATTCCGCTGGTCGCCCGGGATGAACCACTCGGGGTACTTAGTTTGAGTCACGCTGAGTCAGGTCGCCAGTATACCGCTGAAGATCTGGATTTGCTGGTAGAACTGGGCAGCCGGGCGGCCCTGGCTCTCGATAACGCCCTGTTGTACCGCAAAGCTCAGGAAGCGATCCAGGAGCGGGAAAACTTTCTATCGGTCGCAGCTCACGAATTGAAAACCCCCGTCACAGGAATGCGCGGCTATGCCCAGTTGTTGACCAGGCAGGTTACAAAGGGAACCATTCGTCCTGAAGGGTTGGCGCAGGCGGTTAATACCATTTATGAGCAGTCAAATAAGCTAACCCAGTTGATAAACCAGTTATTAGATATAACCCGGATTGAAGCCGGTAAACTGGCTTTGAATTTGCAGCCGACCAACCTTTCCGAAGTAGTCCGGTCCGCGGTTAACATTGCTCAAACCACTACTACCAGACACACCTTATTATTTCAGGAACCGGCATCTCCAGTTCTGATAAAGGTCGACGCGCTCAGAATAGAACAGGTTTTAACTAACCTGCTCGATAATGCCATCAAATACAGTCCGGAAGGTGGGCCGGTTGAAATTGAATTTGGTTACGATATAAGCGAAGAAGAGCCAATAGTTGCGCCAGGTTCGGACATGGGAGTAACACTTCAGAAAAGCAGGGAGAAGCGTGTCCGGCTGGCGGTGAAAGATTGGGGTTTAGGTGTGCCGGAAGAAAAACGGGCGCTTATATTCGACCGCTACTACCAGGCTCATCCCGGGTCATATATCGGGGGGATGGGTTTGGGATTACATATAACAAAACAGATAGTCGAGCTGCATGGAGGCGAGATTCGGGCCGAGTTCCCAGATACTGGCGGCTCTAAATTTATCGTTATACTGTCAGATTCCGGCTTATGTACTGAAATCTAGAAATTGATAAACCCTCTTCTTATCTATATACTTTGAATTAGGGAAAGCAATTTAGTGAGAACCTACGCCTTTCTTATCAGGAAGACTTAACCTTTTGAAGCAGTCACAAACCACTCCTAATACCGGTAACAATAAGAAGAGTCGCCCCGGCTCTAATAAATTAACCCCTGAGAAGCCAGAGGAGTTAGAACAGCAATCTTTGCAGTTGCGCCTGGATCTTAACCCCGAACGTTACGAGCGGCCCCGGCTGGTTTTTGAGGACGGCACGCTTGTCCTTAAAGCCCTCAAATCGGAGGCCAGAAACCTGCTGCCGTCATACTTTGTCTGGCACGCTGGACACTGGGTCGCCCCGGCTTATCGTTACGCTGAAATTAAAAAGTGGCTGGCTACCCGCCAGGGTCCGCCCATAGTCAATAATATTCCCCGCTATGCTTACCCCGGAGGAGCTGCTTTCCGCTTCAAGCGCGTGGACGGGTTGAAGTTCAAGACAGAAACTGCCCGGGCTGAACAGGAAGATATTTTACCTTTTTCAAGATTAAGCGAAAACGAAGCGGACGAAGATACCAGCCTGACTTACCCTGACCTGGAGGAAGTAAACCAGGTTGACTATTCCAGGCAATTTAACCTACCGGGTATTGGTGCTATTAATAACCCTGGGCCTGCCCGGCGTGTCGCAGAAAAAAGAGCGGTCTACCAAACAGGATTTAGCAAGGAAACTGGTCAAGCTAAATCTGTACCTCCTGAAGATGCCGGTAACAAGCCATTGGCGGCTGAATTTACCCCGCGTCCTTACCAGAAAGAGGCGATTGCATCCTGGTTAGCCCTGGAGGGACGCGGCACTATTGTGCTGCCAACCGGAGCGGGTAAGAGCCTGGTAGCGACCCTGGCAATTGACGCTGTTAAAGCTCCTACCCTTATCGTGGTGCCTCAGCTCGACCTTTTGCACCAGTGGTATGAGAATTTGAGCCGGACTTACGGTCAGGAGAATATCGGGGTCTATTTCGGCGAGAAAAAAGACATCAAACCGATTACGGTTACAACCTATGTCAGTGCCTCGTCGCACCTGGACGAACTGGGCAACCGCTTCTACCTGCTCATCTGTGACGAGGTCCATCACCTGACCGGCACGACCTGGCAGCACGCTGCCAGACTCTCGATTGCCCCGAAACGGCTGGCTCTTACCGCTACCTACCCCACCGATTTCGAAAATCACCTGATTTTGCAGGAGTTAATCGGGCCGCCCTGCTACTACAAAGCGCCAAAAGACCTGGCGGGAGAATACCTGGCCGAATACCAGACGGTAAGGGTGCGGGTTGACTTTACCCCGGAAGAAGCAGATGAATACGAACGGTTAAAAAGCTTCTACGGGCCGCTGGCCCAGCGCATGTTCCGGCAGTACGGCCAGGGCTGGTATCAGCGGCTCCTGCGCTATCAAAACCGGGAGCCCGAATACCGGCAGGGTCTGGTCTACAAGGCCAGAATGGAAGAGCTGATCGAACAGGCCGGGGCCAAGCGGCTAACCCTGGCCCGGATTCTGGCCTTACACCGGGGCCAGAGTGCCATCATCTTTACCGAAAGCAGCCGGGCGGTCTACGAAATATCCGAGCTTTTCCTTATACCTGCTATCACTCACCATACCCCGGCCCCGGAACGCAAAGCCATCCTGGAAGGTTTCCGGGCGGGCGAGTTCCCGGCCATCGTTACGGCCAGGGTTCTAAACGAGGGCGTGGATTTACCCACGGCTAAAGTAGCGGTTATTGTTGGCGGAGGCGGTTCGTCTACCGAATACATTCAGCGGCTGGGACGAATTCTGAGAAGACAGGGTGGCGCCAAAGCCTTTCTGTATGAGCTAATCGTCAAAAGCACCCTGGAAGAAGGGGTCTCCAGCCGACGACGCCAGGTCAAAAAAGCGGCTTCTTCGATCACACGCACACCCAAATCAGGTCAGAAGGCAGCACCGGGGCAACCTGCCCAGCCGACCCTATGGGATTAGCCTGACCACAAAGGGAATTTTACACAAATGTTAAAACTGGTACACGTACAGGCCCGAATAAGCTTGAAGAACGGGCAGGCCAGCGTAAGACAGATGGATGCGGCTGACCCCGCCGACCGGCAGCGGGCGCAGGAAGTAATTACAATTTTCCAGAAAGGAGCGGCTGAACGGCTAACCCGTGACAAACTCGACCAGAAGCTGGCAGGTTATACGGGCAGTCGCCTGGATTACCGGGAAATTGACGGCCTGGCTAAAGTCATCAGCGACAGCTTCAGCACCTTTGCACCGGATCAGCTACCTCTAACCTCGCTCTCAGGACAAACTGTTTTCTCAAATTCAATTCTTGAAGATGACCTGACCAAAACTGTAGACGATCTGGAGAGCCTGGAAGACCTGGAGGAAGATGAGTTGGTCGGGGAAAAGGAAGAAGAAGGAGATAAACAGGAGAAAGAAGAGGAAGGCGAAGACGATTTGGCTTCTTCGTCCGTAACCGGGTCAAGACTGGGGGCTTTCCGGCTGGTTCTCTGGCGAGAAGCTGCCCGGCCCGAATACAGCCCTTTTCACCGTCCCGGTCTGACTGTAGCCCTGAGGTCAGGAGTCCAGAGTTTGCGTAAAGCCGCTGCCAGCCATGATGAAGACCTCCTGGCAAATCTTCTATCTCATGAGGATCGAAAAGCACTTTTGCACCAGGCGGCCAAACTCTGCGAGAGCGAACTGGCCGCTGACGCCCCCACCCAACCGGGCCACCTGGGCAACTGGCTGTTCGCAGATGTCCCGGAACGGCAACGGCTGGTAAATCTCAGCCCGGACCTGAATGTTGAAAATCTGCTCAACCGTTACAACATTGAGCTTTTACGTGGAGTGCTTTACCTGGCTCCTCGGATAAAGCTGGTAGTGCGCGATAAATACAAAGATCTTTTCAAGTACATCAAGCTTTTCCGCCTCATGCATGAGGTGAAACCGCTTCCCCTTCCAGCAGCAATGGCGAACGGAACTAGCAGCCATAGCCATGTGAACCAGGGTAATGATCTTATTCAAGGAGCGAAAGTAGCCGAAAAAACAGAAGAAGCAGGCTGGTTGTCGGAGAACGAAATCGACGGGTACGAAATCCTGCTTGAAGGAGCCTCATCCCCCTTCCTGGCTCGGACCGACCGGCGTTACGGTATTCAGTTCGCCCGTTTTCTACCGGCCCTCCTTTTATGCGAAGCCGAATGGGAACTTGAGACTGAGTTGATTTTTCCGGCCTTCACTAACAGCGGCCAACCCGATTCAAACCAGAGTAGAGGTGAACCAAACCAACGGCAGGGCCAGGGAGAAGCTGGCTACCGGGCCGCTTACCGCCTTGGACCGCAACCCCATCTGCGTACCCACTTCAAAGGCAGTAGCGAATTTGACAGCAAACTGGAAGAAGATCTGGCAGCGGCCTTCGAGCAGCGTTTTCAGACTACCAGCCGGAAACAAAATTCCCTGCCATCCATAGAAACCGAAAATGTAAATAATGGTGCAACCGAGTCGGGTAAAAGAGAAGTAGAAGTGGCCGGCAAAGCAGACCAAAACAGCATTGAGGGCCAGCTAACAGAGGAAACCCCACCCGGTAAAAAGAAGCGCAAATCCAAACGGAAAAAGGTGGAGGGGGAGCGGCAGGGCTGGGTAATCAAGCGGGAGGACCGGATTATCCCGGTTTTCGATACTGTAATGATTCCGGATTTTTCCTTCGAACACCGGGACGGGCGGCGGGCTCTACTGGAAGTTGTGGGGTTCTGGGAGCGAGGTTATCTAGAGCGAAAAATAGCCAAGCTCAACCGGGCCGGTCGTACAGACCTGATCGTCCTGGTAAGCGAAAGGACGCGTTGCGGGCGGGAGCATTTTCTGATTAAGGGGCAGGAGCCGCCCTACCAGCTAATCTTCTTCAAGGGAAAGCCGCAGCTCGGCCCCATTCTGGCAGCCCTGGAAAAATGTGCCGTTTAACTATGCTTTTACAAAATTTGCTTGAGCCTGGATATTTTTTTCCGGGCCTTCGTCACTATCCATTTCTTCGGGTGGTACAACTTTTTTCGGAGGGTCGGGAGGGTATTTTGCAATAAGGCCGGGTTCGTTTAACTTGTAATGGCGCGCAAGACTTGCCAGATATTTTCCAAGAGTATCCAGAGTTACCTTGTTAAGAGTTATGGGTGGTATACCGGAAAGATCCATATTATACCTGAAAGGCTCAGGTAAGAACACAACAGCTTCAGATTGATACATTGTTTTGAGTAACTCAAACTGATTTTTCCCATCGAACCAGAAACCGATCCTGCCTTTCTCCCCATCTCCTCTTGTATAAATCAAGTCCATTCTTATAACATTCTGATCGGTGGGATTCATTGTGTTGCCGTTTGCAGTGGTATCGGGCATACTGTACATCCAGTTTATCAATGCTTCTGCTTCCCATAAAGTGTTTGAACCTTTCCTGAAAAAGGAAACAAGCTTTCTGTATGCTTCTTTGAAACTTGGCTCCGATTGGGGCCAGAAAAAACAAAATCTTATTTTCCCTTGTTGTAGGGGCATCCCGGTGGCTACCGCAAAAGCGTCCGCTTTAAGCCGTTTGATGACGTTCAATGTTTCTTCCGCTGTATCCACCTTGAACCGGATGTCTTCTTTTATATAATCAGGATTTGCCTCAGGATTTGCGGCGGCTTTTAATAGGGCTTCATCCGCTTGCTCTTTTGCAGTTTTGATTGCCTGATCTATTGCTTCCGAAGAAACCTGTCTTCTTTCCATGTAGTCCCGAATTGTGGCGGCAATAGATCTTTGCAATATAACGGGTAAACTGTTTATATTTTCAGCGGTAATCCATTTTTTTAGCTCTGGATCCTGAATAGCTGAACCTATAGGATCATTTGAAAGGCGGGGTGATTTGATACCGGCCGCTTCAAATAATACGTCTTCATCCACTTCTAAAGCCTTCGCCAGACGGACAATTGCTTCAGCTCCTGGATTTGTAATCTGGTTATTCTCAATATGAGATATATGACTTCGAGTTAAAGAGGAATTTCGAGCAAGGTCTTGCTGCGTCCACTTTCGCGCTTCTCGCAGTTGCTTTATTTTTGCTCCAAGTTTCATTCTTCCTTCACCCCGTCCACTTGCACCATAATTAAAATAAAGAACCCAATTCTCAGGCTTTTTTGGAAATACAATTTTTGCCAATCGGTTCAATTCGATTTGGTTTGAAGTTTATTATTCACTAAAATTTCAAAAGTTCTTCCCGAGAATAATGTCTAATATTTTATCACACTAACCCAAATTAACACTAATAGCTACATTACCTGTTGACCATTTAGTATCATAATGGTACTATAGTATCAAGATGATAGATATACGGGATTAAACAGTCTTAACGAAAGAGAAAAGGCAAATATTATGAAACAAACCAGAAAAAACATTCTTTATTTTCCTTCACCATCTCAAGAGGTTAATTCTGTTTCTCCCACCAGTCTTTCTAAGAAAGGAGGTAATAAAAAAATGAAAACAAAAACTCAGAAGCTCAGAATCTGCATCCGATTGACCAGCGTTTAGGTGAGCTTGGAAAGTCTCGCCGCTGGTTGGCCGACCAGGTGCAGCGGACGCCCCAGTGCATTGGAAACTACTGCAACAGGAAAAAAGTGATCAGACCGGATAGCCTGCTGACGCTGCGTATCTGCAAAGTGCTGGCAGTCGATTTGAATTATTTAATTTTGGGCAGGAGCCACTTTCAAGCACAGGATTTTAGCCATAACGTTACTAAAAAGAATGGGATACAGCTTAAAGGCAATCCATAACCTCCCCAAAGGGGCGAAAGAATTACCTTTAAGCTTTTTTATCTCGCAGTTTTCCTGGCGCTGGTATGAGATGGTATCTTGCCGGCCATTTTGAGGAATTAAGCAGGCTCATGAGTAATCTTTTGAATAAAAGTGATTATGCGAAAGCGGATGTAACAGTTGAAGCTGGTAAAGCAATTCCGGTAAATTTCCTCCAGGAAGTTAAAGCCCGCCTTGACCTGCTAACGGTAGCCTGTGAGTTATATCCCGATCTGAAAACCCGCGGCTCAACCGTATATCAGGGAGGGCACGTTGGAGTTCACGACAGCAAGAACGGCCAGTGTCTGACCGTCTGGCCGGGTACAAATAGCTGGAAATGCTTTAACTGCGGCCAGGGCGGTGATGTCATTGATTTGATCGGAGTATCGATCTTCGGGTCCGGTTACTCTCGACACGGTACCGAGTTTGTGGCAGCCCTTAATGAAGCCGCCCGAAGGGCCGGGTTAAGTCAGGAGCACCTTACACCTGAACAAAAAGTGGAGCTGGCCGAGCGGGAAAGAATTTACAGCCTCCTGACAGATGCGGCTCGCTGGTACAATGCGCAGTTTGAAAAATATCCCGAAATCTACGAGTACCTGCAAACCAATTACGGATTCAGGGAAGAATTTATTCAGGAGAAGGCTATCGGGTTTGCCCCTCCCTGCAATTCTTTTGATCCGGACAAAGGCTTTTTAGAAACCTCCCCTTATCCAATTGAAGAACCGTTGATAGACCATCTATTAAATCTGAGTTATACCACAAAAGAAATTATGGCATCCTCCCTTGCCAGCAAAGGCGGCTACACGATTTATCAGGGCCGCCTCATGTTCCCTTACTGGCAAAACGGAAAAGTGGTCTATTTTACCGCCAGGGCTACCAGTCATACTCCCTATACCGTTTATGAGACTCACCCTTCAGGTGAATTAAAGAAATATCTTAAATTAAAAGTAAGGGACGAGAAGAACAAACAAATCTCAGAACTTATCAGAAATGATTGGCTGTTCGGAATAGATACCCTGAAGGTTGCCCGGCAAAAGGGCTATCTTCTCATTACGGAGGGCGTGCCTGACCAGCTTGCCGCCGAGCAGGCCGGTGAACCCTGTATCTCCCCACTTACAACAACCTTCAGTAAAGCTCAGCAACAACAGCTTCTAAAGGCCGTAAAAAGTATTAGAGGGTTGAAAGTTTTTATTTGCAACGATAACGAAAAAAACCAGGCCGGTGAAAAAGGAGCCATTGCTACCGCTCTTTTTCTGGAGAAGCAGGGGGTCAAAACCTACCTCATTAAACTGCCTCGCCCCGCAGGGAGAGACAAAGTTGACCTGTGCGAATTCCTGCGGGATAACGGCGCAACTCCGGCAGTCCTCTCAGAACTTTACAGCACAGCCCTGAGACTTCCCGACTACTGCCTTCAACACCAGCCCTTACCTTTACAGGACGAGTCAAATGATGTAAAGGCAGCTTTTATAAACGAGGTGGCAGAGCTAACCGTGAACGTCTGCCACTATGACCCTCTGAACCTGGCCGCTCTTCAGGAAAAACTGGCCGGTGCTTTAAAGGTTAATAAAAGCCTTATAAAAACAATGTTCAGACAGGTGCCGGGCCAGAGCAGGGCCGGAGCAGGCTCTGGCGCCGTCCCGGTTAACGAAAGAGGGCAAGGTCAAAGTGAAATGGCGGGGAGCGAGAATGAACCGGAGCAGGGCGAAACCGAGCGGAAATCCCAGGCTACCATGCTGGTGGAGTTGTCCGGAGACCTGGAACTATTCCATAACGGGGAAGGAAAAGCCTTTGCCAGTTTTCTTAGAGAGGAACCTTCCACCCATACCGAAACCTGGCCGCTGCGCTCCAGGAGTTTCAAGTTAATCCTCAAGGAAAGATTTTTCCGCCAGTACGGCCAGGTGCCGAGAACACCCGCCCTGGAAGATGCCCTTAGCTTACTTGAAGCCAGAGCTTTATTCGGTCCGCAACGGCAAATCTATAACCGGATTGCTCGCTTTGGCGAATCAATCTATCTCGATCTATCCAATGAAAACTGGGAAGTTGTCAAAATTGGCCCGACCGGCTGGGAAATCTTACAGAATTCACCGATACGGTTCCGGCGCAGCAGCGGAATGCTGCCCATGGTTACACCCCTTCATGGTGGGCGGCTGGACCGGTTGAGGCAGTTTGTAAACGTAACCGACCAGGACTGGAAGTTACTGGCGGCCTGGCTGGTAACGGCTTTTAACCCGGAGTGCCAGTATCCGGTCCTTACCATGAGTGGAGAGCAGGGCAGCGCCAAAAGCACCGCCAGCCGTTTTATTCGCCGCCTGATTGACCCATCCCTCACCCTCTTAAGGGCCGCCCCCAGGGATGAGAGAGATTTCTGGATAGGGGCTCAAAATAGCTGGATGGTGGCCTACGACAATCTTTCGGGCATTCCCGCCTGGCTCTCGGATACCCTCTGCCGGGTTTCGACCGGTGGCGGTAACGTTACCCGGTTGCTCTACAGCGACGATGAAGAAGTTTTCTTTGATGCCCGGCGCCCGGTCCTCCTTAATGGAATAGACGCGGTTGCCACCAGAGGTGATCTGCTCGAACGCTCCCTTGTCCTTAATCTACCTGCGATTGATGAGAAAGACCGCAAGAGCGAACGGCAACTTACCCTTGAATTTGAGGCGGCGCTCCCGGATATTCTGGGCGGTCTCCTGGATGCGGTCAGCCTGGCCCTTTCAAGAATTGAAAGTGTGCGGCTTAACCGGTTGCCCAGGATGGCTGATTTTACCCTGTGGTCGGTGGCGGCAGAACCGGCTTTCGGCGGTCCTTCCGGCACAATATCTTTCCTTGAAGCCTATACTCGCCAGCGTGAGGACAGTCATGTCCTGGCCCTGGAAGCTTCCCCGCTGGCCCAGACTTTTCTGGGCTGGTACACCTCGTTCACAGAGAATTACCCCCTCGAAAAAGGCTGCTGGCTGGGAAACGCCAACACCTTACTCCGTGAGCTGGAGCAAAGTTTACCGGAAATCGAGCAAAAACTGGTGGTAAGACAACTTACATGGCCGAAGAATGCCCGGTCTCTCAGTGTGCAGCTGCACCGGCTTGCCCCGAACTTGCGGGCCATGGGCCTTGACCTCACCTTTGATGTCTACCAGGGTGAAATAAAGCGGGGCATTCAAATTCAACCCGTTTATCCTGCCGGTAAAACTGCCTCCGAAACCAGTGGTTATAAAAGTACGCAAAACCACCCTCCCGGTACACAAACTTTTGGAAAAGTTACGCAAATTAAAAATGCCGGTACGCAAACAGGCTCTATTGCATCCACGAAAGAGGTAGCAACTGAATTTTGCGTACCACACCAGTGGAATGAATTTGAGGCAAAAAGCACCGGAATTGATTTAACCGGTACGGAAAAAACGCAAGGTACGCAAATTCTTACAAAAGAATCCAGGGAATTTGTTGGGAAAAAAGAAACAGAAGCCATTGATTTTCAAAACAGAAGAACCTCCGAAATTTGCGTACCGTTCGTACCGGCCACCCATTTCCAACCGGCTACAGCGGTGCCGACACCATTACTATCTTCTCCTTTTGCAGAAAAAACTTCTTTTCTACCGTTTGGACCCGCTGGAGGGTTTGATATGGAATTAACGTTAGAAAGTGACCTTGAGGAAGAGGAAGGTAAGGCTGGTGATAATAAGGAATTGGAAACTGGGAATGTACTGCCCTTAAATCCTGTACAGGAAGAACGGCAAAAGCAAAGTAATTTCTCCCTGGAAAGGTTAGCCGGAGCAATTGAAGAAGCCTGTGGTGATTATCAGGCTTTACTCAATTTGAAGCAGCAGATAGACCTGGCAAGTAACCTGAGTTTTCAGGAAAAATATCAACTCGGCTACCGTCTGAAGGTCCTTATAAACGCCTTATTGTTTCCTTTTTCCTCGAAGGAGTAAATAGTAAATGACCCCGCTTTCTTTTACTCAGTGGATTAAACAACAGACCTGGCGAGATGACGCTACCGGCGACCTGGCTCGGGATATACGGTTTGACCGGTGCTGGCCGCGCTGGGCCAGGGGCAAATCCTTTTATTTCAACCATTTGCGGTATGAACACGAAGCCTGCAGGGCTTGCCTGGCAGCTTTTGAAAATGCCTACCAGGAATGGCAATCCAAATACGAAGAATCATATGTTCACTTCAAATCCGGGCTGGATCTGGACCTGGACTGGCGCCATACCTTATTAGGAAGTCGGGCAGCAACGGCTTTAGTTGCCCTGAACCCTGGGTCTGGTGCAAGACTGGAATAGTAGTTTCTGGTCTTAAACAAAGCAGACTGCGCCTTTGCCATCATTGTTCGCTGTTCTCTATTGATGTCCTTTAACCGCTAGAGATAAAAATAGAAGTAAGAATAAGGCCAAAGAAGTGTCGCCATGATAAACACCTTTTTCTCCTGGCTAATCCGCTTTATCCTGAGAGTAATAACTTGTGCAAATGGCTTCTGGCTGTTCGGTATCCTGATTTATCTGGTTATCTTTCCCGGTCTGGCCGAACTCATAACACTAATCTTCCAACCAGCTACCTTTGACGAACTTGCGGCGCAACCGAGCTATCCGGTCGCCACCTGCGCAATTATCTGGCCCTATGTAAAACTGCTGAGCCTCGGTGACATAAATTGTTTTCCTTCCGGGCTAAGGAATCTGGAACTTGTGCCATTTCCGGCTGCTGTACTGCTGGTACTACTTGATTGGTTATTAATCCGGTTTATTGAAACTGCCGGATGGGTAGAGACTTATCGGGAAAATAAAAGGGAGGAGGAGGCAAATATACGCTATGCCGAGCAAAGAAGAGCTCAGGAGCTATATGAGAAGGAGCGGCGAGAAGCCAGCTTCAGGCAGGCTGAAATCGAACGAAAAAGAGCCATTGAAAAGGCCGAGGCCGTCCGACGTGAGCACATTGAGAATTTAATCTTGCCCGATGCACTTGCCGACAAACAGGTCGAACTGCAAACTCATAAAGCATTACTAACAAATGATTATCCTTTTCTTGAAAAGGATTACCACCACTTCCATCCCAACCGAAAACATTCTACCCGGCGAGGAACCTCTTTAAGAAGGAAGGCAAATGACCCTTCCCAGCAAAACAATCAAAATCAGGGAGAATTATAAAAATGACACTCGAACAAACTTCACCGGAATTTCAGGTACAGATTAAAGTAAAAGCTAAAGCGACTGAGAGTGTGGCAGCTAAAAAAAGAACCATAATTCTGACCGAGCGGGATATGGAATTGCTGCGCTGGACCGGTCAAGGTGGTGTCGCTGCGCTGGATCAGTTGTGGCGCAAGTTCTGGCCCGGAGCCAAAATCCAGTCCTGTTATGACCGGCTTCAGCTACTCAGAAAGGCCGGTCTTTTAGGGAAGTCATTTATCGACATCCATATGCTTAGCGCTGTACCAGCTTATTTTCTTACTCAGAAGGGAGCCGAATTATTTCCGAGAGAGGAATACGAACGGTTTATTGTTGGGTTGCCGCATTACAACGAACTCTGGCAGCAACTACTCGGCCAGGAAGGACGGCTTGGACTGGAACGCCAGCTAGAACAGGAGGGGGCGAAACTGCTGGACTGGCTTAATGAACGGGAGCTGCGGAGTATTGCTCGGAGAAACCAGCCTGCTCGCCAGGCAGGGGAGCTGGTTCCTGCCCGTAAGGCAGAGATCGCCGATGCTCAGGCGGTAATTCGGACAAAGACAGGAGAAGTGCAGCGACTGAATATTGAATGCGATGGGTCGTATTATGGCGTAATGCTTCACAAAAAGATTATGGAGTTTGCCGATACGGATGAACCAACTCTCTGGATTGTTTGTGGTAAAGCGAGGGGCAAGCGTATAAAAGCTGAAACCGAAAAATACCCGAATATCACGGTAATGGTCGTGAAGGGAGTTGTTCCCTATGCCCGATCTTTTATTTAATTTTCTCTTCTTTCTTCTTCTTACAAGTAAGACAAACAGGGTGTAAACAATGCCACCTCAAAAAAAAGTAACCCCGGCCCGAGACCAGATCCTAAGGCTTTTAGAAGAATATAAATGCCTTACCACCACTCAAATATGGCAGCAAACCATGCCTTACAAACGAAAATCGCAGGCCTGGGAAGACCTGGATGCCTTGCGATCCATGAAACTGGTTAAAGGCACCCTTTTTGAGCCTGAGAAAGGCACGACCAGTGAGTTTTGCTGGCGGCTTACCACTAGAGGTGCTCTGGCAATGGGCAAAGGGGTTGGTTCCGTAACCCCGAAAAAGGAAGGGCGTAACCAGGTTCTTTTCCATACGGTACAAATGGCTTTCCGGCATGAGGTAACTAAGGCAGGCTGGTTACTGGCAGAACCCCAAACCTTTGGCAACCACCGGACTAAACCGGCGGCCACAAACCAGTACCACATTTTAGTCCAGGCGCTCTCTAGCAAAGAGTATTTAACCATCCAGTCTGAGAGAAGACAGGGATACAAAGTTGATTTTCGCGTTTCCCAGTATGAGCTGGGCATGCACCTTGTGGCAGTGCCAGCTCAGGCAAACGATTATGTGGCCTATACGCAAGGCCGTGAGCTGGCAGTTGTTTTCATTCTTTGCCCACCGCATGCCGGAACCAAATTCTGGCAGGGGAGAGTTGAGCAGTACCAGGAGTTAGCCGGTCAGATAAAAGTGTGCGGGGTTTTTAGAACTGATGCCCTGGCCCTGGCTCGTAAGCAACAACTAAATGCAGCCGGATTAGTAGTTACCACCGTTGACCGCATCGGCCTCCTTCTGCGGACAACTTTCGAGAATGCGAGAAAAGAACGCTTAGCCGCCCTGAAGAAAGAAACCCCACCAGGCAGGATAAATCGATATTAACCGGATAGGTTCGCCTGACGGCTGCCTGCCTTACCTGTAAGGTGAACCTATAAGGCGAAAAGGTAGTGGTTTTGAGGCTAAATTACGCCTTTCACTACCAGCTTAAATCAGACGGAGCGTCGTATTAAGGGGATATATTAATTATTTGGTTGGTTCTGATGTGATGATTGGTTGTGGGTGGTTTTGTATTTTTTGTATTCGGAGTTGGGCTGAGATGGTTTTGTTGGGATGTTTTATAGGTTCAGGCATTGATTAGTGCCATCAAGAAAGCTGATAGCAATAGTGTTATACAGGAAGGGGTTTTCTACCGGCAATATATTGTCATTTTTATCATTTCTAAAGTGGAGATCTATGTATGACTGATGAAGAACTGAGTCGGGAGAGTTTAAGAGGTAAAAGGAGTGAAGGTAGAAGTAAAAGTAAAAGTAAAAGTAAAAAATACAATTTCCAGATACTTACGGCTGCACTTATATGCCTGGCTTTTCTAACTCTGACGGTTCCGCACAGCTTCGAAATATTGAGTCATTTTGAAAAACCCGATACCCACTGGCTGGGCTGGTTTTATGCCCTTGGTCTTGAGGTAGGTGCCGGTTATGCAGCCTTTATCGTATGCGAACGAGGGGTTAAAAGATGGACCAGGGTTCTTGCCGGAATAATGCTAACAGGGGCAATTTCAGGAAGCTATCTGCTTAATTTATCCTATTACCTGGCAAACGGAGCAAGCTTAGAACATGCCATCGGTCTGGCGGCTCTCCTGCCTGGTTTTATTGCTTTGCTGGGTGGGATGTTGCCTGGGCTGCGTGACTCAAAAACTGACGGTCAAGATAATTTTTCTCTGGTTGCCTTATCCGAACCCGGTGAAACCGAATTTAGACCAGGGCCAGGGCGAGAAAGACCGGTTAGCATGATTGACCCGTTACCCCTACTCCAGGAAGCCCTGGCCGCGATGCAGCAAAGCATTGACGAGCGGATGGCCGAGATTGACAACCGTTTGCAATCTGGAAGTGTAGCAACCCAGGAGACTCTATCAAAGCTACCGGAGCTTGTGCAATCGCAGGTGCAGTCTTTGCATTATTTTGACAATGCCTCCCAAACTGGAAGTGCAGAAAATGCTGTAGAATTGCAATCTCTGGTAATGTCAGTCGAGCTAATTGGTAATCGTCTTGCGGCAGTTGCGCAAATGTTGGAAAGTTTGCACGCCCAGATGCACTCTTTTACACAAGCTGATAGTTTTGCAGGTCACAACCAACAAAGAGTGGGTTTAAGTGAAGTTGACTTCCAGGCTCTGGCAAAAACTATGGGCGAGTTAGGCCGGAAGGTACAGCGCCGGGACATCGGAATTGCCGAATTTGATAAACGGGTTGCAGAGCTTCTAAACCCTTAAAAACACACAACACAATAGCACAGGGCGAAGAAACAACCTCGGAAGAAAGCCACAAATAATACAAAATTTATGCCTGTATTTTATTTCTTTTATTTAACTTACCATGTTCGGGCTGGTTACAATTGAATGGATTGCAAAATTTACAAAAGATAAAGCAGTTAGAAATCCCATTGCAATTTATAATATTCTGGTTTAAGGTACCGATAATCAGGCAAAAGCAAAGACGAAGCAGTTAGACAATAAGAGCAACGTGAATAACTTTGAATATTATGTAGACCGCTTCAAAAAACTTAAAAGGGACCGTACCCATACTCATTGGAATGAAGTCACTCTGTTTGGTGCACCTTACAAACCGGTTCTGCTCCTTTGTGTTTTTGACCTTGTAGAAGAAGGGCTTATTTCCTCTAATCTGATTGAACTTACTCTAGACCTGGCCGAGCTTTTTAACCTTTATTGCTCCAGGGTGCTTGCTCCCTGTACAAAAGCAAATCTGGCGATGCCCTATTACCATCTCAAAAGCGAAGGGTTCTGGCACCTGCTTCCTCGACCAGGGATGGAGGAAGCAGTCCGGGTCTCTGGTGGGAATAGTGGGATAAGTAAACTGCAAAATGTTCTGCTGGGAGCAAGCTTGGACGAGGAGTTATACACTTTTATTTCTCTAAAAGAAGCCAGGGACAAACTTCGCAAGATTCTGATTGAGACCTATTTTTCACCGGCCATACAACCCCAACTTTTAGAATTAAGTCATATCAATAAGGCTGCTTTTGAGTATAGCCAGGAATTACTGCAAAAACCTAAGGCTTCTCCCCAAATTGAGGAAAGTACATTCACTTCCGACGAATATATTAAACAGGTGCGGGACCAGGGATTTCGGCGGGCGGTGGTAAAGGCTTATGACCATCGCTGTGCCATCTGTGGTATTCGAGTAATAACCGCGGACGGGCATACTGCGGTGGCGGCAGCCCACATCATTCCCTGGAGCGTCAGTCACCTGGATGACCCGACTAACGGCATGGCCCTTTGCCATCTGTGCCACTGGAGTTTTGATGAAGGTATAACGGGTGTAACGGGAGCTTATACCGTTATGGCTTCCCCTCAGTTAAAGCAGGGTAATAACGCGCCGGGCTTTATTCTTACCCTTGAAGGCCGGCCAATAATAAAACCCCAGGAACAGCCGCTCTGGCCTGATCTTGAGGCGCTAAAATGGCACCGGACCAATACCTTTCGCAGAGTCTAATTGCCCTTTCCGATTGCAATTAAACATTTACTTGCTAAATATCCTCTTTAGCAAACGCTATCTATAACCCTTTAACCTTACCCCTTCTTTCCTATTTAATTTCAAAAACAAATAAATTAAACTAATAAAGTATAAAAAAGTTAGTTGCTGGTATCGTTTGTAAAAGTAATTCTCAAGGGAAAAATTAGATTTCGCCTTTGTCTTATGGAAGGTCTAATAAAAAGATTCTTCCCTGTAGATAAGGCTGGCAATTTCCATCTATGACTTTAACTCCAAATATTTATAATGCTCCACGGTCCAATGATTGCACTCGTGAAGACCTTTCAGCCACTCTGATTGGTAATTTGATAACCCTGGGGCAATGCCTCTCGATTAGTGCACCCAATAATTTCGGCAAGTCATATTTTCTACGACACCTTTTAACAACCTCTGTCCAAACCAGCCACACAAACCTGGTTATGGTTTATGTTGACTGTAATTTGAGAGCAGACGACTCCCAGCAAGCTTTTTATGAACTGCTGCTGAGGGAGTTGATGGGTGTGTTCAAGAATAAAGAGCTGGAAAATTTTTACGGGGAGTTAATCAGCACCAACTCTGTTAAAAGCTCTTTTCAGATCAACCACATTTTTCTAACGGCCTTCAGGCTTGTAAAGAATGTGTTAGAGGCTAGCGGTAAAAAGCGTTTAGTTCTGGTACTCGACGAATTCGATCAGATCATTTTTAAGTTTCCGGGAGCAGTCTTTCGACATCTCAGGGCCATTAAAGATCTCTTTCTTGAAAGTTTAGTTTTTGTGGTTGGCACAAACCGGCCGCTCGTTGCCTGTGGGCGCGAGAATGAGGAGGATGTTGCCGAGTTTTACGAGCTATTCGAGATACCAAATTTGGTTCGTTTGAAAGGGTTTACCAGAGACGAATCGGATAAGCTGGTCGCTCCCACGGTGGAACCCACTGATTTTGAAAAGCAGAACTGGATTTACGAGCTAGCCGGAGGGCATCCCGGTTTAACTTTGCGAATGGTCCAGCTACTTAAAGCTGAGGTGAAACCCTATCACAGTTTTGATGAGTTTTTGGCTGCTGCCCGGCAAGATCCGCAACTTCGCTTGGAATGCCGCCGAATCTGGAATAGTCTTGTTACAGATGAGCAGGTGGCCCTACTTCAATGGCTTGAAGGAATCCGTAACCTGACCACCGATCCAATTCTGGGAAGCCTGGAGGAACGAGGACTATTAAAACTAAAGCCGGGCTCGCAAAGGGGTCCCGGTTCCAGGGTGGAAGAAATATTTGCCCGTGTTTTTGAATGGTTTTTACGAGAAAAACTTGAGTTTGAGAAGGCGGTTACGGTATCTCTTCCAAATCCAAATCCAAATCCAAATCCAAATAGCTTTACCGGTTCTGGGCCAGCCAGCACCAGCACCAGTGCCAGCACCTTTACCTCTAAAAATGGTAATGAGTTCAAAGGTCAGGAAACATTTTCAGAAAACCCCTTCTTAAATTTCCGACTGGCTTTTGACCCGGTCCACGAAGTGCTTTATTTTGAAGAGGGCAAAAACAAACTCCCCCTTACCGGTAATGCCGCCATCCTCTTTAAATACCTTTTCTTACGCCAGTCTATTCCCTATTGTTCAAAAGACGAATTGATTTCAGCCGTTTGGGGCCAGGAAGCGGCCTACAGCAGTGAAAACCTCGACCGGCTGGTAAGCGACCTTCGCCAAATAATTGGAGACCAGGACAAACAAATAATTCGAACCATTCACCGCCGAGGTTTACAAATGGTTGGGGTTGGAGAATGGCGGCCGGGGAAAGGCCCTGAGACTGTTGCATAAAATTGCCGGCGTTCTCTTGAAAAGATAATTACGCTTGTTTTAGTTAGAGGTTAATAAATTCAAGAGGATTTTCCAGAAATTATGCTGAAACTTCAGAATTTCTCAGGAAAGTTTCAGAACAGTTTCAAGTCTTCCTACTCAGGTTTCGCTACTATTGAAGTGTCCTTAAAAGGCCTTTTGATTTGATAGGCTCGAACCAAAAGGAAACATTGGAAAATAAAAGCCGCATACTTTAACGCTTTTTTAAGCCGTATTTGCAATTAAGATTAACTATTGATTGATGTAGGAGTTTGACAATGGCGACCACTTACGATTACCAGCGGATTACAGACACTCTGAATTACAGCCGTGACCATTTTGAAGAAGCAGAAAGTCTATTTAACAACAAAGAAGCTACTCAGTCTCAATCCGAGCAACTTGAGCAGTTAAAAAGTCGCTGGCAGAAAACCCTGGCCGAAGGTAGCCACATGGCGGCCTGGGTTAAGGGGCACCACCGCCTCCATACCGAACCGGTCTATGCAACCCTCGAAGAGCTGGCTAAATATGCCGATGTAAGGCGCCCTTTCCGTTTATCCGTTATCGGCCAGAAAGGAGTTGGTAAAAGCGCCCTGGTAAACGCCTTACTCGGTGCTACCGACTTTCAATATACTCCCAGCGAAGTTGCCGGTAAGGCGGTTAGCGGCACTCGGATCAGAATGGTGGCGCGCCCAACCTCAGCAGCCAGTGGTAATATTGAAGGAGATGCTACACCTACCTGGCGGGTGGTTTTTCTAACGCCGCGCCGTCTGTGGCAAGTAGCCCAGTTTCTCCTGAATGTCGCCCGGCTGGAAGTACCTAAAGCTCCTGGCGACCTGGACAAACGAGAAGCAGTGCTGCAAACTCTGAGTAAAGTCCTGGAAAAGACCGGTAATGGTAATGGCACCGGGTACGGACAGGGACAGCAAGCGGGTAGTGGTCTTGTAATGGGATCAGCCACCCAGATTCAGGCTGCCGATGCCCGGCAAACCCTGGCCCGTATTGTCCAGGTCTACCGGGAACAAACCCAATCCCAGGTTATTCCTGATGATTACCGTCTTGATTTGGATGACCCGGATTTGGATGGGCCGATCAGTTCTTTTATCCGGCAGGGCGCTGACGACCTTTATCTGGTAGTGGACTATGTCGAACGTTACCTTGAACCGGACCAGGCTGGGCTCCTGGCTGGGCGGGCTATCGAGTTAGAAGATGTCCTTGGGTTGGATGACCCGCGTGACTCCTTCTTTGCCCTTGAAGCTTTCCGGGAATCTTTTGCGGTTATCATGGTCTTCAAGTGCGACCGAGGTCTGAACACAGAATCGAGTTCTATATTACAGAGCCTTTTCAGCCGGGACGAGACCGAACTGGCCCGCTTTGGGAACGCCGCCGACCTCAACAAAGCGATTATTGTAGCTAACCAGTTTGATACTATCCTGGCCAATGTTTCGGCTGAAAAAATTGGTACCGGAGGTGGAGGCAGCCCACTTAGAGGTATCGAAGACATCCGGCGCGAACTCAGTAAATATACCAAACAGCCGGTGCCGCTGTATCTAACCAGCGCTTCGGTTGCTCGGGCCGCTCAAAATATTCTTGAAAAAGAATCGGTCCTGGCAAAACAAAAACCGCTCAATAGCACTAGCGCT
>JGI26535J51212_1000878_pt1 | contig 30013 bp, 30 predicted proteins | sample ThiBiot_750_biof_2_FD_51212 | JGI IMG/M metagenome (IMG submission 51212) | reverse complement strand
TGCGCGGCGCGAATGGGCGTGTAGCTCAGCGGGAGAGCACTACGTTGACATCGTAGGGGTCACAGGTTCAATCCCTGTCACGCCCACCATTCGGTCCTTAGATTTTCGCCGCCGCTTCCCTGTCTCCAAATAGCGTCGTGTTTTCAGGCGCTTAGGGCCGTTGAGAATGAAGATCGTGGAACGGTCTCTCCGTAAAGCGCCTATTTCGGTGGCTTTTCCCGGCCGCGTATCAGTTGGGGCTTTTCGCCGTCCACTATCTCGTGGAGGCGATGGTGGCACAATCGCCGTGATCCTCCAGGCTTGCTGACGCATCTGAGCCAAGGCCTTCACACCGGTCGGACGAGTAAATGAAGCGGCGCCTTCGATGTTGTGTCGGCTCGGACCCGAGGATGCGAGCATGTTCAACCGGTCGATCGAGGCGAATGGATCTCAATACGCGGAGGCTGGTGCTGGCTAGAAGCCCAGCAACTTGACCTGGTCAGTCCAACCGATGGGCAGGTCGATGTCGCGGGCAAGATGTCGCACCGACAGATCGGCCGGCTGCTCCCCGAGGAGGATGGCCTCGACGATACGAGGCGAGAGAAAGGCGAGCGGAAGCATTCGGCTCACGTCTTCGGGATGCACGCCGAATCGATGGGCAACGTCCTGGCGGGTAAGTCCATGCCCGTCCGTGAGAGCATCAAGATAGGCATGGGTACGCGCGAGCGTCTCGATCAGCGGCCGATCCGGTCGGCGCGGGGATGTTGCCTGACCGTCGATCACCAGCCGCCGCTCGACGCCGCGGCGGCAGATGGAGAGCGGTAGATCGATAACGTGCCGATTCGCCTCGTTCATTGCTCCGGTCGATTTGGCGTTCTCTCTTCTGCTCACGCATGACGATCTGCCGGCATGCGGAGATCCTGCCGCATTGTCGTCTCCGACCGTGGAGTTTTCCATCAGCCAGCGAACCAGGCTGGCAATATCGATCGTCATACGAATGCGATGGGCGTCGAGATCGATCCGGTGAACCATCGCGCAAATGATCTCACGCAGTTTTGGCGATACCGATGTAGCCGATGAAGAGGCCTTTAGCCGAGCGGACATCCTGACTGCTTCGTCGAGCCCGACCTCGATCCGGGCGGATTGCCCTGCCTGCTCGATCCAACCCGCCAGTCTGACCTTGTTGACAAGCAGTTGGGCGAGTTGCTGGAGCACGACCGCTTCGATCTCGGCAGCGGGAACGCGCCAGCCGTCCCTGTGCTCGGATCCGGCCTCCTTCAACCGGCTGGAGATATAATAGCGGTATCGCTTTCCAGCTTTGGTGGCATGGATCGGGCTTAGCCGATCACCAGTTTCGTCGAACAGCCGACCGTTCAGAAGGTGGATGTCCCGCTGAACCGGTACACCTCGTGGTCGCGGCGCCAGCTCGGCAAGCCGCATCTGGACGGCTTCGAAGGTGGCATTGTCGATGATCGGCTGATGCTCGCCTGCATAGATTGCATCGCCATGCCGGATGCGGCCCGCATAGATCGGATTGGAGAGCATATAGTAGAGCTTGCCCTTGCCGATGATGCTTGCTGGCCGACGACGTCCCTGTCCACTATCTGCGCGAAGCAGCGATGCGATGTTTCCGTCTGCGCTGCCGCAATCGTTCAGCTCCCGTACCAGGGCCGGCACAGAGCCAAGCTCGAGGTAACGCCTGAACAGGTTCCTGACGGCCGATGCGGGGATCTCATCGATGACCAGTTTCCTGTTCTCCACCCGGTAGCCGAGCGGTATGGTACCGCCCATCCACATGCCCTTCTTCTTCGACGCCGCGATCTTGTCGCGAATGCGCTCCGCCGTGACCTCGCGCTCGAACTGGGCAAACGAGAGCAGCACATTCAGCGTCAGGCGTCCCATCGACGTCGTCGTGTTGAACTGCTGCGTCACCGAGACGAAGGAGACATCGTAGCGATCGAAGATCTCCACGATCCGGGCAAAATCCATCAGCGAGCGGGTCAGTCGGTCGATCTTGTAGACGACTACCACGTCGACCTTGCCCCCGGTGATATCGGTGAGCAGGCGCTGCAATGCCGGCCGCTCCATCGTGCCGCCGGAGATGCCGCCATCATCATATTGCTCGGGCACCAGTTTCCAGCCCAGTCCGATCTGTGATGCGATGAACGCGGCACAGGCTTCCCGCTGGGCATCGAGCGAGTTGAACTCCTGCTCAAGCCCTTCCTCTGTCGATTTGCGCGTGTAGATCGCACAACGAAGTCTGCCCTTGCCGCTCATAGGCCAAAAAACCTCGGCCCGGACCAATGGGCGCCGGTGATCCGACGGGCGACGGCCGAAAGCGATCGATAGATCGTCTCCTCGTAGAGATATCCGTTCTCGACCACGTCGATCACATGGGTTCGACCATTCCAGTCCCGCAGGAGCCGGGCGCCTGGAACAGGCTTGCGCCGCTCGACCGAAGGCAAGGCCGCCGACAACGGATCATGATTGTCGGCTGTTGCAGCCGCACCGCCGTCGGTCTGCATGCTCGGCGATCGGCTGCTGTCGGGCTTGTCGCCGGCATATGCATCCGGACCTACCCGGCACTTATGCCGGATACGTCCGATCTCGCGGCGAAGCATACGCCTCGCTTCCCCGGAGATGCCGCCCAGCCGCTTGACCTGGATGTTCCAGCCTGCCGCATAGATGAGCAGGTCCCGCCGGGCCCCAGCAGGCGGCGGGCAGCCATAGGCCGCCAGCCACCGCTCGACCAATTCGCCGCGCGACATTGCTTCGAGCTGTTCAAGCTCGCGATCCAGTTTCGTGACCATCGGATCGCGCCCCCTCAACCGTGCTCAGCGATGCGGTATCGACGCACGCCATCTTTGCCGGTCTCGCTGACAAGTGTGAGCCCGAGCTTCTTCCTGACGACGGCCGACAAGAACCCACGCACCGAATGCGCCTGCCATCCGGTGGCTTCCATGACGGCCGCAATGGTGGTGCCCTTCGCGGAGCCCAACTTTTTGAGCACCAGCTCGGTCTTGTTCCCCTTTGGGTCGGCGTTCGGAGCGCCGGCTACTTTGGAAGATGCTTTTTGCGGCCCTTTCTGGCCGGATTTTGAAGTCCGCTTCGCCGAGACGAGTACGGTCGCCGCTTCCACGGCCACATCCGCTGCGGTGCTATCGTGATCCAATTCTTCCATCGTCGTTCTCCATCGGCTTCGGCCAGCCATGATCGGCTGCCTGCACTGAGACGAGCCCGCGATGCGGGCTGGAGAACTGTTCTGATAATGTCGGGCGGCGCGGAGTCGCCTTCAGGCTAACCAGCTGGGTCCTAGCCTTCCCTCAGCCAAACCAATGCTTGCGGCCGCGGAGATGTCCAGCGGAAAAGCAGCTCGGCTAGCTCAATCATGGCTGCCCCTTCCAGACACTCTTAAAGCATCAAACCCGGAGCGCCATTGCGCGGACAACTGCTCGAACGCGCTCTCTCCGGCACGGGCCAGAGCGGCAAGTGCGACCGGCTCGACCATATCTCCCGCTTCGCCCAGGATGGACAGGAGCCTTATCACCCCTTCGATCTGTCGCAGCTCCGGCTCCATATCGAAAAATGCAGTTCGCATTCGGTCGGAGGCAGCCGCATCGCTCTCATCTGCGGCAGCGGCTCGGCTATCCTTGATCGGCCGGTTCCTCGTCATAGCGTTCTCCTCGCTACGACCAATGCTTCCTATTGGCAGGAAGTCCAGTGGGATGTCTGAACGTGGCTTGACTCCAGCATTAATGGCCCGTTTGAAGTAAAATTTAGAATGGCCGCAATGGGGCCGACTGCAGACTGGCCGGTTCCGGGGGTGCCCGGCGGATAGCTGTCGTTCAGCAACCGACCCCAGGATAGACGTTCCCCTACTTACCGTCGCTGCCAAAAGCTGCCGCTTGTTTTGCCATTATGCCGGCTCTGGCGAAAAGCAGCTCTCCGAAAGAGCTCCTTTGCTCGCTGAGCGACTATCGATGAAGGGCAGGTTCAGGAGAATTTCGCGCTCATCCCCAGCGTTCGCTCAATCATAAGTTCAGAAGTCGATTGACCAAACCTCGACACCATCCCGCTCGAATTGCTGCCTTCGTTCATTTCCGGGAAAGAGCGGCGACATGAAGAAGACGTATCGATATCGTTCGTGACGCTGTGCCAGTTTCGACAGGTCGCCTGCCAGCTTGCCGTTGTTTCGCGGACTGACGGCTGCGAACGTTTCGGCACCGACATAGCCTTCGACCTCGCTCATGATGTCGAGATCGAGTGAAGCGTGCGTGCCGGGAGCCAAGCGCATTCCACCGGCATCGGGATGCAGTTCAAGCAGTTGCCGCGCAGCGGCAATCGCGACGGCGAAGGTCCAAGTCTGATTGATCTGTTCGATATATTGAGCGGGCGATCCTCGAGCGGATGGAATCCAACTTGCTCAAATTTCATCCGGCGAAGAAGGTCGAGCGGGTCACCCGACTGCGAGGCGACCCATGCTTGTGCACGGGCGGCCGACGCACGGAGAGCAGCCAGTAGATGATCGGCTTCCCCGACGGTCCGGACGATTAGTTCCTTTCGCACCATTATTCCCGCATCACCTTTTCCCAGGTGTGGGCGCAATAGCTGCAAAGATCGGGGTAGTTGGGGTTATATTCATGCACGGTGATGTCTGTGCTGCAGCGGCTGCATTCTCCACCTACGGTTTCCTTGCAGGCAAAGCAGACGCTGACCTCGCCATTCTCCACATAGGCCTCAGCACCGCATTCAGGGCAGGTAGCAACCGGCGAGGACTCTCCATCTTTCATGGCATAATAGGCGTCAATCCCATAGCTGGCTTCGACCACCATTTCAGCGAGTTGTTGCTGATCGAACTCCTCCCCGCATTGAAAGCACTTCCCAACGGCTGATTCTGAATCGTCATTTTCACGATCAGCTTGGCCAATCAGGGAAGATCCGCAGTTGCTGCAAGCCATGCGATCCAGTCGACTGACGTATCCTGGCCAATTCAGGCGTTCGATGCTGGCGATACAGCTTTTCTGAACCTTGTTGAAGGCGTCAGTCTCCTCAAGGATTGTTTCCCAGACGTTTCTGAGAACGTCTTGCGGGTTCTCATCCAGGGTTTCAAAAAACTCGATCACCATCGGGAAGGATGATGCGATCGCCTCTTTCAGTGCCCCTACCGGCTCTTGTAGGTGGTAATGTTCAAGACTGTTGCGAAGACGCTGAAGCTTGCGAATATCGACCTCCGGCCAGGGCAGATCGAACTTCTTGAAACGGCCCTTCAATTGATCAAGGTCAATTGTCGTGAAACCAACGACGTCATGGTCGACTCCGCCGTCGCCATCGGGAACTGGCTCAAACTTCGCGCCAATCACTTCCATGGGGTCAGCGTCGGGCGCGGCACGCACCAGACATTCCTTGCCCAGCAGGAGAAGCCCAGCATAATAGTTCCTAGCTGCGCTCAGCATGCGGGCGTCCGTGCCCTCCCGGAAATCCTCAATCCCGAGAGTGATCGATGCTACCGCATTGTAGAAAATGTCCATTAGCGCCCCGATGCTTATTTATCGATTTCGCGTCGGCCCCTCTGCCTGGATCACCAATCCGGAAGCGGATTGAGTCCATTGCGGCGATGGTTTTCCATCGATGTCCTTTTTTAGATCGGAGGAACCGATGGCCTCAATAGCTGGTATGGGCTTTTCCAATCGAAGATGTTTGATCAGGTCAGGGCAGCTTCCTCGAAGAGGACGCCTAAAACCCGCCAGTCCGTTCCCCCCTGGAGCCTGCCGTTCGGCTTCCGACCCCATTGCGGCCGTTCAGAGTGCTGCTGTCGCCACCCGAAACTTGACATTCATTCGGTTCCGCCAAACGTCAGAGCCCGGGCCGGTAACAGAATGGCGGCTTTCCGGTAACCTCGCCCAAGTAACGAACCTTCGCTCCGCTCTATAGACATAGCTCCAGTGACCACAGCTTGTACGAAAGCTGGTTTATCGCTCTCACTCTGAATGTTAGCCTTGTGGTCGGGGGATGCCATGTACATCGCAGAGATTCGGATCGAGAATTTTCGCCTGTTTGGGGCGGGTGATCAGGCCTTCGTGCTTCCGCTGACGCAGGGACTTACCGCACTGGTTGGCGAGAATGACGCCGGTAAAACCGCGGTCATCGATGCGCTCCGGTTGGTGCTCGGCACGCGCGACCAAGAGATACTGCGCCTCGATCCAATGGACTTCCATCAGCCGGCAGGCGCCGAACACGCCGAACAAATATGCATTCGGCTGACTTTTCACGGCCTGACCATCGCAGATCGCGGCGCTTTTGCCGAATTCCTCACCTATGACACGATCGCAGGCGCAACCGAGACCGCACTAATCGTGACCTGGGTGGCTAAGCGCAATGCCAAGGAAGGAAGCTCGCGCCGGGTGTTGCCGCCCGAATGGCGCACCGGTGCCAAGGGCGACGGGCCGCTGCTCGACCTAGGAGCACGATCGCTACTGACGGCAACCTATTTGCGACCATTGCGCGACGCCGAGCGGGCGATGAGTGCTGGGCGAGGATCGCGATTGTCGCAGATCCTCCAGCACACCAAAGAAATCCGCGACACTGGTACCCCGTTCAACAAGTTTGCCGATCCGCCGGACGACCCGAAGATGCTGAGCGTGCTGGGCTTGGGCGACTATGCCAGCCATTTGTTCGGCGAGAGCGAAGGCATCAAGCAGGCGCGTAAGCGGCTCAATGAGGACTATCTAAAGCCGCTCTCATTCGCCAATGACCTGTTGCATGCGCGAATTGGGGTGGCCGGCGCGCAGGAAGACAGCCTCAGATTGCGCCAACTGCTTGAGAAGCTCGAACTCGCACTGACCGCATCGTCCGATGCCGAGAGCACGCATACCCGCGGGCTTGGTTCTAACAACCTACTGTTTATGGCGTGCGAACTGCTGCTGCTCGCAGCCGAAAGTGACGGTTTCCCGCTCCTGCTCATCGAAGAGCCCGAGGCGCATCTCCACCCGCAGCGCCAATTGCGTTTGATGTCATTCTTGCAGAAACAGGCGGAAAAGAAGCGCGCCGACGGACAGCACATCCAGATCATCGTCACGACGCACAGCCCTAACCTCGCCTCGGACCTACAACTCGGCAAGCTTGTGCTGATCGAGGGCGGGCGGGCATTCCCGCTGTGCGAAGGCAAGACTAAGCTTGGCGCGTCGGACTATCGTTTTCTCGAACGCTTCCTCGATGTAACCAAAGCAAACCTGTTCTTCGCTCGGGCGGTACTAATCGTTGAAGGCGATGCCGAGAATATTCTGCTACCGGTGATTGCCAGACTCCTCGGCCGCGACTTCCACCATCACGGTGTGTCCGTGGTGAATGTGGGGGGTGTCGGGCTCGGACGCTATGCGCGAGTATTCATGCGCGAGAATGAGGTGCAGGACGGCGTCATCAACATCCCCGTCGCTTGTATCACCGACATGGACGTGATGCCGGACAACGCGCCGTGGATTGTCGGAAAGCTTGAGGAAGGCCAGCCGATCCCGGTCCGCCCGCCGTCCAAGAGACAATGGCGGATTAAAGCCGATTTCCCAGACGATGAGCTTGAGCAACGGCGAGCCGAGCGAAAGGCCAAGGCGTCGGGCCAGAAGGTCGAGACGTTTGTGGCCGACGAGTGGACGCTCGAATATGACCTCGCCTTTCATGGACTTGGGAAGCATGTCTACCGCGCAGCCTCACTGGCGATCGCCGATGATAGGCTCAGCGCTGGCAGCATCACCCAAGCCGCAACTCTCGCCGCCGCCGACGCCGCCTATCAGGCGCTCGTCAATGCCGCTCACGATCAGGCGACGCTCGCCTCGCATGTCTATGCGCTGTTCGAGGCCGACGGCGCCTCAAAAGCAATGGGCGCGCAGTATCTCGCAGGGCTGCTTGAGGAGGAAATCGCTACCGGAACACTCGATGCTGAGAGTCTGCGCGTGATGCTTCCGGCCTATATCGTCGCCGCGATCGCGCATGTCACCGGGCCCTTCCCGCCGCCACCCGCAGAAGATGGGGCAGCCCAACCGGACCCGCCAGTAGCGGCTCCCAACCCAGCGGCCTGAGCGATGCTCGACGATCTAATCCGTGAAGAGGATGTCGCTTGGGCGGCAGCCCTGATGGGGCTGGGGCCAGATGGGTTCGCGCCAGTTGATGGCGATGACAGCCGGTTTCAGGCGATGCTCCGGCTTGATACGGTCGATTTCGAGGCATGCCCTGGCAGTGGCAAGACTACCTTGCTTGTCGCGAAGCTAGCGGTGCTGGCAATGCGATGGCCGCACCGGCAGCAAGGTATCTGCGTGCTGTCGCATACCAATGCCGCGCGCAATGAGATCGGCGCGAAGCTCAGCAATACAGCGGCGGGTATCGCGCTCACGCGCTACCCTCACTTTGTCGGCACGATTCACTCCTTTGTGAATGAGTATCTGGCGCTGCCCTGGCTCCGGTCGGAGGGTGTCGAGGTGCGCTGCGTCGATACGCAGATCGCTCTTGCAAAGCGCTGGGCTCTGCTGCCGGGTAATACGCGCTGGGCATTGCAACAGGCCAATCTGACAGAATCCTGCCTGATCTACACGCAGCCAGACTACGGCGGCGGCAGGACCGGCAACTTTGGCTCGCACACGCCGACATACCAGGCAATCGTAGCTGCTCGTCGTGCCTCCAGCGAACAGGGTTATTTCTGTTTCGACGAGATGTTCATCTGGGCGAACCAACTGCTCGACCAGCACTCCCAGACGATCCCCACGCTTCGTCGGCGCTTTCCTCTCGTTTTCATCGACGAAGCGCAGGACAACAGCGAAGCGCAATCGGCGCTGCTGCACCGCCTCTTCCGCGATGGCGACGCACCATCGCGTCGGCAGCGGTTCGGCGACTCTAATCAAGCCATCTATGCGAGTTCCAATCACAGCGGCGCCACGACGGATCTCTTTCCCAGCGAAGCGGTACATCCGATGCCACGCAGCTATCGCTTCGGTCAGGCTCTAGCGGATCATGTGAAGGGATTGGGCGTTGTGCCGCAGCCTCTGGTTGGCGCCGGGCCATCCAATCACCTTGGCACCGATCCCAAGGCGCCAGCGATCTTCCTGTTTGACGATGGGACGGTGCAGGCGGTGCTCCCGCGCTACGGCCAACATCTTCTGGATAGCTTCAACGGAGCCGTACTCGAGAGCGGCGTATTCACCGCGGTTGCGGGGGTGCACGAGCCTGGCGAGAACGATCGCATCCCGCGAGCGATGGGCCATTACGTGCCCAGCTACGACCCGACGTGCGCAAGGAAAGAATCTGCCCCGAGCAGCTTCGCGCAATATCTCGCGCGAGCACGATTTGAGACAGCGGGCAGCGGCAACACCGACAAGCTGGTTAATGCGACGGCGGCGGCGCTGCTCGCCGCGAGCGAGCTTGCCGGTGGCCGGCACGATCAAATCGCACGAAAATCACCGCATCGTCGGATCGTGGATGCGCTCGGCGACAGCGATGCGGGGGGCAGCTACCTCGCGCTGCAGGAGAACGTCCTGGCGCACCAGGGCGATATCACTTCTGCGATCTGGGCAGCGGAAGCACGGGCCCACATCGAGGCAGTTGTGCGGCAACTAAGCGGTGTCGCCGCGTTGGGGGGCGATGTCGTCACGTTCTTGTCAGCACCTCTGCCGCATGCCACCGTCGCAGGCGAAGCTGCTATCATCACCCGCACCGATAACCTGTTCGCCTATCCCACCGACGCGCCGCAGGTGCGTATTCGTCTGGGCTCGATCCATTCGGTTAAGGGAGAGACGCATACGGCAACACTGGTGCTCGACAGTTTCTTTCACAATCACCACCTGAACGAACTCAAGCCGTGGTTGCTGGGGACGAAATCGGGCGGTTTTTCGACAAACCGCAGAGGCAAGCAAGTCTTCGAAGGTCCCCGCATCCTCGGGCGGCTTAAGCTCCACTATGTCGCAATGACCCGTCCGACCCACCTGCTGTGTCTTGCGATGCGTAAGGATGCATTCGGCGAAGGGGAACTCGACACGCTGGCGAGCCGCGGCTGGACGATTATCGACTGCTGCACTCCCGTCCAAACGTAGTAAGTTTGGCTTGGGAGGATACAGTGGCTGACCAGCTTTTCGTAATAGGTAACGGCTTTGATTTGCATCACGGGATAACCTTCCCACTACAGCGACTTCGGGCGCTACGTTGATGGCATCGACCGGAAGGTCTCTGGGCTGATCCGAGACTATCTGTTCGTCGACAAGGATTTCTGGAATTGTTTCGAAGAACGCTTGGCAGCCTTCGACTCAGACCACGTCATTGACTATGCTGAGAATTTTCTCGTTTCCTATGGCGCTGAGGACTGGAGCGATGCCGATCATCACAACTTCGAATATGAAATCGAGCAGATCGTGGATGGCCTCTCTCGAACACTGCGCAAACATTTCGCAAACTGGATAAGAGGTCTGGCGATTCCGCTGCTAGGTACCGTCCCATTGGTCAATTGCATCAATCGGCGTGCGAAGTTCCTGAACTTCAACTACACACCCACCCTGCAGGCGCTCTACGGCGTTCAACCACGCCAAGTCCTTCATATTCACGGCAGCGCGGTTGATCCTGATTCCTTGATTGTGCTCGGGCATGGATGGGAAAGGCAGGCGAACGAACTACTGTCAAGGCAGGTGGATGAAGACACCGACACCCGCGTTGCTGGAGGCTACCGTCTCATCGACGATTACTTCGACGACACCTTCAAACCAACCGAAACAATTCTTGCCCAAAACCAAGCTTTCTTCGATGGGCTTGCGGACGTGACCGACGTCTTTATCTTGGGTCACGCGCTCGCCGATGTTGATGCCCTTTATATCGCTGAGATTGTGAACAAAGTGCCTGTGACGACACGGTGGACGATAAGCTGGCACAAGACGCCAGAGACCGAGCGAAATCGCTTTTCCGGCTATGACCTGAACGCGGAGCTAGTCCGCTTTGCGCCATTGTCGACCTTATAGGGTCCAACCCGCGTCAACGCTAGCGTCGATGTCTGCGATATTCGATCAGCGTTTTCCAAGGTAAATCGATGCTGAGGTTCTAGAGCACGGAGCCTTGGCAACAAAGCGAACCTACGGCGTGCTATTCCTAGCACTATACATGAATCGACACTGAAAATTGTCGGGCGCGAGCATGGAAGACCACAGAGAGGCAAGGAAGACATACGGCTCCGATCGTGCTCAGCTAGCGTATGGGCTGAGGCCAGACGGCACGCTAGCGCACATTACCGAGGTTCAGCGCGGCCTTGCCTGCGGTTGCATTTGCCCGGCTTGTGACGGCAAGCTAGTCGCTCGCACGAAGGACGATCACCAAGTTCCGCACTTCGCCCACAACAGCGGAGAAGCCTGCGGCGGCGGTCCTGAAACGGTCCTGCATCTGCTTGCCAAAGAGGCGTTTCGGGCTAATCCGAAAATGCTTCTACCGGAGCGCCCCGCGCTCGATGAGCGCAAAGTCGTGACGAAGCCTGGCCAAGAGGTCGAAACCGAATTCCTCCGGCTCGAATACACCGACCCGAAGAAGATAATCCCCGACCTGTATGTTCGTGCGTTGGGCTACGATCTCTTCGTTGAGATTGCGGTGACACATTTCAGCGACGAAGCAAAGATTCAGCTTCTTCGCGAACACCGCATCCCGGCCGTTGAGGTTGACCTGTCGCGGCTTCCGCGTGACTCGACGCGAGAAGCAATCGCGGATGCGGTGCTGCGAACAGCGCCGCGCCATTGGCTATATCATCCCGGTATCGACGCCGCGGAAGCCAAGCGCCGGGCCGATGAACAGAAATGGCAGGCTGAGATAGAGAAGCGGCAGGCGAACGCCCAAGCGCGGCATGCTAGGCGCGTCAACGAACTGGTTCATGCCTATCGCACTGCGCCGTCCCATACCATGATGGATGAAGCGCCGCGTCTTGCCGAGCTTCAAACCGTTGGACTCGGCGAACATGTCGGCATCACGGTTGCGGGCGTCGGCTGTTTCGCGGTGCCGCCTGCGGTCTGGCAGACGCGTATTCTGACTGAGGTCTTTCACGACCGATGTCTCGGCAACGGCGTCTGCAAAGCTGTCCCAATCACGCAACATCTGGAAAAGGCTGGCGTCATACGGTCACCATTTCATCGTGTGTCGGGCGCGGTGGCGAACGATGCCGCTACCGTCGAGCCGAACTTTGCACCGCCGTGGAAGGCTGTAGACGCCTATTTGAAACACCTCGCCGGTGCCGGGGTGCTGGTCTCGCACGGTTACGGCATGGCGCTCGCGTCAAAGTTTGCCGAGCCTTGGAAGGCTCGCACCCTGGCGGAAAAGCGAAGGACCGATGTCATGCAAGCCGCTGTGCAGACGGTCGATTGGATATTAGCGCAACTTCCCGGCGATGAGCGTGGAACCATGACTGGGGATTCATGGTTGAATACTATTCACGCCGAATCCGGCATGACATATCGGGCTGCGCTTCAAGCAGACCTCGAAGTTCCAAAGATCGCAGGCGAAATCGACGCTATAGTAGACATGCTGGAGAAGCGCGGGCCGCTACCACAAGGCGCCGTTGGTTTGCCGATTGGAGCAGCTATCGAGCGGCGTAAGGCGCAGATGGCAAAGCAGGCCGACGAACTTCGGGCAAAGCGGATGGAGGAAGCGAAACGTCTTCGCCTATCCCGGCACGACCGGCTTTGCGTGGACGCTGAGAAAGAACTGAGTGGTCCCGATCTTGGAAATTTCCTGAACACGAAGCGCGACGACCTGAGCGGAATGACACCATTGGAGTCAGCGCAGGACAGCGAGACCGGCTTGAATCGGGCGCGCAACGTGCTGTTCGATTTGGTAAGGCAGCGGGCGCGCGAAGCGGAGGCCGATGCCGAGCGCAAGCGATATCAAGAGAAGATCACCGCCGACGCCAAGCGGTCTTTGCCGCCTGAACATGCTGATACCTTTCTGAATGGCCGGGATGACGATCTTGGGCGGACCACACCGCTCCTGTTCGCAAAGGACGACAGCACCTATCGCAAGGCGCTCAAAAAGCTGTCCGAATGGCAACGCGAGTTCGGGCAACCCTTCTAGAAAGACCTATTATTCATGGATGAGGACGCGTTGCCGCGAAACTCGTTGAGGCGGTGAAAGGCCGCTTTTCCAACTCCGCCGCCGAAACCTACCATTCTGCTTCCCACCCCAGGTGCACGTCAGGCACGCCGGCCCTTACATAAAAAGCGGCCATCCGCGCTACAGCGGATGTCCGCTCAACGTCAGATTTCGGTTCTCTCTGCCAGGAGCAGCGCGTCTTCCACGTCGACACCAAGATATCGGACCGTGTTCTCGATCTTTGAGTGACCAAGCAGGATCTGGATAGCACGGATGTTACCTGTCGCTTTGTAGATCATCGACACCTTCGTGCGACGGAGCGAATGTGTGCCGTACTCCTCCGGACGCAAGCCGATCGCGATCACCCACTCGTCGACCAAGCGCGCGTACTGCCTCGTGCTCATGTGGTAGGTATGATCGATTCGGCTCGGAAAGGCATAATCCTCGACGGAGCCGCCGCGCCGCTCAAGCCAAGCCAGCAGGCTCGCTCGCACGTCACTGGTGATCTCGAACTGGACGGGCCTTCCTGTCTTTTGCTGGATGACAATCGCTCGTGTCCTGATCTCCGGACCGGCTACCAGATCGCGAATCCTGATCTTGACTAGGTCGCAGCCTCGAAGCTTGCTGTCGATAGCCAGATCGAACAGAGCGCGATCTCGGATGCGCCGCTCGCGATCAAGGTAGAAGCGAACGGCCCAGATTTGCTTTTGCGTGAGCGGGCGCTTCGTCCTTACCTGCTTGCCTGCGTTCCAAGCTGCACGCCTGCCAGCATCATCGTATTGAGAGTGACCCATATGACTTCTCCTCGGCCTTGATTGGCCAAGAGGATAAACGGAGCTGCCAGCATCACGGCTTAGGAGCCGCAAGTGGACTGTCGGCTAACCGCGTCGGCGATGCTGCTAGAGCGGCAGTTCCCGCCAATCCGCTTCGTCAAAGATGATCAGCTCGTTCATGGCTTAACTTCCGCGCGTGATGCGGGCTCTGAAGCTCACCCCAGAACCTCTGCTAGGCGTTCCTTCCATCCTTCGGTGTGAATGATGCGGCCCTGATGGATATTTTGATTGATGATTTCGGCCTTCGTTCGCTGCGAGGCAGCAATCCAGTCCTCACCAAGAACATATAAGGCGTTATCCCTGCGAATGCTTTCCAGAATGACGACGCCCCTCGCCGGGAAGTCATAAGCAAGATAGTCTGAAAAGCCCGCCACACCCTGATAAACGCTCGCCGGACCATAACCGCTGATGGTCGTGGCGCGATCGAGGATCACGGCGCTCGATCTCTCAGCCATACCTCGGACGATCTCCCGGATGTAATCTTCGACGCGGTCCCACGGATGCTCACCCGGTGGCAGGATCACCCAATTTACACGCCGCTGTGCCGGTGGCGCAAACGCCTGAAGGCCGATGGTCACCAAGTCGCATTCGCCGAAAAGCTCAAGGAACAGGTTTATCGTATGCCGAGCATTCCCATGATGGGCTGCCTCATTTGCCAGGACTGGCGAAACGATGAAACGCCGCCCTTCAATAGTGACGAGGGTGACCTCCACGGTTGGCGCCGGGACTGGCTCGCGCGGATAGCACATCCGGTAGATGTCCCGAAAATCTTCCATCTCTTCATAGTCGCCACGCCCCCGGTACTCGCGCCACTTCCAAGAAACGGTCCTGATGTACCGTTCCTCCTTCGGCTGATGTCGACGAACGACCCATGATCCCTCAGCGTTGAAACGAGACACGCGCCCCCGGATCGGAGGTAAGATCGTATCGCCGTCTTGCGCATCGGCGCTGAAGCCTGCCCTTGCCATTTTTGCGGGTGCGTCCTCGGCAAGTTCGCAAGCAACCCGGAAGTCGGCGCCAGCTGGAATACTGGCGAGGTGGTACTCGATATTGCGGATTCTCGTCTGCCTGATCGTCATAAATCGCATCCTGGCTTCTGATTCTCGAAGTCATGATGTTGCGGCTGACCTGGGGACAAGTATAGCGGCTCGTCCGCTTTCCCACGTTTTTCACAGGTCAAGATGTGAATTGATTCATCTTTCAAACAGTCCGATGGCGACCACTAAACGTGCAAACGTCCGCGGGGGGCAGACCTCGCCGTCGACACGCAGTGGCGAATTGGATGGCCGCTTTACCGGTCACGCCTTCCGAAAGCGGTCAGGCAGGAATCATCCAATCTTAAACATAGGTGTCTCCGTAGCGGACCGGCAGCTTTCAGGATCGCGAACTGGTCGGGCGAACGGCCGACATGGGGGCGCCAAGCGGAAATATCTGACGGCAGGGGCGACGTATGTTGGTCTTCAGCTAGAAAAGCATCCGGCTGTTGGCGACTTTGGCGCAATATCTGTCATAGCGAGCATTGTTACTGGCTTCGTGAAGTGACAAACTTCCAAGGCGCTCAAGAGAGCGCCGCTGGGGGACGGGATGAGCCGGACAAATGGAGTGCACGGCAGCCAAGGCATATCCCGACGGCCGCTTTTGAACTCCATCGGATGGCTGTCGGCGCTCGCGATGGCTTTGACGATCAGCGCCTGTAGTTCGATCGACTATCAAAAACTGTCGCCGGGCCAACTTTCCGGAAGCCTCTTCGTCATGTGGGTAGGCGAGGGCGATAGCTTCGGCGACGGGAGGTTCCTGTTCGTCCCCGACCCGAGAGATCCACTGATCTTCCGTCGACCGGACCCTGGTGCGCGCGGTGGCACGATCCAGCCGGGGATCATGTATACGGACGGCGGTTCGATCCCGAGGATAGCGCAGGCGTTCAACGGCCTCTCGCCTTGGGGCTACGCTCCGGCCTATATGATCCATGACTGGGTCTTCACGGCGCATCATTGCATCGTTGACGGAAGCAAGGAGAGCCGGTTCGATCAGGTTCGGGGGATGGAATTCGATGATTCTGTCGCCATTCTCGGCGAAGCGATCAAGGCCTTGGTCGAAACGCGACGTGTAGCGCGCAAGGACGTGGCTCCCGATGTGATCACCGCAGCCGTCGGTAGTGTGTTCGCCCGGAACCTCTGGAACGAGCACGGCGCCTGCAAATCCTTGCAGGTCAGTCCAAAGGATATCGCGGCGGCAGAAGCGGCCATTCCGGGTTCGACGACAAAGGCACACAATCTGAGAACCTTCAGACTTCCTGAAGCGATCGCGCCTTCAATCCCTGCTGCTCGACCCGCGAAGATCGTGGCTCGCGTCTCTCTTTGAAATGCTTCGCCTCTCCGGCGCGTGGGGCGCAAAGGCCTCACCCGAAATTCCTGCCCTTCACGGCTATCTGGCGGATGTGTTCGTATCCGTCTTATCCCGAGCCGACCTAACGCCGCTCAGTGCGGAGACATGGTCCATTTGCCTGGCGTGCTGGGCAGCGGCCACATCGCGCCACTGTCAGGTTGGATCTAGATCAAACCACGCTATCCCCTCATCGACACTGTGGGCGCCAATGATGCGAGAGGGACCGGCGCTCGCCTCGATGGCGTGATCAGCTTTGAAATACACAGATTGAAGCTCTGCGGTGGCAAAGGGCTTCAGGGCTGCGAAGCCAGATGACCGCATTAGGGCGGCGATCTCTTGCTCGGAGAAAGAGTTCAGCCACGGCTCTCCGATCGAGGCGGCCTGTTCCTTCGCCCTTTCAGCTCCCGCGCGAACAGCCGGTTCAAGGCTCGACCAGTCCGCCAGCGCATATGTCATCACCAGACCGCAGCCGCCAGGCCAGGCTCCAAGCGCTCCCAATACGTTGGCGACCGCATCGAAGGGCAGATATTGCGATACGCCCAGCCAGCTCACGAACAAGGGCCGAATTGCATCCATCCCCGCCTGTTTGAGCGCGTCCGTCAGCGGCTCCGCGGTAAGATCGATCGGCAAATAGCTTACGTTTTCCGGAGGCCCCAGCCCTTGAGATTTTACCAGGCCGGTTTTCAATCGCTGAGCCTTCGGATGATCGATCTCCACGATCTTGCAGCTTTGTGCCCAGATCGGCTGCCGGTAGGCGAACGAATCGAGGCCGGCGCCCAGCACGATTAATTGCTCGACAGAATGCGCAGCTGCACGCTTCATGCAATCCTCGGCGACCCGGCTGCGCAGGCAAAAGTGAAGCCGTGTAAATGGATTGGCTACGGCCATCAGCATGGGATCCCGGGCGCGGAGATCGGCAAGCGTCTCTTCGCTTAAGAATTTCGCCGCGATCGGATCGTCGAGAATCCTGGGATCGTCATCCAGGATCTGATGCGCCGCACGGCAGATCGCCGCCATCGTCGCGGTATCGCTGAAGTACGCCATGCTCAACCTCCTTCGAAGAGCACCTGCCGCTTTCGCCGTCAAAACACGTCGAAAGCATCCGGCGACGGGAGCCTGAGCGAGAGGAGTATGGCGATCGCGACGAGCAAGCCGATGATGATGAACATCAGGACGGGAAGGATGTCGTCCGCTCGTTCGTGCGGTTCCCAAAAGGCGCGCATGGCAGGAGCCTCCGACATCCACGGCGGGTTGCTTCCAGGAATAATAGCCGAGGAACGACGGCTACGCTTGGGGCGGAGAGAACAACCATTGGGACGTGGGCGAACTCGTTGTTCGCCGAACAAGCAGGGGGATGTGCATGCCACGACGGGCTGCCGTCCTCCTGTATCCATAGCGGGCCGGGCTTTCAGGGTGTCAGGTCAAGCGCTTCGACCACGCGATCGTAAGGCAGCCCGGCTTCGTCATTCAGCCGTCGAACGTCCTTGTCGGAGGCCGCCTCGAACAGGCACATGCAGCGGCCATCCTGCGGCGCGAAAGTCGAGCGGAGATAGCGGACGCCGGCTCCGGCTGCCGTCATCTCGCGCGCTTTGCCGATCGCGGCTTTCTGCGCGCCGCCCAGATCTTCCATGCTGATCCCTTTGAGGTTTCGTTCAACCATATAGACCGGCATTTCTCTCTCCCTCACAATGTGGACACAGCAAGAAGAGCGCATGGCGCCGCCAAAGGGAACGATCGGTTTCTTATTATTTGATAGCCGACAGTTATGACGAAATCGGGTATTCTGGAGCCTGTCGGGCAACGGGCGAGAATACGCCATGGAGATGTCGCAGATAAAATATGTTCTGGCGGCCGCAAGGACTTTGAATTTCACGCGTGCCGCCCAGGAATGCAACGTATCCCAGCCGGCGCTCACCAAGGCAGTTAAAAACCTTGAGAACGAACTGGGCGCGCCGGTCTTCCACCGGGAAGGCAAGAGAATATCCCTTAGCCAGTTCGGCAAATCCATGTTGCCGCATTTCCAGCACATCATCGAGGAGACGGAGGTCGCCCGCGGTCTCGCCCAGAATTTCCGGCTGCTGAATAAGGTCCCCGTGCGGCTGGGTGTGATGTCGACCGTCGGTCATGTCAGGTTAGCGCGGTTTCTTGCCCAATTCGAGCACACCCACGAGGGTGTCGAATTGACCGTGACGGAAGATGTCTTGTCCGACCTGACGGCGAAGCTGCGGGAAGGTGAGGTCGACGTCGCTATTCTCAACGGGATGGGCGACCTCGGCGAGACCGTGCATTTGCATGAGTTGTACACCGAGCGATACGTGGTGATTTTTCCACCCGATCACCGGCTGAGCGCGTGTGACGCCATCAGGCTCGCCGATTTGTCCGACGAATCCTATGTCGACCGCCTCGCCTGCGAGATGCGCGAGCTTGTGATGGAAGTCTGCAAGGAGAAGAGCATCCATCTCTATGCGCGCTTCCGCTCCGAGCGGGAAGACTGGGTCCAGGCAATGGTCCTGGCGCGTATCGGCTTCGCGTTTATGCCCGAATACTCTGTGTCGTTGCCGGGGCTACTGCAGCGGCCCCTCATAGACCCGCCGGTCGAACGCCATGTCTGCCTCGCCACCGTCCCTGGGCATCCGTTCTCTGCCGCTGTGAGCGCGTTTGTGAGAGCCGCGCAAAGCTATGCGTGGCCAGGCTGAGATACCGCGAGTGGTTTTGATTTGCCGCACTCTTGGGCCTGCCAACTTTGAAGGATTGGTGACATGATCCCAGCACCCAACAGAATGGCACAATTCCGTTTCTCGACCCGCGGCCTGCCTTTGCGCGAGTGCGCAAAATCGCTAAGCGCTCTCCACGACCGCAAGCTGATCGATCTAAGGTTGGAGCCTTTGCGGGATTATGCTTTCCACGCCGACTTTAGGCTGAAGGCCCTGCCAGAATTGGGCATCATGTCGGGATCCCTCGGCGGCTTACGGCATCTTGGCCCAGTTCACGACGATGACCTGTTCATGTTCATGAATTTAGCTGGCGACAGTATCGCAAGCGACGGCAGCAATGAAGTTGCCTTGCATGGGAATGCCATATGTGGGCGCCCGGGGAATATCTGCGAGGGCGTGAGTCATGTTGATAATGTCCACTTTATCGCGCTGCGACTCCCGAGCCGGGCCATTTCCCACTTGGTCACCGGCGGCGACGTCTTTGCCATGCGGATCGTTCCGCGCGGCACAGCCGCCCTGAAACTCTTGAAGGCCTACGTGTCCACGGCGCTCAAGGATGACGAGGTGCTGGAGGTGCCCGACCTGCAACGGCTGTTCGTGACCCATGTTCACGATCTCGTAGCCCTCGCCCTGGGCGCAACCCGCGACGCAACCTTCGTCGCGGAAGGCCGTGGGGTGCGGGCAGCGCGGTTGCAGGCCATCAAGGACGATATCAGGGCAAATCTTAGCAGCGAACTGACGGTTTCGGCGACGGCTGCGCGCCATCATATGACGCCCCGCTATCTTCATAAGCTTTTCGAGGCAGAGGGCGTCACCTATTCGCAATACGTCATTGCCCAGCGGCTGGCGCGAGTACATCGCATGTTGACCGATCCACGATTTGCCGCCAGCAACATCAGTTCGCTCGCCTATGACGCCGGGTTCGGGGACCTGTCCCACTTCAACCGCCTGTTCCGTCAACGCTACCACGCCACGCCATCAGACGTGCGTCATCAGCGCCCTTGACCTCCCGGTACGACAGCAACAAAATACTTGACTGGCATGACGCGAAGCTGGTCGGCGCGCGCATCGATTGCAGCTTCGGGGTGGGTTCCTGTCTGGACGGTGTCGAGCGACCCATGCCGGATTGCTGACATTGAGTGCCTGAGTTGGCCGGCCTGAGACGTCTGATGCCAGGCGGTTTGCCAAAGCAAGCGACATTTGGAATAGGAGCGGCGAGCCGCCATTTGCCCAGCATTTGGGTTCCGGTCAGCCCAACAGGAGCCACACCCAGTACGCGCCGATCGCCATCTGGACGGAAAAGGCGGTAAATCTCAGGCTGACCGCAAGCGCGCTCGTTGAAATGAGGTGGATCGTCGACTGGATAATCCTGGCGCCTAACAGCGTGAACGCCAAAGGATCCGTGGCTTCGGGTCTCCCGGTCATCACCGCGACGCCGAGCAGCCCACCAAAGACGGGAAGACCTTCGATGCAGTTGGCATGCGCCCGAGCCAGCCGCTGCATGAAAGGCGAGAGGTTGGCGTTGTCCGGCGTAAACCCGTTCGCAGGCACGCGGCCCGATACGACGAGCCAGGTGCGGATTGCCTCCATCACGATCAGCAAGCCAAGCGTCCAAGCGATGAACCCGGTCAACGCGTATGCGGACTCCGTCATGACGCCACCTATTGCTTGCGGCAGAGCGCTACGATCCACGGCGCGCCGCTTGGCGATTGACAAATATCCACGGAGAAGCCGGCGGCTGCCGCCGCCTCGCGCAATTCGCCAGGCGTTCTGGTCGTAAAAATGTCCGGGGGCATTCCCATCGTCTCCATGTGTTCTCTTGGAACGAAGCCGACTGCAAGCAGGCCACCCGGGCGAAGAACGCGGATAAACTCGTCAAAACCTTGCTCGAGCGAGCGCCAGAAATACACCGTGTGGACAGTAAGCGCCTTCGTGCATGACGCGTCGTCAATCGGCAGCCTGCCGACATCGCCGAGCAGGAAGCGCGCACGGCCTTGCGCGCACTCAGCTGCGAAAGTCTTGGTCGCGGCGGCGACCACGTCGGCGGAGCGATCTATCCCGACGACTGATGCGCTTCGGTCAAGGAGACGCCGCAGGTTTGGCCCGCCGCCGAAGCCAACTTCCACAATTGCATCCGTCGACTGGGGCCCCAGCCGATCGACCGCGAACGCATTTACGCGCGCATTTCCGCGGTTCATGCCAAGCCGCACGAGCCAGCCGACGATTCCGGTTGGCCAGGAAAGCTGTCTCGCTATCAACCTTGGCGCCATCCGGTCCCACTCCCATTGTGGACCATAGGCCGGCCCGCTGGGCGCAGGCAACTCTACCCCGCGCCAGCAAGCATAGCGATGAAGATGCCCGTCTGGCGTTCATCGAGGCGGCCCATGAAGCCGAGATACTGGCAGATTGAAGCACAATCGCTTTGGTGTCGGGCTATGCCGAAACGAGGGAAAGCCCGCCGACCGAAGCCAGCGGGGCAATTTTGGGGGGAGCCGACTGTGAAGGTCAGATAGATGCGAACATAACTGGCTATTCGGCCACTTGTTCCATCGTGTTGACGTCGGCCAGGCGCTGATGTTGGATGTCTTGCCTTCTCACACCGGCACGTGCCCGGTCGTTCTCATCCCCAATTCCCATAGACCGGGCGCGTTTCGCTTCCCTCCGGTCGCTTGGCTTCATCCAGGCAACGGGGATTGAAACGCAAAAAACCCCGCCGGCCGAAGCCAGCGGGGCATTGGGAATTGCTGAAGTTCAGAACTTGTAGGCCAAGCCCACCTGGATTGAATGCTGGGTCAGATCGTTGTGCTCGTTCCAGCTCGGATCGGTCGTCTTTGGCCAGTCTGTCACCTGACCGAAGTCCGTGTACCGATAATCGATGCGAGCAATCCAGTGAGACGTGAAGGCATGCTCGAAGCCCGCACCTATTGTCCACCCGCCCTTGATCGTCGAGCCGCTGTCCTTCGCTCCGACATCAAAATACTCGGTCTTGATGTCACCAGCCGCGACGCCGCCAGTAGCATAGACAAGGTTGTTGGAAAATGCATATCCCAAGCGGCCGCGTAGCGAACCCTGCCATCTGATCCGCGCGTTCGAACTGTCGCCGAAGGGCCAATCCGGATTATCGCCACTCACGCCTGAAGCTTCGAACTCGCCATCAACGCCATAGACGAAATTCCCGCTCTGGAAATTGTAGCCCCCGTAGATGCCGCCCAAAGCGCCATCCAAATTGAAGTGGTCGCTATAATCAGAAGCGCCCGGAGAACCGCGGTCCTCGTCATGAATATGATCCCGACCCCAACCATAGCCGATTTCAGCGCCGAGATATGCGCCTGACCAATCGAACGACGCGACCGGCATCGTTGCCGCCGCGTCTGCGGACCACGCAGGCACAGACGCCATCAGGAGCATTGCTCCCGCGATTAGAGAAGTCCTCATGATTACCCCCGCTGCAAGCGGCAGTAGAATGCTCCACCTTTATTTCTTGTCAACCGTGCGTGCAGCATTCGTGGAATGTTTTGCAAAATTACCTGGAGGTACCGCCAGAGGAACGCAAAAAAGCCCCGCCGCCTTTCGGCAGCGGGGCTGCTCATGCGCAATCGACGGCGATTATTGAACCGGCGTGCCCGAACCGATGGTCTTGGCGGTCACCGCACCAAGCTTCTCGCGGCGCGTCATAACTGGACGCACATAGGGCTTCTTTCCCGTGGTATTCATTCCAAACCCCCGATTTCTGGACGCCGGATAGAGCCACAAGCTGGGGTTGCTCGCAACAAAAAAGAACCCCGCCGGTCGAAGCCAGCGGGGCTCTTGGAGGGGGAGTAGCCTCTGTCAGGAGAGACAGATGCGAACATAACTGACTATCCGGCCAAATGTTCCATCGCTCAGATCGTATTTTACCCGATCTCAAAAGCTGTCTATATTCGCGACTTATCAGCGGGGACGCGCTGAGGAGCCCGGCCGGCCCAGTCACCCCCCCCCCACCCCGGCCGGGCTCACGTCCAGCGCGGATGGTCCAGCGGTCTTCCCTTTCAGGATATTGACTTTTAGCGAGGCGCTGCGGCGTTATTCGTCAATGCCCGGTCCGGATGAATTCCTAGACCAGCTTCTTCAATGCCCGCATTGCGGCACGATCAGGCTCCGCATCCCCAAGGACGCGACCGGCACGACCATCATTACCTGTTCAGATTGCGGTGAACCGATCGCCACCTGGGACGATGTGCTCACCAGTTTTGAAAAGCAGGGCGGCCTCTCCGGCGTCTTCCGGCTCGCAAGGGGAAAAATTCGGCGATTGAAGTGAATTCCCAGATCGCCGGTCCGTCTATTCCGTCCGATCGAAATCTGCTTAGATCACAGCCCGTTAGCCGCCACCCTGACGAGCCCGACTGGCAACCATCCCCAATCCGTCCCCAGCCACGCTTTGAGCGATGCCGCGCGAATGCGCTGCCGGATCGGTTCCGATCAACATTCATCATTCCCTCTTCAGCCAAAGCTGTGAACGTCGCGCCCCCCTTCGTGCCGTCCCAGGGTGCAGCGTGCGGTTCGCACGGGCCGGTTGAATTCGGTGCTGACTGCGACTAAGCGACGAGGGAGAGGGGAGTTGTCTAGATGAGGATCAAAATTCCAGTGCCGCCTGTTGTCAGGGCGGGTTGGGCGCGGGTGACATCACGGCCCGATCTGCGGGTGACGAACACCCTGATCTTCCCCGAGTGCAAGGTCGCCTACATTCCGGTGCCCAAGGCAGCCTGCACGTCGATCAAGACGGCCCTGCTACCCTTGGTGGGCGAAGAGGCGAGGGATGACTTCCTGGTCCACCTTACCGACAAGTTCGACATCCGGCCTTTTTCTGAATGTCGTCCGCTATTGTCGCCAGAGTGGTTTGTCTTCACCGTTGTGCGACATCCTATCGATCGCGCCCTCTCGGCATGGCGCAACAAATGCGATCCGGCGGGCCCCGGTCTTACAGGACGAATGCACAAGATGGGATTCCGTCCGGGGGACGATCTGGATGCGTTCACGAAAACTCTTTCGCGATGGCCGGCACAGGCAATGGACGAGCACGTCATGCCGCAGTCCGATCTCCTTGACGGGATCGATAGGTGGCCGGTGCAAGTGTTCAAGTTTGAAACGCTCAAAGACGACTGGCCCGCCATTGTACGAGAGATCCGCAGGCGGGGCGGGCAGATATCGGATGACCTTCCAATGCGAAACGTCTCATCTCAAAGGGTCGGCGATTCTCGTCAAGCGATGGAACGGCTGAACCGCATCTATCGCGATGATTTCGCTCGCTACTCGTATTAGAGCCCTGCCGCAGCCGTGGAGGATGCGCGAGAAGCCAAAAGGAAAGCGACCGGGACACGACCCGAGACGCATGGTTTTGCCTTTCGGGATGTGGTTAGGTGAGATGCTCCCGGAGAGGGCAGCAAAGCCCGGTCGCCAGGGGCCGAACTTTGCCGGCGGCCGGGCCACTATTCTGTCCAATTTCAGAGTGTGCTTAGATAACGCCGTTAGCGGGTCCCCACACGCTGACCTCCGGTCGGCTTTGACCAAGCCCTCCAAACAACCCTCAAGGGCCGATCGGGCACTATCAATGCGCGAGTGGCCGACTCACTCAAATTATGTTTAGGTCGACCAGTCAGCCGCCGCCCTGGCTGACGGCCCGGCCGGCAACCATCCCCAATGGATTCCCATGCTGGCCGGGCGCTTATAGATCGGCCGCCGCAACGTGGAACGCGTCGATCTGCTCAGACATGAAGCCGAGGGCGCCGAGCGTCTCTACGGCCCGACCACGCCATCTATTGCGAGCCCCTGATCGGGTTGAAGTTGCTTGACGGACACAAGAGTCAAGCAGCCAGGCACGCTGTCAGCGGGACCCGGCGCATAGCCGCGATCCGCCAGCCGGCGCCGGATGTTCAGCGTCGTGATCATGGTTTTGCCTTCAGGGTGTGGTTAGGTCAGAGGTTTCGCGAAGGACGACGAATGAAACTGTCGGTGTTCACGCTGCTGGCGCTATTGGCCGCGGTTCCCGCGCATGCCACAGAGGCTGATGTTTCCGTGTGCTTCACGCCTGCCCAGAAATGCGAGCCGTTGATCGTTCAGGCGATCGATGAGGCCAAGAGCTCGATCAGCGTGCAGGCCTACGTCTTCTCGTCCTTCCCGATCATCCATGCTCTGGAGCACGCCGAGCAACGGGGCGTCGAAGTGCTCGTCATCCTGGATAAGGTCAACGACCGGGAATATTCCGCCGCCACGCTCCTGCAGGCCTACAACATCCCCGTCTGGATCGACTACGAGCCGAAGATCGCCCACAACAAGGTGATCGTCATCGACGACTATCTGACGATCGGAGGATCGTACAACTACACCTTTGGCGCCGAAAATCGGAACGCCGAGAATGTGACCTTCATCAGGTCCAAGGCCATCGCCGACGAATATCTTGCGAACTGGAACAGCCGCCTCAAGGCCTCGCGCGTATTTGGCGAGAAGTCGGGAGAATGATCGATCTTGGCCTCGCCGCTCGCCGGCGCAGCGCGGAGCGGACTTGCGTTCTGAGCAATAGGGGGCGGTTTGCCCTTTAAATTGTCTAGGTTTCTGAAACCGCCGGTTGATCGTCGGCAGCTATATTGGTGTGATGAAGATAGGCGCGATCACGATATCGGCCGCAATGCTGGCTGCGGCGGGCAGCGGCTATTTCGCCGATGATATTCCAATCTCGCGGCTGCATGCAGCAATGCGCTCTGAGTCCGCATGCGACATCAAGGGCAATATCTCGATCGACACTGGCGAGCGCATCTATCACATGCCCGGCCAGAAATTTTACGACCGGACGAAAATTTCTCCGCAGCATGGTGAACACTGGTTCTGTTCAGAAGACGAAGCCCGCGCGGCTGGTTGGCGTAAGACGAAAGAGTAGCTCCGGTCCATTTTCGATATGTGCTTAGATCAGCCCGTCAGCTGCCGCCCTGACAGACGGCCCGGCTGGCAACCATCCCCAATGGATTCCCCCCCGCCGGCCGGGCGCTTCTTGGGATTTGGAACAACGGAGTGTCAAGCCCGTTGGGTGGCGATGGAAGGGAAACGGGTCCCGAATATCGAAGCCATAGAGGAGCTAAGAAGCTCAAATGCGAAAACCGGCAGGTCAGGGTCAAAGCCCGGATTCATGCCGCTCGTGCTGGCGAACTGAGGTGGACCCGCCTGATGAGACAGTTTGGCGGCTTGGCTAAGGTGGATCGGGTTGGTTTCTACGCCGCCAATTGCTCCATCATTTCTGCCGTAGCATAGACCTCGTCAGGTGTCCTGCCGCCGAAGGTCGAGTGCGGGCGTCTCCGGTTGTAATAGTCGATCCAGGAGCCGATGCCCCTGCGGGCTTCGCTGCCGGTCTCGAAGGCGCTGAGGAAGACGCACTCGTATTTGAGGCTGCGCCACAGCCGCTCGATGAAGACGTTGTCCATCCAGCGGCCGCGCCCGTCCATGGAGATGCGGATGCCGGCATCCTTCAACGTGGTGGTGAAGGCGAAGCTGGTGAACTGCGAGCCCTGATCGGTGTTGAAGATGTCGGGCCTGTCTCGGTGCGAGCCGCCGCCAAGTGCTGTGGCGGGTCGTGTTGCCGGCGACGGTGCCCGCCATCCTGGTCGGCATGCGAGTGGGCATGGGCTTCTCCTTCATGAGTGTCGTGGCGGCCGAGATGATCGCGGCCAATGAAGGGGTCGGTTTCCTGATCTACAATGCGCGCCTATTCTTGAAGACAGCCAATGCTTTTGCCGGTATCCTGACGCTTGGCGTCATGGGCCTGCTTGCCGATTTCGTATTCCGGATGATCGCACGCAAGCTCTTCGCCAAGCACGCCCTGCCGTTCTAGGGACACGCGATGGCGTCCGGTCAGAAGTGCTCCGACAAGATGAAGGTACTGAAAGCCGCGGCTGATCCCAAGCTCTTGCCGGACCTCGAAGTAGTGGACGTGCCGCGGGAAAGCTCTTTCAAGGTATGGACGCACGGTTATCCATTCCGAACCGTTCGCTGGCATTTCCACCCCGAATACGAAATCCATCTGGTAACCGAGACGAGCGGCCGCTCCTTCATCGGCGACTATATCGGAACATTCGGACCCGGAAATCTGGTGATGACGGGTCCCAACCTGCCGCATAACTGGATCAGCGATATCCCAAAGGGCCAGGTGGTGGAGCAGCGCGGGATTGTCGTGCAGTTCACCAGCGACTTCATCGAGGGCTGCAAGGCGGCGATGCCCGAATTGCGCTCGCTTGAACCGATGCTGCTAAGGGCGGCTTCGGGGATAGAGTTCGCCGATGGCGTGGGTTTCGCGGCGCGGCCGCTTTTCGACGCCATGCTTGTGGCCAACGGAGCGGAACGCGTCGGCCAATTCTTTCGGCTGCTCTCGCTGCTGCGGCGTTCCGAATATCGGCAGCTTGCCAGCGACGGCTTTCTTCCGCGGCCCGAGACCTATGCCAATGAGCCGCTTAACCATGTCATCGACCATATTGCCCGGAATCTGTCCGAGGACCTGACCCAGACTGAGCTTGCTGCGCTCTCCGGCTATACGCCTACCGCCTTCTCGCGCGCGTTTCGCCTTCACACCGGTCTGACCTTTGTCCGTTACGTCAATCGCCTGCGCATCGATCGTGCGTGCGACCTACTAATGGCTACCGACGATAGCGTCGCCAACATCTGCTATCAGGTGGGGTTCAACAACCTTTCCAACTTCAACCGGCATTTCATCGTGCTGAAGAGGATGTCGCCCTCGCTGTTCAGGCGCGAACATCGAAACAATGCGCGCACGCGCTTTCCCAATGAGAACATGGTCTGGCGGCGGACGGCGGGAACATGCACCATCAGGAATCGGACAGGCGCAACGGTGCTGTAGATATGGTGATGCATCGGAGACGACCGCCACGAGCCACAGGGGCGGCGCATTTTGCCTTCGTGGGAAAGCAGGATTATTCTTTGCTTTTTAGGGTCTGCACGATCGGTCGAATCAGAACTTCATGCTGAAGTTGGCCCTGATGCTCTGGTCGGTGACGTCGCTGCCGAATTGGCCGTTGTAGGAGAGGCCCAGCGTGGCGTTCCGGCTGATGCCGAAATCAAGTCCGGCCTCGATCACTGCCGCGTCCATGGCGATGGGCACGCCCGCGATCGAGAAGGGCGAGCCGCCCGCGAAGGACAGGGTCGACTTCGGCGTTGCGTTACCGAATGCATGACGCCAGCCGAGTGTGCCCCTTGCCGTGGCCTGGATCCCGCCGAGATCGAAGTCGGTGGAGGCATGCACGCCGAGTGTCGTGAAGGTCGCGTCCGTTGTCATGCCCTTGCCTTTCAGCGCCGCCACGCCGCCGCGTTCGGTAAACCCGTCGGTGGACAGGCTCACATAGGCGAGGTTGGCGAAGGGTTCGAACGCGACATTCCCAGCGTGAAAGCCGTAGCCCAGTTCCGCGAAGGCCTGAGCCGTGTCCGCGCTGTAGCCGCCGGCGAGCTGATCGGAAAAGCCGGGAAAGCCTACCGAGCGATCGAACGACAGATCGTGCCACGTGTAGGCCGCGCCAGTGCGCAGGGCAAGATTGCCCCATTGCGTGCCGCCATAGAGGCCGAGATGATAGTTCCGGCTTACGCCCGAGGAACTGCGGTCCTTCACGTCGAAGCTGGTGTAGCTGTAGCCGGTCAGCACGCCGAAGCGCCATGCGCCCACCGGCACGTCCGCGCCCATGAGCAGGCCGCCCGTCGAGCGGTCGAGTCGGGCGGCGTTGCCGTCGCTGCTCCACGAACCCCATGCACCGAAACCTCGGGTCCAGACCGCGAGCCCGTCCGTGGTAGCTGGCGCGAGCGCTGGGCCGCCCTCGGCGTAGCTCATGACCGGGGTCAAGGTGGCGCCGACAGCATCGAAGGCGTCGCGCAGGCGGTCGACAGCCGCTTCCCGTACGAAGCGGCTGTCCTCGATCAGCACCGACTGCGCCGAGGCGTGGACCTCGCCAGACAACGCGTCGAATGCGGCGCGCGCCGAAGGAATGTCGAGCGACAGCACGGCGCCGTAGATCGCGCTGCCCGGGTCCAGCGATTGGACGCCCTGGCCGGCGGCACGCTCGTTAGGCGTCCCGCCGATGGAGTCGAAGTCGATGCCGTTGCGGTCGAGCTCTAGATAGACATTGTTCTCGTCGTAGGTGAGCGTTGGCGCCAGGAAGGCAAAATTGGAGGAAACGGAATCGAATGTGCCGTTCACGCCGCCATCGGCGGTGAGGATGGTGTATTGGGTCGACGGCGCGTAATTGCCCGATCCGGCCAGCACATCGACCGCGCCTCCCTTGATTCCGGCGGCGCCGCTCGCGGCGATCAGATCGGACTGGCCGGCTGCGTTAACCTCGACCTGATAGGTCGATCCAGCCGAGAAGCCGACATCGCCGGCGACGTTGAGCGTGCCGATCGAATTGCCCGGCGCGATCGTGCCGCCCGGCTCAACTATGAGGTCGCCCACCGTGCCGGTGCCGCCGACGATGCCACCGTTGACTGTAACGGCGGAATTGCCGATCCAGCCATCCACGCGCAAAACGCCACCGCTGATGCTGGTGGGGCCGGTGAATGCTCCGCTGCCGGCAGTAAGGATGGTCGTGCCGGCGACCTGCTCGAGAGCGCCCGTGCCGGCGATTTGCGGGTCGAAGCTGTAGCCGGTCGTGTCGCTGTGCTGGAACACCAGCGCACCGCTGTCATAGAGATTGACGACTGGCGCATCGAGCGTGCCCGGCGCTTGCGGGGCGCCGCCCTGCAGGCCGCCGATGACCACCGTGCCGTCTCCGCCGTCGAGGCCGACCGACAGGCTCGCTGCATCGACAAGTCCCCCGTTCGAAATGTTCAGCGTGCCGCTGCCGGATCCGCCGACGCGAAGCTCGACTGTACTGGTCCAGGTCGAGCCGGCGCCATCGACCGTGACCGCGCCGCTGGAGCCGGAGCCCGCGCCGATATAGCCATAGGAGTTGGAGACAACGCCGCCGTTCGAAACGACCAGCGTGCCGTCGCCGCCGC
>JGI26535J51212_1000694_pt1 | contig 34497 bp, 39 predicted proteins | sample ThiBiot_750_biof_2_FD_51212 | JGI IMG/M metagenome (IMG submission 51212) | reverse complement strand
TGATCGTGAGGTTGAAATTGGACCCCCGCCGTGACGGGCGGGTTCAATGGCAACTTCAGACCATGGCCGGCGGTCGGAACGGCCGGATGATGATGGGCGCCGTCGGGACCATCATTGGACCGGCCATGGGCTCGGCTTTCGCCGTCGACAGAAAGGCCGGTGGGCTCGCCGGCGCAACTCCGAGCAGGCATTGACCCATAAGGCAGCAGGATGGTCCTCGAGAGTCGCAGTGGTGGGCGCAGTTGGCATCGTGAGCGTCTGCCACCGCCATCTGCATCGGCATTGCGGCTGTGACCATGAATGCCTTGTCAGCGGGCATAGGCTCCGTGCCCATGGCCACGGCGTGGGCCGACGCGCCAAGGGAAAAAAGGATCAGCAAAAGCAACACGCGAAATTGCGGTGCAAGACCGGCAGCCATGTCGGTCAAACATCTTTTGAAGCGTCGGGTTCCTTTAGCCGCAGTCCTTTTGGCCGTGGTAGTCGCTCCAGCAATCGTCATGGTCACCCAATGATCGGCCCCATACCAAATATGGACCTTCCCATCATGGGAAGGTCAAGGGCGGCTTCATCGGGAGTGGGATTTCCATGCACCCTTGCCGCATCTGCGACGTTCTCGGGTAGCTGCGCCGATGGATAGCTTGCTTTCCTGTTTGATCGTCTTCGGCGGCGCCGGCATCGGCGGGTCATTGCGCTATGGCGTCAACACATTGGTGCTGCGCGTTCTCGGACCCGACTATCCGGTTGGTACGCTGATCATCAACGTCACGGGCTGCTTGGTGATGGGCGGTTGCGGCCCGGCTCGGCCTACGAGGTGACGTGCCGCAGCCTTGGCGCATCTTTCCTCATGACCGGCGTTCTGGGCGGCTACACAACGTTCTCCGCTTTTTCGCTGGACCTGATGACACTATGGGAACGGGGAGAGCCCTGGCCAGCACTCGTCTACGGCCTGGCATCGGTCCTGGGCTCCGTCATTGCCGTCGGCGCTGGGCTCTTTCTTATCCGGAGCATAGCGGCATGACCCACAGCCCGCTCCGGCGCGCCAACGCCTACCGACGCAAAGTGCGCGCGAGGCTCATCGCGACGACTGTCAGGCAACCGGCAAGCAGCAGAGTTCCAACTAAGCCCTTTGGCACGCTCGTCCAAACCGACAGCACTCCGGTGATGGCGACCACCACCAAGATGGCGATGGCCAGGAACTCGTCGTCGACGAACAAGCCAAAGAGTTCACCGGCAACAAGGCGAATGAGTTGCATCAGGCAATGGCCCCCCGAAACTGCCGGATAAAGACAATGGCAGCAACACCGAAGACGAGATAGACCGCTACAAACGCAAGGATGACGAGATCGGCTCCTGGCCAATCGACGCCCAGGCCTTCTCCGGTCCAGAACGTGCCAAAAGCCGAGAGCAGAACCGCGACACCAAACTTCAGCGTGTTTTCGGGTACGCGCGCCAAAGGCTTATGGACCGTGACCGCAAGCAGCACCGTGAGAACGCCGGCGGCCAGTGCGCCGAGCGATGCCGGAACGACGAGGCCATGGTCGGTGCCGACTGCAATGACAATGAAGACGACCTCGAGGCCTTCAAGGACGACGGCCTTGAATGAAGTCAGGCCGGCAAGCCATTCGAGGCGCGCCCCCGGTCGCTGGCCGTCGGCCCGAAGCCGCGCCTCCTCGGCTGCGAACGCCTTGTCTTCATCGTGAAGTGCAATCACGCCGCCATAGCGCAGGATCGCCTTTCGGAGCCAGCGCAGACCAAACAGAAGCAGCAGCACACCGATGACCAACTGCAGGATGTGGAGGGGCACCAGTCGCAGCAAAGGCCCGAACAGGCCGACAAGGACGACCAGCACGGCGACGCCGGCACCGGCTCCCACCAACGCCGGCCGCCATCCCTTTATCGTGGAGGCTGCCAGGACGATGGTGAACGCCTCGACGAATTCAACCAGCGACGCAAGGAACGCCGCAACAACTGCGGGCCCGACGGTCGCCCACATCATCGCGGTTCTCCTCTGCCGGCCTGCCGCGTGCCACGTCGACTCCAGCCGCGGTCGAGTTTGCCCCTGAGGTCCCCGAAGTCGGAAAGCGCCCCGAGAGCTGATTGTCCCTGGCGTTCAGCCAAGCCGGCCACCATCGCATCGAGTAGCACCATGGTTGCCCCGTGCGTCGCGAGGTGTCCCGCTTTGCCACGAGGGACCGTAAGGATGGCATCGAGTGGACCGTCAATCAGGGGACCGAGACTATCGCTGATAAGAACGATTCTGACGCCGACCTGCCGTGCCCGCTCGAGCGTCACCCGCACTTCACGGTAGAGAGGCGCATAGGCAATGATCATCACTGCATCGCGCGGCCGCAGCGCGAGAAGCCGGTCGGCAAGCGCTATTCCGGTGGCGTTGAGCGAGGTCGATCGGAGCCCGATGCGATTGAACTGCAGCGCGGCGTAGTCCGCCAAGGCCCCGGAAGGCCCAACGCCAAAGACATGTCGCATTGGGGATTTCGTCAGCGTCGACAACGCATCGCTAAATGACTTCGCAAAGTCCGGATCGTCGAAGGCGTTGAGGCTGTCCTGATGTACGGCGAGGACGTGTTCCAGAACGCCACCCTTGGCGCCTTTGGCGGCCTTCAGCGTGCGCGCGAGGCGTTCGGCGGGCGGTGGCGTCATCAAGTCCTCGACGAACGCCGCACGCAGCTCGGCAAGGCTGCCATATCCCAGTGCCCGCGCGGTGCGCACGACCGTAGCGTCGCTGGTTCCCAATCGTTCGGCGATCTGCGCCGCAGAGCCAAGGATGGCGTCCTGCGGATGGCGGAGGAAATGCCTGGCCATCTTCTGCTCCGCAATGCGGAGCCCTGGCAGCGCAGCCTCAATGCGGGTCGTCAGCGCACTCATTCTCATCGCCATGTGTTGTAAATGCAACAATATATCATCTATGTAGCAATTGCTACACACAGATGATGCTTGGACACTGGAATGACTCGACGTGATCCGGCGGTTAAAACCGCATCAAGGCAAGGCGGAAGACTGCGTCTGCTCCGGCGCGTGGCTCTGGGGATTGCCGCTCTCCTCCTCCTCGCTGGAGTCATGGCGGGCGGGTGGGCGACCTTTATTCAGTACACGGGCAACTTCCATGCCGTGGAGCCTGGGAGCGTCTACCGCTCCAATACCCTTGGGTCCGCGCAGCTCGAAAAGGTTTTGGCGGATGAGCACATCAAGACCATCCTCAACCTTCGTGGCGGATCGGAAAGCGACGCGTGGTATGCAGCCGAGCGACAGACGGCCGCTGCCCACGGCGTAAAGTTCGTGGACGTGACGCTTTCTGCCTACGAAATCCCCGACAAGGCTTTGATGGGAGAGTTGATCAGCGCGCTCGAGACCCTTCCACGCCCGCTGTTGGTTCATTGCAATCACGGGGCAGACCGCACGGGGCTTGCGTCGGCCCTCTACGAATATCTGGTGGCTGGGAAGAGTGCCAACGAGTCCGGTCGGCAGCTATCGTTCTACTACGGCCACTTCCCGTGGTTTCCGAGCCGGACCGGGGCCATGGACATTGCCTTCTGGCAGGTCGTTCACGACAGGCCAATGCCACCGGCGAAGATCCTGTAACTCAGGCCGAGAGCGGGACCAGCGTCGCTCAAGCCAAGCCGGGGAAAAAGTCCGTCTTGATGCGCCAGGCTGGGACGCCGAGCTCACGCAGCGACTCGCGCGTCGCGCTCACCATTGGTTGCGGTCCCGAGACATAGAAGGTGCGATCGCGATAGTCCGGGATGCGCTCCTCAATCATGTCGGCGTCGATGAAACCGACTTTCATGTCCGACGTCGCGCCCGTGGCGTCGCGCACCGCATACCAGGTTGGGATGCCCAGTTCGTCGCGGGCTCGCTTCAGTACGTCGGCATAGGCGACTTCATCGAGGCGGTTGTTGCCGTAGAGCACTTTGATTGGCCGCGTTTCGCCGCGTTCGAGCAGTTCCTCAAGCATTGAGCGAAACGGCGTCATGCCGATCCCACCAGCGATGAAGGCGAGCTTGCGCCGCCGATTGCGCGGTAGCGTGAAGCTGCCTGCCAACTGCGATGCCACGATCTGGTCGCCGGGCTGCAACTGCGACAGCCCCCGCTTGAACGCGCTCCCCCGCGGAGAGAACTTCACGCCGAGCCGCACTGCGTCCTCGCTGGGCGACGATGCAATGGTAAAGTAGCGGCGGTTGCCGCGGCTGTCCGACCCCTGCAGCGGCAGCGTCCATTCGAGATACTGCCCGGCAGCAAACGCGAGTTTCCGGTCGGGCTGGAAGACGAAGTCGTAGACGCCCGCTGCAGCCTGCTCGATCCGCTCGAGCGTCAGGACAACGCGGCCCTGAGGGCTCACGATCACGGTCAACAGGTTGCCGACCAGCAGGGCGACCTCGGGCGTGAAGTAATAACGGGCGATGGCGACGTTGGGCGCGGCCAACCCACCGACCACTACACCGTAAATGAGGCGCCAGACTTTGCCTTGGGGTGCAGTCAGGGGTTCGGTCAGCATGACACAGGCGAAGAAGAAGAACGGGGAGTCGAAGAGGGCGAAGCGCATCGACTGCAGCGCGTCGGAGGGATTGCCGGTCAGCACAGTGACACCAAGGTTGGCAACCGCGAAGGCAAGCACCAGATCGAACCGCCGCAGCTTCCGCACGATCAGCAGCCCGCCGATGACGACAATTGGCATCAGCCAAATTTGCCCCGAGACCCACCAGGTCGCCGGATGGTCGAGCAGCAGCGCGGGGAGCGCCACGCCGAGTGCCGCCGGGTTGAAGACGTGCCGCCGACGCACCGAGAAGATAAACTTCGAGGCCATCGCCCAAGCGGACGCAAACACGATCGCCCCGGCCGCTGAGAGATCCCCGAGCGGCGCCGGGTCCATGATCAGCACGATAATCAGGCCGGTAATGTAGATACTCTCGACGTTGGGGATCGCGCCGAAGACACGAGCGAAAATCTGGTTGGCGATCCAGCCGCCGGTGATCACCAGCACCGTCGATAAAGCGAGCGCGATGGGATCGACGGCGATCAGGTGGAGCGTGCCGAGCACAGCAGCCACGAGCACAAGACCGACGAGATACCAAAGGACCAGCCGATACATGGTAACGCGGTCGATGAAGCGGTCGATGAGGGAAATCATGACGCGATGAACCTCTGGAAGCCGGAAGTCATCGTCGCCACATGGTTGCTGTCGATGGCGTAGCCCTCAAGCCCGGACGACGCCTCGATGAAAGCGATACCGTCCCTGCCCATGGCGAAGGCGGCTGTGGCGAAGCGGTCTGCCTCGTAGGCATCGGGGCCTACGATTGTCATGCCAGCAATGTCGCCGGACGCGGCGGTCGCTCTATGTGGATCATAGATGTGCTCGCCCCGGACATAGCTGCCGGACGTGGCGATGCCAGCATCGCCAGGCACCAGCACTTTGATGATTTCCTGCTCCGAGAACGGGCTGCGGATGCCGACGCGCCAGCACTGGCCCCGCTCGTTGTGGCCGCGGCACTGAATGTCGCCGCCCGCCTCGAGACAGTAGTTGCGAAAGCCGAGCCCTTCCACGAGCCGCGCCGCGTTGCGGATAGCCCAGCCCTTGACCAGACCGGACGGGTCAATCAGGCCATCGGGCCGTCGGATGTCGAAGTAGCCGGCCGTTTCGTGCCGCGTCAGCTCGGCAAGCCCCAGCACCTCGGTCATCTCGGCGCTCAGCCGCGCGCCGCGCAGCTCGCCGCGGTTCATCGCGGAGAGCTCGCTCGCTGGCTTGTACGGACTGAAGCGTTCGTCCACATTGTTGAAATACTGGAACGCCGCTTCAGCTGCGCGGCCGTCCACATCCTCAACTACGTCGACGGTGATCGGCATGCCCATGATCAGGCGGGTCTCACGCACCGGCGCCGCCAGCTTGCTGCAGCGCGTTGCCGAGCGAGCGCAGATAGGCCTCGCTGGTCAGCGTCGCACCGGACACCGTGTCGACATTAGCACTGTCGGCAGCAATCACTTCCTGCTTCAGCATCGGCAGCGCCTGGCTGTTGATGTAGCGCGAGGTACGGCGGTCGCTGGGGTACGACAGCACTTTGACTGCTGCGATCTGGTGATTGGCAACGGTCACCTGCACTTGAACCCGGCCGTAGTAGGCGTTTTCGCTCGTCCCGGTATAAGTGCCGTCGCGATATCCGCTCGAGCTTGCCGCTGCCGTGTCGACAGAGGCTGCAGTCTCTACTGCGGCGGGAGGTGGGGTTGGCCGCGGGCGTGGCAGCGGCGGGACTGGCCTCGACGTGATCTCGGCGATGATCGGCGCAGTGAGTTGCCGCTTAAGGGCGGGCGCGACCGCAACTGGCTTTGCGTCGGCGATCGTCGGGGCAAGCTGGCTGCTCGAGGGCTCGGACGACGCGGCCTGCAAAGACCCAGACGGTGCTCTCTGAGGGAGCGTAGTGAAGGCCGCAGGTGCCACACTTTGAGGGATTGGAGGCGGCGTATCTTGGTCGCCGAACGGCAAGACATGGTTTGCCGCGGCTACGTAGACACCAGAGGCGGCAATGAAGGCGATCGAAAACAGGGTCTTCTTCACGGGACGGGCCTTGCAGAATGATGCGTTGCCGGTAGTCAGCGCCCGTAAACTGACATGAACCTGACGCACCACATTAACGCCCGTAAGGTTGGTGTAAGTCTCGCCGCGTATGACGCAGCACCGCCATCTTTGAGTTATGATGCGAATATTGTTGGTTGAGGATGACGAAATGCTTGGAGGCGCGGTGCGCGATCACCTTGGCGCCAACGGGCACGCAACCGACTGGATGCTGTCGATTGCCGACGCGGCGCACGCACGTGCGACGACTTCATACGACCTGGTCCTGCTCGATCTTGGTCTCCCTGACGGAAGTGGTCTCGGATTCCTGCGAGCGCTAAGGCGCATGAATGAGGGGGTGCCGGTGATCATCCTCACGGCGATGGACCAGCTGACGACCCGCATCGATGGTCTCAACGCGGGAGCCGACGACTATCTCGTCAAGCCTTTCGATCTGGGAGAACTTTTGGCGCGCGTATCGGCCGTCTCACGGCGGTATACCGGCAACGCCAATCCCCTCATCAAGATCGGTCCACTGACGATCGATCAGGCACGCCGGACTGCTGCCGTCGACGGTCAAGGCCTCGATCTAACGGCACGCGAATGGGCGATCCTGGACAGACTTGCTCAGCATCCGGGTGTCGTGATTTCCAAGGCACAACTGGAAGATGCGCTGTTCGAATTCGGCGCCGAAGTCGAAAGCAATGCGGTAGAGGTTTATGTCAGCCGTCTGCGCAAAAAGCTGGGCCATCACCTGATCCACACATCGCGTGGCATGGGATATCGGCTGGCTGCTTCATGACCGCACCGAGCTTGACCCGGCGACTGATCTGGACGCTGACGCTGGCGGCGGTGATCCTGTGGCTGCTGTCGGCGCTGCTCGCCGCCAACACACTGCGCGCTCGCCTCAACGATGCGTTTGACGGCGGACTCAGGGAGACCGCCGAACGCATCCTGTCACTGGCCGTGGACAGCCTCCGGGACGAGTCGAACGAACTACACGTCGACGACCGGGGCCATGAAGTTCCACTGCTCGACGACGGTGGCGCTGAGTACATTGTCTATCAGGTGCGCGTGGCCGATGGCCATGTTCTGCTGCGCTCCCACGACGCACCAGAAACAGCCTTCGAAGTTCCCCTCAAAGGCGGGTTTGCCGACGCTGGAGCTTGGCGTGTCTACACCGTAGGGGACCCGAGCGGTCAGGCGTTCACGCAGGTTGCGGAAAGCAATGCCCATCGCGCTGACTCTCTTTGGAGCAGTGTTCTCGCACTACTGTGGCCGATCGGTCTCTTGGTTCCGCTATCAGCGCTAGGGATCTACACAGCCGTGCGAACGGGGCTTCGCCCAGTACGAACGTTCAGTGCGCGAGTTGCGGAGCAGCACGCCACCAGTCTCGCCCCGGTCGCCGCTGATGAGCTGCCCCGGGAGTTGCAACCAATCGCAGGTGCGGTGAATGACTTGATCAGCCGCGTAAGCATGGCGCTCGAGGCTGAGCGGGCATTCGCGTCTAACAGCGCCCATGAACTTAGAACCCCGATCGCCGGCAGTCTGGCGCAAACGCAACGGCTAGTCGCAGAACTGGGCGACGGCCCTACGAAAGAGCGCGCCCTTCAGATCGAGGCCTCGCTGATGCGCCTCAAGCATCTGTCGGAAAAACTCCTGCAGCTCGCACGCGCAGAGGCAGGTCTCGGCGCATCGGCCGGGGCCGTCAATCTGTTGCCAGCACTTGACGTCGTTGTAGACGATTTCAGGCGAACGCTGCGCTCCGAGGGAACCCTGCACTACGAGGTCTCCCCGGATGCCAACCTGTTCGCCACGATGGATGTTGACGCCTTCGGCATTGCGATCCGCAATTTGCTTGAGAACGCCCATCGCTACGGAGATCTCAGCCAGCCGATCACTGTCAGGGCAGGGGCGGGCTCGGTGGAAATCAGTAACGGCGGAGCATCCGTCCCGGCGGATCGACTGTCTCGTCTCACGGATCGGTTCGTGCGCGCCAGTGATCGTGGACAGGGCGCCGGACTTGGGCTCGCTATTGTCGTGAGCCTCGTCCAGCAGGCTGGAGGGCATTTGGAGCTAATTTCGCCGGTACAGGGCTCGGACAAAGGCTTCATGGTACGCATCGTCCTTCCGACCTCCTAGCGAGTTTGCATGACTACGGACAATCCTAGCGTTCATCCGAAACCCACTACGTGCATCTGTTGGCTAGAGGCGAGCGGCGGCCCGAGCATATCCGGCGGGGCTCCGCTCCGTCCGCGCTCGGCCTCCCGACCAGCCAAACGGGCCAATCACAGGAGCGAACACAGCCAAATCGCCGACTAAATCAACGATATCGGCCAGGAGCTGCCGTCAGCGGTCATCGTCGCTCGTTGGGGCGCCCCCTCAGTCCACATCGAGCCTGCAACGTGTCGTCATCCAGCCCACATTGCTCTGAAGCTCACCGGGCGCACCACAAACCTCGCAACATGACCGGACACACATGTTCGGCTGCCTCGATCGCCTGCTGGGCAAGGTCGGGAAGGTCGCCGGTCCAGTAGAGGCGCAGGCTGGCAAACTTCTCGTTGATCTGGACCGGCTGCCAGTCGGGCTGCGGCGCGATTTCCGTCAGCCAGCAGAAGAGCGCATCGAGCAGATCGGTCCAGCCGTGGAAGCACTCGAATCCAACGGTGGCGTGCATATGTCGCGAGTGAAGCGCCAGCAGATCGTCGTGGGTCGGCCGCACCAGCATGCGCGTCGTCGGGTTGAAGCGGCGCCGGCGGATGCGCTGCACATTTATGACGTCATCGCGATAGAACTGCATGATGGCGTGGTCGGCCTGCACCTCGGAAAGTTCCGTCTCTTAGTAGGTGAGGAGCTTCTGGTGCTGCTTCTCGCGGGTAAGCGCCAGGGGCTCGATTATCTCCCCGATGAGGCCGGGCAAGTCGCGCTTCGCGTTCGCCGTGTGCTTGCGCTTGATGGCGATGTCGGCGACGAACGCGAGGTTGTCGCAAACGAACACGCGAGAGCCGAAGCCTATCGAGATGGGAAGCGCTTGTCGTGGCTGTTCCGCAGCCCCACGGTGGCGGTATGACCAGTGTATTTGCTCTTGAGGGTGAGTACCCCGAAGAAGCGCATGCCGTCGGGCGTAACGCCGAAATGCTGCTCGACAATCTCGTGGCCGAAGTAGGCCAAGCTGTGGGCAACCAAGTCAACGACGCGGTGGTGGCAATCGGGACATGCGTCTCGGTCGCCTCGAAGGAGACCGACCAGTTGAATGCCGGCGATCTCCTGAACGCTGCCAAGTCCCTAGAGCGAGCCGAAGACTTCGTAGCAAGCCAATGACAAGGGGCGCCCTCTTCCTTTAGAAAAGCCGCCCGATGGCGACAAACCACGAAGCCCAGGGCACAGGAAGTGCCAAGGCGAGGCGGTAGTTCGTACCGTCCGGCTTGCTGGCTTCGAACAAGAGGAAGCTGGTCATGACCAGTTCTCCTTATTCTCGCGCGGGGTCCCTTGGGGTAGCCAAAACTCGCGACGCTAGACCAGCGTTTGCGGGATTTTTCCGGTAAGCCATCAGGAGTGATCCCGCGAAGACGCTTTGACTATCTCGTTTCGAGCGCATCTTTGCGTCGCGCGGATGATACATGTCGCTGGCAGGGTCAAAGTTCAAGTCCCCTAGAGTTCAGAAACGCCAGAATTAGGAAAACTGGGAGAGACGTCGTGGTGGCGAAGTCAGCGCGGCGCACCGGCTCGTTGTTGAGGTCAACTTCAAGGGCGAATAGAGCTTGCCGCCAGACGGATACTGAAGGCCGAATAGCGCGTCCAGCGTAAGGGGCTCATCGTAGCTTTTGATGCCGTGGCGGATGCAGAGATATGATAGTATTGGTGAGCGACGACATTTTTGCGCGCGATGTTTGACCCCATGGCGGGCGCAAGCCGTTCGGGCGCCAATAAAAAAGGTGTACTCCTTCGCTTTTGACTGACCAATGCTTCTGCCATTCCGCACTACGTGGGGCCTGTTGATCTGGTTACGGGTTGTCCCGGTTGTTTGGAGCTCGATTAGCGAGCACGGGCGCCTACGGCCCATTGTGCTTTCATTCTCGGCCTCCTAACTGCGTACCGCGCAGGCACGGCGATGCCCAACGACCTCCATCTCGATATCCCATGGACTCTGTTTCGATCGCCCCTTCAACCTGGACGACCGAGACCCATCTGCGTGGTCATGTACAACTCGCGCATGATCCATGACCCGCTCACCTGACAAGACTTCTATCTTCACCACCGAGGCCCCGTTCTACTGGGCGGCGGGCCTTCCGGCCATCCCGCTCATGTACCAGGAGAAGCGGCCGGCTATCCAACGCTGGCAGATGTATGCCGACACCTTCCCGACCCAGGAAGAGCGCGACGTGTGGCTGAATACCTTCCCCGACAACAACATCGGACTACCACTGGGGCCGACCGCCGGCCTGGTGGCGATCGATATCGATACCGACGACCCCAAGGTGTTGCGTGTCCTCGACGACCTGCTGCCGCCCACGCCCTGGACGCGTGTCGGCAAGAAGGGAATGGTCCGCATCTACCGCTACAATGGTGAGCGGACGACCCGCATCAAGACGGTCGACAACCAGATGGTCTGCGAAGTCCTGTCCAAGGGGACGCAGATCGTGCTGCCGCCCTCGATCCACCCCGACACCCGGCGGCCGTACACCGCCAACTGCAACCTCTATGACGTTGCAAAGGCCTGTCCGACCCTGCCCTTCGGCATCGAGGACCTGATCCGTGGTGCCCTAAAAGGTGCTGGAATGGAGGTAGACACCGGTGGCGGTCAGACCAAGATCACGTCCTTCGTCCCTGCCGGTGCACGCGACAACACCATGGTGTCCCACGCGGGCCTCCTTGCCAGGGCGGTCGTTCGTGGTGAGAGGACGTTGCTTGAGGCGCTTGGCGAGATGGCTCATTGGGTCGAATCATACGTCGAACAGGTCATTGGCGATCCACTCCCGGTTGAAAAGGCCCAGAAAAAGGTCGTCGAGTTCCTGGTCCGCGACGTTACTGGCGAACGGCCTAGAGCTCTTCCCGTGGGATGGGACCGGGGTTTGTCGTCAGAGGACAAGGAACGGCTCGGGCTAGCGCTAACGCCGGATGATGAAAAGTGGGACGCTGATCGTTTGCTCAACTGGTTAGCGGCCGAGTTTCAGCAACATGCAGCCGGCTCGAGGGACTGGACTAGGCAAGTTCACATTGCCCTGCAACGGATGGCGCGCGCTAACGAGACAGTCAGCGCAGTGGATGAGGAACATATACTCCGCTTTATCGCTGGGCAGTCGGCCTCCACCGTGACGTTGCGGGCTCTGAAGCAGGACCTTGCGAGGCTCCGACGTGGCTCAGTCTCCGGCGAGAACCAGCAAGAGATCGCTAAGGCTGCTGCGGAGCAGATTGAACAATTCGGCGAGCTCAAGTTCGCAGCAGGCAACTTCTGGCAATGGGGAGGCGCATTCTGGCAGAAGAAGAGCCGCACCGACCTCTTGAAGGTCATTCAGGAGGACTTTGGCTTCTACGAAACATCCAAACGCGCGTCCGACTACAACGGCGTATTGAAGGTGATCGAAACGAATGTGGCTAGCGAGCTCGCCAGTGTTGACGTTCGCGGCCTAAATTTCGCCAACGGGTTCCTCACCGAGGATATGGACCTAGTCGATCACAGCCCTGACCACGGGATGACTTATGTGTTGCCCTACCGCTATCTTCCCGACGCAGCAGGAAACATGCCCAACTTCGCCAAGTATCTCCAGGACAGTTGGGGGGACGATTCTGACTGCACAGAGAAGGTCGCGGCGTTGCAGGAGGCAATGGGAGCGACCTTGTTCTCGCACGGTCCGACGTATCAGCGCGCAATCCTGCTCTACGGTGCGCCTGGCTCCGGCAAGTCGGTGCTTATGTCTATCATGCGCAACCTGCTGCCTAACGGGAGCGTGTCGTCCGTGTCTCCGAATGATTGGAGCGACAAGTTTCTGCCGGCGGAGATGTACGGCAAGGTATTGAACGTGGCGGGAGAGTTGTCGGAGAGTCGCCCCATCCCCGGTGATATCTTCAAGCAGGTCGTAGTTGGTGAGTCGATCCAGACCCAGCGAAAGAACCAACAGCCGTTCGAGTTTGCTCCTCGCTGCGCGCAATGGTTTTCCTCCAATCACCCCCCGAGAACCCGGGACCCTAGCGGTGGCTTCAATCGAAGGTGGTTGATCCTTGAATGGACACGGCGAGTGCCGGACGAAAAGAAGATAGTCGATCTGGACAGCATCATCGTTGCCAGTGAGCGCGAGGCAATCGTAGCTTGGGCCGTCGACGGCTTTGTTCGACTACGGAAGCAAGGACGCTACACGCTGCCGGGGTCCCACTCACATATCAGTGACATTATGGCCGCTCAGAACAATTCTGTTCGGTATTTCCTCATGGAGTGCAATGGCATTCTCGTCGGACCACAAGCGGCGGGTGGAAGTCTTAGCTTCTCTGAGCTGTTCGGAATATGGTCGACATTCCGTCTCGGTAAAGGAGTGAGACCCGTGCGCGCGGATCGTTTCCTCATGCTGCTGCGGGAGGCTCAGGAAGAGTTCGGAATGACCGTCGAGTCGGGAACTCGCCCCGGGGGTACAATGATCCACGGCGTAAGGGCCGTCGTTCCGCCGGTTGGACGCTGACACATGGCCACCTAAGACTCCCTCGCAGTATCCCCCACCAGGGGAAAAATTCATCCAATAGACTAATCCCACCTCAGCAGAGAGAGGGGGGCCCCGGGGAGCTTGTCCCTCCAGTTGTCCGAAAGTGATAGCGATGCCTCTTAGCGATCCCCAGTGGCGGGTAGCCCAACAAGTTCGGCTTCTAATGGTTGAGCGACGGCTAAGTCGAATGTCCGCAATCCAAGTGCTACTTAAGGACCCCAGGTGGCTGGCGACGATCAATGCCGCACGCTCGCGAAAGTCAAAACACGTTGGCGCGAAGCCAACCACCCTTGAATCATGGTGCGACGAGGCAGGTGTAACCGTGTCGGTGTTTCGCGACGCCCTAGTCGGAGAGTTGAGGCGGCGTGGTGGTAACCTGGCTGCTGCCAAGGCCATACTGGAAGACAATGAGTGGCGCGAGTGGGTTCTCGCAGCCCGTGCTCGAACAAGCGGATCAGGCCCGGTTCCACGAACTCTAATGCGTTGGCTTGCCAAAGCGGGGACAGGGTGACGTTGCTGTGATCGATCCTTAGCCGATTTCCTTGAACCGATCCGGGAGGGAAAAGCCGTACGACGGCGCGTCGAGCCTAAAGCTGTCTACCCCTTTGCCAACGTCTGGCAGGCAGCAGGCCGCATCGCCCGTCCCAGCCATCGTGTGACCGGCAATCGCCGCGACAGTGTCGAGGGCATCGGCTGGGAACATCTGCATGTGGTTGTCGATGACTGTTCCCGGCTCGCCTATACCGAAGTGCTCGATGGCCTTGGGCGCGAGCACGCCACGGCCTTCCTCGGCCGCGCCCTCAACTGGTTCGAGCGCCTCGGGGTCAGGGTCGAACGGGTCATGACCGACAATGGCTCGGCCTACCGTTCCAAGCTCTTCGCCCAGGCAATGCAGCAGGCCGGCATCCGCCACGTCCGCACCCGACCCTACACCCCGCGCACCAATGGCAAGACCGAGCGCTTCATCCAGACCTCGCTCAGAGAGTGGGTCTATGCCCGGCCTTACATCTCCTCAGCCCATCGAAACCAGGCCATCGGCCAGTGGACCGATGCCTACAACACCATCCGACCTCACGCCGGCATCGGCGGCATCAGTCCCTTCCAAAGACTGAACAACCTGCTTGGAAACGACAGCTAGACGGCCTACGCGGACCGGCCTTTTCGCTCGACAAACTCGACATCCAGCCCCATCGCCTCTGAGACCTGCAACAGGAAGGCGGCGGTAAATGAACCCCGACTAATCTTGTTTCTGAGGTTCTGATCTGTTTCCGGCGTGCCGCCACTGGTCATGAGCTGGGCCAGTTCAGAGTACGTGATCCCTTTGGCGATCATCGCCCCTCGGACGAGTTCCCGAGCTCGCTCCTCCCAAACGTCCCTCACACTTCACCCTCAAAAAAAGTTTCGCCGCCCCTTGATGGCACAGCAACGTATCATAAATGAGTACAACCGGAGGCGGCGCCGGCCAACTCATCATCAAGGAAACTCACCACCATGGACCCGATCCATCAACGGCTCGTCAAGGAGCTCGTGCGCCACCTCTCCATCGAGCTGGACCTCCACTACTCGAACATTCAGCTGAGCGAGGACAACAACGATGCCGTCCGAACCATCCAAGTAGCCGCCGCCCTGCTCATCATCGCGGGAGAAGAGGTGCCCGAAATCTACCAGCACCTAATGTCCCGCATCGCGCTTGGTGAACAGGAGGTCAACCCGACAACCACCGCGGACTAGGTCTTGAGCATACTCGGCTCCCTCGGGAGCCGAGCTCGTTTTCTAGTCTATTGGATTTGAGAATGGCGGCGCTGGAACGCCGCCCCAGTGTTCGCCATATGGGCGGTCATGAGGCACAGAACAAGCATAGACAACGGACACCTCGTTGCCCGTCGACCGGTCCCTGACCTGCGGCACGAACAGGCCATGGACGCCCAACCAAACAACGGAAGCAGACCATTCTCAAGCGAGGAACTCGCTCAGCGATGGGGGGTGTCGGCTCAACACGTCCGAGACCTCATCGCAAAGGGCACCCTGCGGCACTTTAGAGTTGGTCGGCTAATACGCATCCCAGCTACCGCAGTGAGAGAGTTCGAAGAATGCCCGACTACCGCGCCAAACTATACCGCGGAAAATTCTACGCAGTCTGGACCGATGCCAGAGGTCAAACGAAACGTCAGTCCCTACGTACCGCCCTGCGGGATGAAGCAGAACGCCGCCTAGCCGACTTCCAGCGGGACATGGCGGCGCCGGTCGGTTCTACGGTTGGCGACTACGTGGAGGCCTATCTCGGATACAAAAACGGGCGCATCCGAGATTACAATCGGCTGGCTGGTGCATGGGCTAATGCGAGGTCCACCTTCGGCCATCTTAGGCCCGATCAGATTACTCCGCTTCTCTGTGAGAAGTTCGCACAACATCGCCGGGCGATGGGTCGGAGTGATGGAACGATCCTGAAGGAGATCAACGTCATCAGACAGGCTCTAAATTGGAGTAAGATCGCGACGGCGCGGTTTGAAGCACCCAGCGCCCCTCCCCCTCGCGATCGCTACCTCACCAAGGTTGAAGCGAGAGCGCTGCTCGGTGGATGTTTCCAGCCCCATGTAAAGCTATTCGTTCGTCTGGCTCTGCAGACCGCGGCCCGTCGCTCCGCGTTGCTGGATCTGACTTGGGACCGCGTCGACTTTGAGCGGGGCCGCATTTACCTAGTTGTGCCGGGCGAGCATAACCGTAAGCGACGCGCATTGTCGGTACCGATCAACGATCAACTACGGGCCGACCTTGAAGCAGCTAAGGCTGTCGCGCAGACTCCGTTCGTCATCGAGTATGCCGGCCATCGAGTTCTGAACATAAAGCGAGGGTTCGCGGCCGCCGTCCGTCGCGCTGGCTTGGAGGACGTGACGCCGCATGATCTCCGCCACACTGCGGCGGTGTGGATGGCTGAGGCTGGCGTGACGTTTGAGGAAATCGCGCAATATTTGGGCCACAGCTCAACCAGGATCACGTTCTCGGTTTACGCCCGCTTTAGCCCGTCACACCTACAAAGGGCGTCAAAGAGCCTAGAGTTTTGACCCTGCGGAGCAATTGCACGGGCTGAGCACAGTCTGTGCATGAGCAAAAAGCCCGGAAAGGATGGTGGGTGCGACAGGGATTGAACCTGTGACCCCCGCCGTGTGAAGGCGATGCTCTCCCGCTGAGCTACGCACCCATCCTGCAGGAACGCCGAAAGGCGTTGTATTTCAAAGAGATGGTGGGTGTAACAGGGATTGAACCTGTGACCCCTACCATGTCAAGGTAGTGCTCTCCCGCTGAGCTATACACCCATCTCTCCGAGGCGACGGTCGGGGCCGTCGCGGCGCGGATAGACCATAAAAGCCGCCGCGGGGTCAAGCGTCAATCACCGCCCGCCCCGCGGGCTGGCGGAGTGCGTGCGGGGCGCTCGCCGATTCCATGATTCGATGCGTTGCCCTAGTCGGTGACGAAGAACAGCAGCGAGCGGTCGGCGGTGTCGAGCAGCGTGTCGGCCAGCGTGCCCAGCGACAGCCGGTCGCCGGCGCGGCGGCCGACGCCCACCAGCAGCAAATTGTAGCGGCCGCGCCGCGCCTGCGTCAGGATGCCGAGCTCGCGGTTGCCGCCGGCGCGGATGGTGCGCACCTCGACCTCGTAATGCCGGCCGATCTCGCGCACATGCTCGAACAGCGCTTCGAGCTGCGCCTCGGTGCGCGGCCGGCCCTCGTCCTCCTGCGGCACCGAGATGGCGGCGACGCGTCCATTGCCGGCCTTGGCGATGAGCACGCCGAGCTCGAGCGCCCGCATCGAGCGGGCATCGCCGCTGATCGGCACCAGGATGCGCAGCGTCGCATCGGGCAGGCGCGACAATTGTCCGCGGGCGCTGGCGATGGCGGTGGTCTCGCGGAAGGCGTCGAGCGCCGTCTTGATCCGCGCCTCGTAGCCGCCCGCTTCGGCGGCCACCGGATGGAGCCCGAGGAACATCAGATCGTGCCCCTTGTCGAGCTCGGCGCCGATGGCGGTGCCGAGGTCGTCGACGGTGGTCCGCGCCTCGACATGCAGGCTGTTCTCGCGTGTCTCGTCGGTCTCCTGCGCCTTGGCGATGCCGCCCTCCGAGGCGGTCCTGACCTGCGTGGCGTCGGAGCGCGCCGCGGCGACGTCCGCCGCCTCCTCGCCGGCGGCGGACTCGTCATGCGGCGCCAGCACCGTCACCGGCATGTTGCGCAGGCCGCCCAGATGTCCCGCCAGCGTCGAGGCGAGCTTGCCGTTGGGCGACTGGTCGGCCACGAGGAGAATGCGTTCGAGCCGCGCCACGTAGCTGTCTTCCTCGAACTCCTCGCGCTCGAGCCGCTCCTTTTCCTCTTCCTTGAGCGGCAGCCGGCCGAGCGCCCAGCGCAGCGTCGGCGGCATGATCAGCGTGGTGACGATGGCCATGGTGACGATCACCGAGAACAGCCGCTGGTCGAGCACGCCGACGCTGAGCCCGATCGAGGCGACGATGACCTCGGTGGAGCCGCGCGCATTCATGCCGAAACCGAGCGCCAGCGCCTCGGCGCGGCTCATGCCGTTGAGCTTGGCGCCGAGGAAGGCGCCGCCGAACTTGCCGAGGCTGGCGATGAGGATGAGCCCGAGCGCGAGGAGCGCCGTGGTCGGCTCGAGCAGCACCCGCAGATCGGCGCGGAGGCCCGTGAGGCCAAAGAACACCGGCATGAACAGCGCCGTGGTGAGGCCACGCAATTGTTCGTCGATCTGCCGCGTGAGGATCGGCGACTGCCCGATGAGCAGCCCGGCGACGAAGGCGCCGAGCACGGTCTGCACGCCGATGCCGGCGGTGATGAGCGCCAGCACGCCCATGATGCCGACAATGGCGGTGGTGACCGGCAGGTCGGAGTGCAAATTGTCGTTGGTCCAGCGGATCACCTCGAAGGCGGCGCGGCGGCCGACGGTGAAGGCGACGGCAAGGAACAGCGCCGTGCCGATGACGGTGATAGCGAGCGGCCCCAGCGCCACCGAACCGGTGGTGGCGATGCCGAGCGTAATGGCGATGATCACCCAGCCGGCGGTGTCGTCGATCACCGCCGAGGCGACGATGAGCTGGCCGACATTGCGGCGCATGAAGTTCATCTCGCGCACCACCGTGGCGACGATCTTGAGCGAGGAGATGGAGAGCGCGGTGCCGAAGAACAGCGCCGCCACCAGCCGCTTGTCGGCCTCGGGCAGCACCCAGTCGGGCACCAGCATGCCGAGCGCGAAGCCGCAGGCGAAGGGCACGGCGATGCCGCTGAGCGACACGGCGATGGCATGCCTGCGCAGCCGGTAGGCGAGCCCGAGATCGGTCTCCATGCCGGCCAGCAGCAGCAGGAACAGGATGCCGAGCTGGGCGATGCCGTCGAGCATGGCCGCCTGCTCGCCGCCCGGGGGAAACAGGAATGCCTCGGCGCCCGGCCACAGCGCCCCCAGCACCGTCGGCCCGAGGATGATGCCGGCGAGAATCTGCCCGATGATGGAGGGCTGGCCGAGGCGGAACATCAATTCGCCGAGCAGGCGCCCGAACAGCACCAGCAGCAGCACCTGGGCCAGCAGCATCACTTCGGAGCCGCCATGGGCGGCCGCTTCCGCCGCTTCCGCCGGCACCGCGCCCAGCAGCACGAGCCCGAGCGCCCCGGCACCTGCCGCAATGGTCCACCGTGCCGTCAAACCTGCCCCTTCAACTGCCGCTCGCCGGAGCCTTGAAGCCTGAGGAGGTCATCTTGGTTCCGTCGCGGGCAAGCCGAAAGATTCGTGCCGGACGGGAACCTTTTGCCCCGTCCGCGCCGCTTTTCGGCATGGACGCGAGGTCCGCAAGCCTGCCCGCCGGCGCAAGCGCGCCGACGAGGACGAGGTGCATGCGTGAGCGCCCGGTCAGGCGGCGAGCAGGCGCTCGACCTCGTTGACCAGATCCTTCAGATGGAATGGCTTGCTCAGCACCGAGGCATCCTTGGGCGCCTCGCTGTCGGGGTTGAGCGCCACGGCGGCAAAGCCGGTGATGAACATCACCTTGAGGTCGGGATCGAGCTCGGTGGCGCGGCGCGCGAGCTCTATGCCGTCCATCTCCGGCATCACGATATCGCTGAGCAGCAGCGAGAACGGTTCCTCGCGCAGCCGCTCATAGGCGGATTTGCCGTTGTCGAACGACACCACCTCATAGCCGGCGGTCTTGAGCGCGCGCGTCAGGAACTGGCGCATGTCGTTATCGTCTTCGGCCAGAAGAATCCGCTTCATCGCTCTCAGAACTCCCCGCAACATGCCCACTGCCCGGGCACGGCGATGTTTAATCGAGTTTTGCCGAATCGCAACGGGCCATATCGCGGCTTTCCGGCTGCTGGACAAAGCCGGGAGCGGGATGCAGGATAATTGCCACAAGCCCGCTGGAGTGTGATTTGCGGTCCGACTACTGGGAAAAACCGGCCTTCGAAACCATCCGACCCCGCCGGCTGACCGCGCCGATCGTGTTCAACTCGGCCCATTCCGGGCGCGAATATCCCGACCGCTTCCTCAAGATGACCCGGCTCGACCATCTGTCGATCCGCCAGTCCGAGGACGCCTATGTCGACGAATTGTTCGCCCGGGCGCCGCATCTGGGCACGCCGCTGCTGCGGGCGCATTTCCCGCGCGCCTATCTCGACGTCAACCGCGAGCCGTGGGAGCTCGACCCGCAAATGTTCGCCGATCCGCTGTCGGACCGGTTCAACACCACGAGCCCGCGCGTCGCCGCCGGGCTCGGCACCATCGCCAGGGTGGTGGCCGAGAACAAGCCGATCTACCGCGAATTGCTGACGCTGGAGGATGCACGCATGCGCATCGAGGGCATCTACCTGCCCTATCACGCGACGCTGCAGCGCCTGTTGTCCGACGCCGTCGCGGCGTTCGGCGTGGCGGTGCTGATCGACTGCCATTCGATGCCGCGCATCGCCCGCTCGGGCGACCGGCTGGCCCCCGACATCGTGCTCGGCGACCGCTACGGCACCACCTGCGCCACCGGCCTGATCGATCTGTGCGAGATGGTGTTCGCCGGCGCCGGCCTGCGCGTGGCGCGCAACCGCCCCTATGCCGGCGGCTTCATCGCCCGCACCTACGGCCGGCCGCAGCACGGCATCCACGCGCTGCAGGTCGAGATCTCGCGCCACCTCTACATGAACGAAGTGACGCTGGAGCGGAACGAGGGCTTCAACGCCATCCGGCAATTGCTCGACCGGCTGACCCTGGCGCTGATCGGCTACGACATGAGCCTGCTGACCGCCCCGCTGCACCAGCCGGCCAAGGCCGCCGAATGACCGGTCCCGCAAAGAGAAGGGGCCGCGCGATCTAGCAGCGGCCCCAGTCAAGGGAGGAAACGACGGCGGCTCGCACTGCCGATAGTCGCGGCAGCGCCGCGAACCGCCCATCCATCATGCAGCTTCGGCGTGAACTGATTTGCCGCACGAGACAAGCAACAGCATGCTCTTCAACAGACGCGCCGCGCCGCCTGTTGCATAAATGAATCACCTGCCCTCGGCAAAAATGCCGATATTGCGCCGGGCCGTGCCTGCTATGGCCCTGCATAAGAACGACAATCTTCTCCGGAGCCCTTCATGACCGCAGATGGCCTCGCCGGCCTCGATCCCGCCCTGGTGCAGGCAACGCTGCTCGCCGCCGCCGAGGCCGCCGCCGAACGCACCCTTGCCGGCTTCCGCACCCCGCTGGCGGTGGAAAACAAGTGGGAAACCGGCTTCGATCCGGTGACCGCCGCCGACCGCGACGCCGAGATCGCCATCCGCGCCGTGCTCGCGGCACGCTTTCCCGAGCACGGCATCATCGGCGAGGAATGGGACCCCAAGGCCTCGGCCGGCGCCTATGACTGGATCGTCGATCCGATCGACGGCACCCGCGCCTTCATCTCCGGCGTGCCGGTGTGGGGCACGCTGATCGGCCTGATGCACCGCGGGCGCGCCGTCGCCGGCCTGATGGCGCAGCCGTTCACCGGCGAGACCTATCTCGGCCTGCCTGGAACGGCGGTCTACAGCCGGCACGGCGAGACCCGGCCGCTGCGCACCTCAGGCCTCACCGAGCTCGGCCGCGCCAAGGTGACCGCCACCTCGCCCGACATCTTCGAGCTCGCCGGCACCACCGACAACATCGCCCGGCTGCGGCAGGCGACGCTGCAGATCCGCTGGGGCCTCGACTGCTACGGCTATTGCCTGCTGGCCGCCGGGCACATCGATATCGTCGCCGAATCCATGCTCAAGAACGTCGACATCGCGCCGCTGATCCCGATCATCGAGAATGCCGGCGGCGTCGTCACCACCTGGGACGGCGGCCCCGCCGAAGCCGGCGGCAATTGCGTCGCCGCGGCGACGCCGGAACTGCACGAGGCGGCGATGAGGGTGCTGCGGGGATAGGGGAAGGGCTCGCTCCGCTCGCCAAGGCGCCGACCTCTCCCCTGAGGGGCGAGGTGAGACGATTGCCGCATCGTGGCGTGTCGTCAGTTCAGCGCCGTGCCCACGGCCATGAACTTTTCGCGGCGCAGCTCGCGCACCTGCAGCGGGCCGCGATTGCCGGGGAACTCGCGCAGGAACGCGCCGATCGCTTCGGCGGTGTTGGCCATCACCGTCTGCGGGTGGCGATGCGCGCCGCCCGCCGGCTCCGGGATGATGCCGTCGATGACGCCGAAGCCCAGCAAATCCTGCGCCGTGATCTTCATGTTGTTGGCGGCGTCCATGGCGCGCGCCGCGTCCTTCCACAGGATCGAGGCCGACGCCTCGGGCGAGGCCACGGCATAGATCGAGTTTTCGAGCATCAGCACGCGATTGGCCGTGGCGATGGCGATGGCGCCGCCCGAGCCGCCCTCGCCGATGATGATGGCAAGGTTGGGCACGCCGATCTCGAGGCATTTTTCGGTGCAGCGGGCGATGGCCTCGGCCTGCCCGCGCTCCTCGGCGCCGATCCCCGGATAGGCGCCGGCGGTATCGACGAACGACACCACCGGAATGCCGAAGCGGTCGGCCATGTCCATGATGCGCACCGCCTTGCGGTAGCCCTCGGGCCGCGCCATGCCGAAATTGTGCTTGAGCCGGGTCTCGGTGGTCGAGCCCTTCTCCTGCCCGATGATGGCGACGGGCGTGCCGTTGAAGCGGCCGAAGCCGGCCTGCACCGCCGCGTCCTCGGCATATTTGCGGTCGCCGGCCAGCGGCGTCCACTCGGTGACGAGACCCTTGATGTAGTCGGAAAAATGCGGCCGCTGCGGGTGCCGGGCGACCTGCGTCTTCTGCCAGGGCGTGAGCCGCTTGTAGATGTCGACCAGCGCCTGGTCGGCGCGTACGGTGAGCGCCGCCACCTCGTCGTCGATCGACACCGCCTTTTCGGCGCCCGACAGCGATTTCAGCTCGGCGATCTTGCCTTCGAGGTCGGCGACCGGTTTTTCGAAATCGAGATAGGACTGCATTCCCGCCCGCCTGGCCGTTGAAAATCGCGAGCGATGTCGCTGCGCATCATGGCCGGAAAGTGGCGAGCGGGACTGCCGGTGTCAAGCGAACCCTAGTTCGGCGAGCTGCCGGTGATGTCGACGGCGCTGGCCAGCACCGTCGGATCGTCGCTGGCCTGCATCAATTGCGGCACGCTGATGCCGTTGGGGTCCTTGGCGGTGACGTCGATGCGCACCGATTTGGTCTTGCCCGACATGAAGTCGCCGACCGCCGCGCCCAGCGCGCGCGCCGCGTCGGTGCTGCCCAGCATCTGCAGCGCCGCGCCTTCCGCCACCCCCGCCATCTGTGTGCGGAAGGTCGCGGGGTCGGCGTTCTGCTCGGCCGCCAGCAGCGGCACCAGCTTGTCGCCCAGCCCGCTGTCGGTGATGGTGAAGGTGATGGATTTGACCGTCACCCCCATCGAGGCCGCCTGCTGCAAATCGGGATCGACGGCGAACAATTGCTCGGTGGCGTTGCCCGCCACCGCCGCCAGGGCGAAACTGCCGAGATCGGCGCCCGAGACCGAGAGGTTGTCGATCCTGATCGCCTGGCCGGCCTTGTCCCAGCTCGCGGTGAACTCGTAGCTGGCGTTGATCTTGCTGATGCCGATGGCCTTGAGCATCTTGGCCGTGTCGTCGTCGCTGTCGGGCGGCAGCGGCATGTCGACGCCATGCGCCGAGCTGCTGATCTTGGTTGGAATGCCGTTCAGATAGTCGCCGAGCGTCAGGTCGAAATCGGCGACGTTGAGCTGCACGCGGCCGCTTTGCTGCTCGGGATCGGGCACGTCCACCGCGAGCCCGGTCAGCGACATGCCGCCCCACGCCGGAATGATCTTGCGCCAGTTCTTGTCGAACCAGGCCGGATCGACGCCGCTCGCCGCCTTGAGCGCATCGAGCGGCTGGCCGAAATCGATCGCCTTGAAGGTCGCCGATTTGAGGCCGACCGAGCCGTCGCTGGCGGCGATCTTGAGGTCGTTGATGGTCACCGCCGGATAGCTGCCCGGCGAGAAGCCGCCCATCTCGACGCCGCCCAGCGTCAGCGCGAACGGCTTGCCGTCCTTGCCGGTGCCCGAGCAGTCGATGGCGCCCACCGTGGTCGGCGTCGATTTGAACGCCTGGAAGATGTCGGTGAGGAAGGTCACGACCTTGCCCATGGCGGCGGCCGGCGGCGCCCCGTCCTTGGCTGCCTCGAGCTCGTTGGCGGCGTCGGTCAGCTCCTTGAACGACACCTTGAGCGGCCGCGCGTCGAACTCGTCGGTGGCGATCCTGCCGATATCGCAGCTCACCCCGTCCGCCTCGAATTTGGCGCCGTCCCAGGTGAAGTTGCGGTAGATCGGCTTCAGCGGCGGTTCGCTGCCGGTGCTGGGCACCATGGCGTAGAGCGCGAGGATGCCGCCGATGTCGAGCAGCCCCGTCGACATCTTGCCGAAGGTGAAGGTGCCCTCGGGGCTTTTGCTCACCGCCGAACCGACGCTGGCGCTCGCGGCAATGCCGTTCTTGACGTCGCGCAGCACCAGATCCTTGTACGACATCTCGGTGACCTGCGGGGTGCCGCCGTTTTCGCTGGTGGTGATGGTCAGCGTGATCTCGGGGACGGTGATGCTGGTGGCCGACAGCGCCGAGAGCTCGGAGGCGTGCGCCGCGAGGTTGCCGCTCAGCACCTCGCGCAGCGTCACCTCGTCCATGCTCGAATCGACCGCCGTCACCGTCGGGATGGAAACGCGGGAATCGAAACTCGCCCGCGTGGTGGTGACCGGCGCGCTCGCTTCGGCGGACGACGAACTGCTGTCCTGGGCGAGCACCGCCGGGGCGGCCGCGAGGCTGAGCACGGCGGCGAGCAGCGCCGCTTTGGAGATATTGAGCACGATGGCGTTTCCTCTGATCGTGTGAAGTCGGTCTGCGACGGACCCTCGCAGGACGTAACGAAGTCTTTGTGGCAATTCGCGGAACAATTGCATGCAATTTGCCGCCACTCTACTGCTCTCACCCGCTTTGCGTGAATGCCCACTGAATGGAGGCCGCGATGGCATTGGAGATTGTCGGACATGCCATCGTGTCCGCCGACGGCATGATCGCCGACCGCGACCACAAAATGCCCGCCGCACTGCGGAACGACGCCGACTGGCGCCGCTTCCAGGCGGCGCTCGACCGCGCGGTGCTGGTGGTGCTCGGCCGGATCGGCCATGAGGCCCACCCCAATCCGGGCCGCAAGCGGCTGGTGGTGACGAGCCGCGTCGCCTGGCTCGAACGCGCCCCGGGGGACGATCACACCATGCTGTGGAACCCAAGCGGCATCGGGCTCAGGCGCGTGCTCGCCGGCCTCGGCATCGCCGACGGCGTGGTGGCCGTTACCGGCGGCCAGCGCGTCTTCGACCTGTTCCTGCCCGGCTTCACCAGCTTCGAACTGGTCACGGTGGCCGGCCTCGCCATCCCCGACGGGGTGCCGTGCTTTTCCGGCGGCCTGCCCTGGGACGTGCTGGCGCAAGCGGGCCTGCGGGCCGCGGAAACGGAAGAGCTGGATGCCGGGGTGTCGCTGACGGTGTGGCGGCGGCCCTAGCGGTCGGCCGACCGCACGCTCAGCTCTTTTCGGCCAGCGGGTGGTGCTGCTCCACCAGCGTCCTGAGCTTTTCGTCCAGCACGTGCGTGTAGATCTGCGTGGTGGAGATGTCGGCGTGGCCGAGCAGCGTCTGCACCACGCGCAGATCGGCGCCGCCCTGCAGCAGATGGCTGGCGAAGGCGTGGCGGAGGACGTGCGGCGCCACGCGGGCGCTGGCGATGCCGGCGCGGCCGGCAAGCCCCTTGAGGTCGCGCGCGAACACCTGCCGGCTGAGATAGCCGTCCTCGCCGCCGGCGGGGAACAGCCACGGCCCCGGCGGCAGCGTCGCCACCCACGACCGCACCGCATCGCGCGCCCGGTCGTTGACCGGCACGATGCGCTCCTTGTTGCCCTTGCCGGTGATGCTGAGATAGCTCGCATCGCGCATCACCGCGGCGCGCCTGAGGCTCACCAGCTCGCTGACCCGCATGCCGGTGGCATAGAGCAGCTCGAGCAGCACGTAGAGCCGGCGCGCCGCGAGCCGCTTATGCTCCGGCGCCTCGGCGTTCGCCCCGGCTTCGGCCGTCGCCAGCAGCCGGTCGACCTCGGCGACGCCGAGCACCTTGGGCAGCGGCCGGCGTCTGCGCGGACTGGCGACGATGCGCGTCGGATCGTCGGGCCGGACCTGGTCGGCACAGAGGAATTTGTGGAACTGCCGCAGCGCCGACAGCCGCCGCGCCGCCGACGAGGCCGCGAGCCCCTGCCCGTCGAGGAACGCCAGATACGCCACCACCTGCTCGCGCCCGGCGGTTTCGGCCGACTTGCCCCTGGCGGCGAGGAAGCCGGCATAGTCCGTGAGGTCGCGGCGGTACGCCTCGAGCGTGTTGGGCGCGGCGTTGCGCTCCGCGCTCATCATTTCGAGGAACGCCTCGACCAGGTGGGCGCTGCTCATTCGGCGCCGGTGTCGACCGTCTTCACCCCGGACTCGTCGGCCTCCGAATCCGAAATGTCGATCGAGGGCAGGCTCGAGGAGACGGCGGAGCTCTCGTCCTTGGGCGCCACGTTGACCGGCGCCGGCAGGTTGTCGAGGTCGATCGGCGCCGATGGCGGCACCAGCTCGCGCGCCGGAATCTTGATGGTGATGTCCTTCTCGCCCGGATCGACCATGATGGTGAGGGCGATCATGCCGGCAAACACCAGGCCGGCCAGCACCACGAGCACGATGAATAGGCGGATGAGGGTCGGCATCGAATCCCGCGTGGTGGATGGACTGCTTTTGTCTCGCCATTCTGCGGCACGATCAAGGGCGAGGCAGGTCCGGATCGTAGCGGGATTGACTTTAGGAGGCCCTAACGGTTCAACCCGGACCACGCCCCGGGACCCAAGATGACCGCAGCCCCGCCACCGCGCGATGCGCACAAGGACGAGCTCAACGCCCTGCTGGACGGGCGCGCCGTCGTGCTGGTGGGGATGATGGGCGCCGGCAAGACCACCGTCGGCCGGCGGCTCGCGGCGCGGCTCGGCCGGCATTTCGTCGACAGCGACGAAGAAGTGGAAAAAGCCGCCGGCATGTCGATCGAAGACATCTTCGCCACCCGCGGCGAGGCCGATTTCCGCGCCGGCGAGGTACGGGTGATCGCCCGGCTGCTCAAGGACCGCGACCTGGTGCTGGGCACCGGCGGCGGCGCCTTCATGAACGCCGAGACCCGCGCGCTGGTCAAGGCCTCGGCGGTGTCGGTGTGGATCAAGGCCGATTTCGAACTGCTGTTTGCCCGCGTGCAACGGCGCTCCAACCGGCCGCTGCTCAAGACCGCCAATCCGCGCCAGACGCTGCAGGAGCTGATCGACCGGCGCTACCCCACTTACGCCGAGGCCGACGTCACCATCGTCAGCCGCGACGTGCCGCAGGACCAGGTGGCCTCCGACGTGATCGAGGCACTGCTGCTGCACCTTGGAGACCGCGATGGCTGAGCCGACCCTTGTCCATGTGCCGCTGGGCGAGCGCGCCTACGACATCCTGATCGGCCCCGATCTGCTCGAAAGCGCGGGGGAACGGCTGCAGGCGATGTTTCCCGGCCGCCGCTATGGCATCGTCACCGACAGCGAAGTGGCCAAGGCGCAATTGCCGCGGCTGACCCGCGCGCTCGACGCCGCCGGCCTCAGGCACGCAACGGTGGTGGTGCCCAATGGCGAGGCCAGCAAATCGATCGGCCGGCTCAACGAGGTGGTCGAGGGCCTGCTCGAAGCGCGGCTCGAGCGCGGCGACATCGTGCTGGCGCTGGGCGGCGGCGTCATCGGCGACCTCGCCGGCTTCGCCGCCGCGATCACCCGCCGCGGCATGGATTTCGTGCAGCTCCCGACGAGCCTTTTGGCGCAGGTCGACAGCTCCGTCGGCGGCAAGACAGGCATCAACTCGCCACACGGCAAGAATCTGATCGGCGCCTTCCACCAGCCAAAGCTGGTGCTGGCCGATATCGGTGCGCTCGCCACCCTGCCGCCGCGCGAATTCGCCGCCGGCTACGCCGAGACGGTGAAATACGGGCTGATCGACGACGAGGCCTTCTTCTTCTGGCTCGAGCAGCAGCAGCCGGAGATCTTTGCCGGCGGCCCGGCCCGTGCCGAGGCCATCGCCCGCGCCTGCGCCGCCAAGACGCGTTTTGTGCTGGCCGACGAGAAGGAAACCGGCGTGCGCGCGCTGCTCAATCTCGGCCACACTTTCGGCCACGCGCTGGAGAAGGCCACCGGCTTTTCCGACCGGCTGCTGCATGGCGAGGGCGTCGCCATCGGCATGGTGCTGGCGCATGGCTTTTCGGCGAAGCTCGGCCTCGCCCCGAGCCAGGACACCGGCCGCATCGCCGCGCACCTCAAGCGCGCCGGCCTGCCGACGACGCTGCAGGACATCCCCGGCGGCCTGCCCGGCACCGATTACCTGATGGACGCCATCGCCCAGGACAAGAAGGTGGTCCGCGGCGCCCTGACCTTCATCCTTACCCACGGCATCGGCCAGGCCTTCATCGAAAAGAACGTCGATCCACAGGCGGTGCGGACGTATCTGGAGGAGATGCGGGACTAAGTCGTGACTGACGACTTATACTGATACTTGTATAATTTTGGTGTTTCGGATATGGACAAGCGTGTCGATTTCGAAGGCTCGTCCGGCGAGGCTTTGCGGGATTTCCCGCTTCTCGCCCGCCGTCAGGCCGGCCATGACCTCTGGCGGATACAGCAGGGCAAGCAACCGCTGGACTGGAAGCCGATGCCGAGCATCGGAGCCGGCGTCGGCGAGATTCGCATCCATGAAGAAGGAGCGTTCCGTGTCGTCTACATCGCCAAGTTCGAAGAAGCGGTCTACGTCCTCCACTGCTTCCAAAAGAAGTCTCAACGCACCGGCCGCGCCGACCTTGAGCTCGCGACGGCGCGCTACAAAGCCCTCATTGCCAGACGGCGAACCCGCTAGCCAGTCGTTCGAAAGCGTCTGGGATGCGATCGAGGACGATCTGGCCGAGCGGCAACGCATGAAGGTGCTGTCGAGCCTGATGTATCAACTCGAAACCTACATCAAGGCGCAGGGCTGGACGCAGGCCGTAGCCGCCAGGCGGTTGGGAGTCAGCCAGCCGCGCATTTCCGACCTCATGCGCGGTAAGATCAACCTGTTCAGCATCGACGCGCTGGTTGGCATGTCCGGCCTGGCCGGGATCAAGCTGGACATCCGCTTCGCCCCCTAGCCCCCAGCTCCGGCGTCACCCCGGCAGCGCGTATGGAACGCGTGGTTGCCTCCAAGTCGGGGTCCAGGTCGACGAACTACAAACCGCTGGGCCACGCTCTTTGCGGGAGCGCAGCGACGCCGGAGGGACGGACCCGGGGGTCCATCCATCCCTCCCCGGCGAGAGGGAGGGAAGCTTGGGGATGGGGTGTCAGCGCGCGCGCAAAGCCCGCTGCAGCGACATTTTCATTGCGCCCTCCTGAAGCTGCCTGCCCAGCAAGTGCTAGAAAGCGAGGGGGGCGACACTTTGCTCGTGGCGTGGCACGCGGCCACGAGCGGGCCGGGATTGCGCCGTACTTTGGTAAGGTTGCCGCCGCAACGCCTGGAATTCGGCTTGTCCCGTCACAACATAGTCAACGCCACAGCGCTGCCGCAAACCGGTGCTCCAGCCCCGGCACCCGCGATTTTTTCGGCTCAGGCACGCGGCATTTCGCGCTGTGGCGACGCCGATACCTCGATGGCGAGGGCGTGCACGCCCGCCGCGAATTCGTCGCCGAGCGCATCGGTGATGGCCCGGTGCTGCGCCACCCGGCTCATGCCGGCGAGGCTGCGGGCGGCGATGCGGACGCGGAAATGCGTTTCGCCTTCCGGCCGCGATCCGGCGTGCCCTTGATGTCGTGAACTTTCATCGATCACTTCAAGATGCTCGGGGACGAATTTGGCAGAAAGTTTTGCAACAATCGCGTCGCGAACAGGCATATGGGTACCCCTCTTGGGCGTTCGGCATTTCGGGACGTAACTAGGACTGATGACTATCGATTCCAAGCTCTTCGACCGCATCCGCATCCAGCCGCGGCACAATGCGCCGGACCCGCGTCCGGAGGTGCCCGATTGCGCCTGGGAGGGCTGCGACCAGCCCGGCCTCTACAAGGCCCCCAAGGGCCACCGCTTCGAGGGCGAGTACCACCATTTCTGCCTCGAGCACGTGCGGCACTACAACACCGCCTTCAACTTCTTTTCCGGCATGACCGACAAGGAGCGCGAGGAGCATCTGTACCGCACCGCCGAGACCGACGGGCGCCCGAGCTGGGGCCTGGGCAGCAAGCCCGGCGCCTATGCCGGCCCGCGCATGCCCAAGCGCGACAGCAGCGGCGCCGGACAGCGCCGCTTCTCCGACCCGCTGCATGTGTGGGCCCGCTACCGCCGCGCCAACGCCCGCGGCCCGCAGGCCGAGCGCGAGATCAAGCTGCACGAGAACGACCGTCGCGCCTTCGAGACGCTGGGGTTCAAGACCGGCGCCAAATCCGACGAGATCAAGCGCGCCTACAAGGCCCTGGTGAAGATCCACCACCCGGACGCCAATGGCGGCGACAAGGCCTCGGAAGAACGGCTGCGCTCGATCATCGCCGCCTATTCGCACCTCAAGACCAAGGGCTTCGTCGGCGCCTGAGCCGACCAGGGACGCGCCATGCTGCCATGGGTGGAACTGGGCACAGCGACGGTTCCCGGCGACGGCGCGCGCCTCAGGCTGACGCAGCGCGGCAGCGAGTTCTGCATCTTCGCCGGCACCAACCCGCTGATGAACAGCCGCATGTCCGGCTCGGAGGAAGACCTCGCGACGCTGAGCTGGGGCCGCATCGGGTCGCGCCGCAACGCTCGCGTGCTGATCGGCGGCCTCGGCATGGGCTTCACCCTGCGCGCCGCGCTGGCGGCGATGCCCGCCGACGTGCGCATCGGCGTGGTCGAGCTGGTGCCCGAGATCGTCGCCTGGGCGCGCGGCCCGCTGGCGCCGCTGTTCGCCGGCTGCCTCGACGATCCACGCGTCGACATCGAGGTGACCGACGTGGCCGCGGTGATCGGCCGCGCCAGGGCGGCCTATGACGCCATCCTGCTCGACGTCGACAACGGCCCCGAAGGGCTGAGCCGCGACGGCAATGACGGGCTCTATACGCTGCCCGGCCTCGCCCGCGCGAAAGCCGCGCTGACGCCGGGCGGCGTGCTCGCGACATGGTCGGCGCATCCGGACGAACGCTTCACCCGCCGGCTGAGCAAGGCCGGCTTCGCCGCCGAAGCGGTGCGGGTGCGGGCCCGGCATGGCGGCCGCGGCGCGCGGCACACCATCTGGCTGGCGACACGGCGCTAGGCGCCGATCCGCCCAATACGGGGCAAAAGCCTTGGATTCGCGGGCTCCGGCGCCTATATCCGGGGGGCGAAAGCGGGGGCGAAACGGCCCCTACCCACCCATAAACGATGCTGCTATAGAGCCCGCACCCCCTCGGGCGCGCCCTGCCGCCTCGAAACTCCTCAAGAGTCCCAGGAAATGGCCGATTATACGAACCTGCCGAACAAGGAATTTTCTGTCCGCGAGACCTTCGGCATCGACACCGACATGAAGGTCATGGGCTATGCCGAGACCGATCCGCATACCCCGCCGACCGATCCGGACTATCTGTTCGACCGCAACACCACGCTCGCCATCCTGGCCGGCTTCGCCTTCAACCGCCGCGTGATGGTGCAGGGCTACCACGGCACCGGCAAGTCGACGCATATCGAGCAGGTCGCGGCGCGCCTCAACTGGCCGCTGGTCCGCGTCAACCTCGACGCGCATGTGAGCCGCATCGACCTCGTCGGCAAGGACGCGATCGTGCTCAAGGACGGCAAGCAGGTGACCGAGTTCCGCGACGGCATCCTGCCCTGGGCGGTGCAGAACAACATCGCGCTGGTGTTCGACGAATACGACGCCGGCCGCCCCGACGTGATGTTCGTGATCCAGCGCGTGCTCGAATCCTCGGGCCGGCTGACGCTGCTCGACCAGAACCGCGTCATCACCCCGCACCCGGCCTTCCGCCTGTTCGCCACCACCAACACCATCGGGCTGGGCGACACGTCGGGCCTTTATCACGGCACGCAGCAGATCAACCAGGGCCAGATGGACCGCTGGTCGATCGTCACCACGCTCAACTATCTGCCGCACGACAAGGAAGCGGGCATCGTGCTCGCCAAGGCCAAGTCGTACCAGAACGAGAAGGGGCGCAAGACCGTGGCCAACATGGTGCGCCTCGCCGACCTCACCCGGCAGGCCTTCATCAACGGCGACCTCAGCACGGTGATGAGCCCGCGCACGGTGATCACCTGGGCCGAGAACGCGCAAATCTTCGGCGACCTCGGCTTCGCCTTCCGGCTGACCTTCCTCAACAAATGCGACGAGCTCGAGCGCCCGGTGGTGGCCGAGTTCTACCAGCGCGTGTTCGGCGAGGACCTGCCGGAGAGCGCCGCGAATTTGGCGGTCACCGCCTGATCGGGCACTGGCAGCAATGGCGCAGAACATCTACGACGATCCGGCGTTCTTTGCCGGCTACAGCGACTTCCCGCGCTCGCGCCTCGGCCTCGACGGCACGGCGGAGTGGGAGTCGTTTCGCGCCCTGCTGCCGCCCATCGCCGGTAAGCGCGTCGTCGAGCTCGGCTGCGGCTTCGGCCATCTGAGCCGCTGGCTCGCGGCCGAAGGCGCGCAACGCGTGCTGGCCTACGATCTGTCGGAAAAGATGCTGGCTGCCGCCCGCGCCGCCAGCGCCGATGCCGCCATCGACTACCGCCGCGCCGACCTCGACACGCTGGTGCTCGAGCCGCAGAGCGCCGACCTCGTGGTCAGCGCGCTGACCCTGCACTACCTCGCCGACTTCACCCGCATCACGACGATGATCCATACCGCGCTGGTGCCGGGCGGCGATCTCGTGTTCTCGGTCGAGCATCCGATCTATGCGGCGCGCGCCGTTCCGGAATGGGTGCCGGCGAGCGATGGCCGCGACGCCTTCGCCATCGCCGACTACAGCGTCGAGGGTCCGCGCCGCACCGACTGGATCGTCGACGGCGTGGTGAAGTACCACCGCACTCTCGCCACCATGCTCAACACCCTCGCCGGCGCCGGCTTCACCTGCCGCGCGATAAACGAGTGGCGGCCGAGCGAGGCGCAGCTCGCAGCCAATCCCGATTGGGCGGCGACCGAACTCACCCGGCCGATGTTCCTCATCGTGGCGGTGCACAGGCCCGAGGGACGCTCGCACTGATGGCACAAGCTCCGCGCAGCAAGGCGAACAAGCCCGACACCACCCAGGCGTTCAAGAGCGCCATGGGCGCGGCGGTGCGCGCCGTCGCGGCAAAGCCCGAGCTCGAGGTGAGCTTTTCGGCCGACCGGCCGCTACTGACCTCCGACAAGGCGCGGCTCGCCAACCTGCCGCGCCTGCCGACGCGCCGCGACGTCGCCATCGCCCGCGGCCAGGGCGACGCCATGGCCATGCGGCTCGCCAGCCACGACCCCGACGTGCACCGTCGCCGCTCGCCGGCCGAGCCCGAGGCGCGCGCCGCCTTCGATGCGCTCGAGCAGGCGCGGGTCGAGGCGCTGGGCTGCATCCGCATGCCGGGCATGGTTGGCAACATCCACGAGATGCTGGACGACCGGCTGTTCCGCGCCAACCTCGCCGAGGTCGCCAACAAGGACGATGCGCCGCTGGCCGAAGCGCTGGGCCTGATCCTGCGCGAAAAGCTCGCCGGGGTGACGATTCCGCCCTCGGGCAATGCGCTGGTCGAATTGTGGAAGAAGGAGATCGAGCAGAAGGCCGGCCTGTCGCTGACCTCGCTGCTGCAGCAATACGAGAACCAGGAACTGTTCGCGCGCGCCGCGCGGCACGTGCTGCGCGACCTGAACCTCGTTCCGGAGGGCGAGCTCGACGACGCCGATGGCGACAGCGACGACGACAGGGGCGACGACCAGGACCCCGAGCGCGGCCAGGACGACGACAAGACGCCCGAGCAGGGCGAGGGCGAGAGCGAGGACGCCGAGGCCGAAGAGGATCAGGCGCCCGGCGACAGCGACGAGACCGGCGAAACCGAAGGCACCGACCAGGACTTCACCGAGACCGACGACGACCAGCCCGGCGAGGCGGGCGACGAAGCTCCCTTGCCGCCCCCCGGCGCCAACGCCAAGGAATTCTCCAACCAGTTCAACTACAAGATCTTCACCCAGAAATTCGACGAGATCGTCAAGGCGGCCGAGCTCTGTCCGCCCGAGGAGCTCGATCAGCTCCGCGCCCTGCTCGACAAGCAGCTCGAAAACCTCGCCGGCGCCGTGGCGCGGCTCGCCAACAAGCTGCAGCGCCGCCTGATGGCGCAGCAGAGCCGGAGCTGGGAGTTCGACCTCGAAGAGGGCCTGCTCGATACCGCGCGCCTCACCCGCGTGGTCACCGACCCGCTCGGCGCGCTGAGCTTCAAGCACGAGCGCGACACCGATTTCCGCGACACCGTGGTGACGCTGCTGATCGACAATTCCGGCTCGATGCGCGGCCGCCCGATCACCATTGCGGCGATCTGCGGCGATATCCTCGCGCGTACGCTCGAGCGCTGCGGCGTCAAGGTCGAGATCCTGGGCTTCACCACCCGCGCCTGGAAGGGCGGCAAGAGCCGCGAGGCCTGGCTCGAGGCGGGCCGGCCCGCCAATCCCGGCCGCGTCAACGACATCCGCCACATCATCTACAA
>JGI26535J51212_1000442_pt1 | contig 47833 bp, 37 predicted proteins | sample ThiBiot_750_biof_2_FD_51212 | JGI IMG/M metagenome (IMG submission 51212) | reverse complement strand
TGAACCGCCCCGGGTTTCGTGGAGGCTGTTTGGTTTGAGTCACGCTGCCTTGGGCAACGCAGCTTGTTGCCGATAGTAAGTCGCTTCGGCTTCCGCTGGCGGGATGTTCCCGATCGGCCCCAGCAAGCGTTTGTGGTTGAACCAGTGCACCCAGTCGAGGGNGGCCATCTCCACGGCTTCGCGGTTGCGCCAGGACCGCCGATGGATCACCTCGGCCTTGTACAGGCCATTGATCGTCTCGGCCAGGGCGTTGTCGTAGGAATCGCCGACGCTGCCGACCGAGGCTTCGATGCCCGCCTCGGCCAGACGCTCGGTGTAGCGGATGGACACATATTGCGATCCCCTGTCGCTGTGGTGTATCAGTCCATCCTGGTCGAAGGGCTTGCGTGCATACAGCGCCTGCTCCAGGGCATCGAGCACGAAGTCCGTGCGCATCGTGCTCGACACCTTCCAGCCGACGATGCGGCGCGCGTACACGTCGATCACAAAGGCCACGTACAGGTGTCCCTGCCAGGTCGACACGTATGTGAAGTCGGACACCCACAGCGCATTGGGNCGGTCGGCCCGAAACTGCCGATTCACCCGATCCAGCGGACAGGGTGCCGCCATGTCGCTGATCGTCGTCTTCACGCCCCTGCCGCGAATCACGCCACGCAGCCCGAGTCGTCCCATCAGCCTCGCCACCGTGCAGCGCGCCACGTCGATCGATTCACGCCGCAGCTGCCGCCAGACTTTGCGTACCCCGTAGACCTGACGGTTCTCATCCCACACCCGCTGAATGTCGGCACACAGTCGCTCGTCTCGCTGGACGCGTGCCGGCACCTTGGCCGGATCGGCTCGCCGGGCCGCGTGCAGGTAGTACGTCGACGGGGCGATCGGCAACACCTTGCAGATCGGCTCGACCCCGTAGGTCTCGCGATGATCGTCAATGAACGCTGTCATGGCTTGAACCGGCGGTCGAGCTCCGCCTGGGCAAAATACGCGCTGGCCTTGCGCAGGATCTCGTTGGCCTGGCGCAGTTCGCGCACCTCACGCTCCAGCGCCTTGATCCGGGTCTGCTCCTCGCTCGTGGCTCCGGGCCGCAGCCCCTGGTCACGCTCGGTCTGGCGTACCCAGTTGCACAGCGTCTGCGCTGTACAGCCAATCTTGCCGGCGATCGACTCGATCGCGGCCCACTGCGACGGGTGCTCCGCCCTGTGTTCGAACACCATCCGGACTGCTCGCTCCCGGACCTCACGTGAGTACGTTGGGGACTTCTTCTTCGGGGTTTCCATCGCTCCATCCTCTCAAGAGTTGGAGCCTCCGAGAATCCCGGGGCGGTTCAGTTCGATCTTGTCCTTGATCAGTTGCTCGATTGCCGCATTGATCAAATCCGCCGGATTATCCATCACGCGCGCGGCCGTCCCCACCGCGCGAGTTGCCGCGTGCATGCCGCATTCCCGGAAGGCCGCGACGCCCATTCGTTGCCGGATGGCGGCGTGATAGCGATACAGTGTGCGCGCCTCTAAGGGCGCAGGTCGGGCGTGTCCGCTAAGCCGCAAAGCATCGCGGACGTGGCGCATAATGGTGACTGGCACCGCTTCCAGCGTAGGAAAGTACCCCAACCGTTGAAAGCCTTTCAGCAGCAGTAAGAAGCTGAGGCGCCGTGTCGGCTTTCGTACTTGTCGTATAGCCCACGCGACTTCGTCATCGGTCGGTGTATAGATTTGGGCCAGTTCACTCGCGGATGGGTTGCGCTTGAAGAAGGGATAAGCAGTCCGTTCGATCGATGCCATGGCGGAGACAGTAATCTAGCCAGCCCATAGCGTAGATCGCGATGGGCGTGTGCGGGTGGTGTCACCCGAGAGTCTGCGCACGCATCCCAAGGTGGAAGAGGGGGTTATTCAACCCTTGGCGCTCCAGCACGGCCTAAAAAGCGCTGGCCGACATGCCAGCGATCACTGGGGGAAGTGCGTCATACGTGCTGTCCATAGTGACGTCGGGGCCTTGAGCCGATCCAGTCAGGAGGGATCTAAACGCCTCTTCGGTTTTGCGCAGCTAGCTTGAAAGTTTGGGAGGTGATATCGAATGAAGTCGGACATCGAACCGCGAAATGCGTTGGCCTCCGTCGGAATGTCGAGGTCGAGGGCCTTGCTTATCTTGGCAGCGAGGGTCCGCTGTCGCTCAGTGGGCGGCAACAGATCGCGGTCTACCACTTGGTAGAGGGCAACGGCGAACCACCCGCCAACCTCCCATAGCAAGCGCGACTGCCCTCCGGCGTCGTGATGGCGCCCCAACTGAACGCGGAACGCCTCTGCGAGCATCCATGGAATATGGAGGTCTAGGGAGGCATCGGTCTCTGGGTCATGGATCCGAAGCACAGGGGTTGTCCGCTGTGATACTTATAAGTAGTCTATCTATAAGGTGGTAGAGTGGAAAGTAGCGCCGACCTAGCGTGTCGGCATGACGAAACCGACCACCCTGGCGGTCAAGCTTGGTCAATCTCTGCGCGCTCAACGCCGAGTTACCGGGCTCAGCCAAGACGACTTCGCGGACCGGATCCATATGCATCGGGCTTACTACTCGGCGATCGAGCGCGGGGAAAAGAACGTCACGCTGACCACGTTGCAGCGTGTCGCGCATGGATTTGGCGTCAGCATGAGCAGTTTGCTCAAAGACCTGGACTAATCGCGGCCGATCATGGCGCCGGGCAAAGCTTCGAAACTGCAAGCGCTACTGGAAGCAGCCCGGTCGCCGACGACTTCCGAGGAAGCTCGGCGCGCCGACGAGGCCGTATTCAAGGCGCTCCTCGACGCTACGGTATACGCGCACGTTCCCGCAGGAAGAACACCACCCGATCGCATCCGGTTCATCCAGTTCGTCAGGCCTGACAACAAGCAGACTGTCCTGCCTTTTTTCAGTGACCGTGAGCAGGCAGAAGCGGCGTCGGCAGGGAAGGTGGGCATTGTCGCCATGAGCGGTCGCCGCCTGTTCGAGCTGACGGAGGGTGCGACGCTCATGTTGAACCCGAATCTTGACGGGGTCGCCTTGTATCCACCTGAGGTCAAAGCTCTCTTGGCGGGCCGGTCTCTGGGCTTCTTTGCTCCAGAGATCATGAAAGAGGGCGAGCCGGCAGGGGNGTGTCCACCAACCATCTCAACAGACGCGTTGGTCCTCGCACTACGCGCGCTCTTCAAGCAGGAACCCGCGGTGCGCGCTGGCTACCTAGTGGAAGTGCATCCCGAGGCTGAGGGTGCTGACGTCTACCTCTTGATGGCGTTGGTAGTTGCATCAGGAAACGAGGAGCGCCTCTTGCACCTGACGACATTGGAGATGAACTCCATATCGCCGGTTCCGGAGCTCCCCATCAACTTGGCGTGCGTGGCTTCGGACGCCCCGATTCTTGAAGTGTGCAGGCACGGTATCCAGTTCTACGGCACCTGAGAGTGATCTCCATCCACTCAAGGGGATGCACGGTGAGCCGTTTGCCTGCATCTCTTTGGTGATTAGGGAGCATTATCGGGGGTAGCCTCAGTGCACCCCTTGAGGTCGCTCTGGCAGATCTGGCGACGAAATTCGGGACGGTATGACGCCAAACCGCAGGTGGATGTCGCCGAGTCCCCGGTGAGCGCGATACGCAAGAGACCACGCCTCCACCGAGGGTGAGGGAGAGCGGCTGCCCAACTGCCGCCTAGTTCTCGTTTGACGACTTGCAGTTGTCATGTCGATCTTGCAAGATCCGCAAGAAGTTGCGATCACTGTAGGGCTTCATAGACCCCCGCCAACGCTGTAAGGACGGCGCGTATTGCTGTGAAGTCGGCGTCAGACGACGTGGCGCATGGCCGCGGGCGGGGAAGGGGCAGGGAAAAGCTGTCTATCAACAAGGGATTGAATTTGTGCATGGATGCTGCCGAGACTGCCGATGAGGTGGTTGCTCCCTATCTACCAGACGACGACCAGTCTGCCCGGGAAGGCAGCGTTGTCGACGATCAGCCTCTGCTGGGCCTAGTTCTCCTGGCCCAGTTCCATGGCATCGCAACGGATGCCGACCAACTCCGCCATGAGGCAGGCAGAGGATCAGAGCCTTTCGACGAGACTGGCTTGCTGCTGGCCGCCAAAAGGCTCGACCTCAAGGCGAAGATCATTCGGCAGCCGGCTGAACGGTTGGATCGCGTCGCGCTGCCGGCGCTAGCGCTCTGTAATAACGGTTCGGCATTCGTTGTGGCCAAGGTAGGTGACGGCAAGGTCCTGATCCACGATCTTGCCCTGCAACGTCCCTGTGTCTTGCCATGGGACGAATTCACGGCGCGCTATGACGGCCGGCTGCTCACCGTGGCCTCGCGTGCTTCATTGGTGGCAGAGCTGGCTAAGTTCGACTTCAGCTGGTTCATTCCGGCAGTGGTGAAGTACCGCAAGCTACTGCTGGAAGTGCTGACGGTTTCGTTCTTCCTGCAACTGTTCGCGTTGGTCACGCCACTGTTCTTCCAGGTGGTGATGGATAAGGTGCTGGTGCACCATGCCATGACGACCCTTACAGTCATCACGATCGGGCTGCTGGTCATTACGTTGTTCAACGTCGTGCTGGCCGGCTTGCGCACCTACGTGTTTGCTCACACCACCAGCCGCATCGATGTGGAGCTGGGTGCCCGTCTGTTCCGGCACATCCTGGCGTTGCCGCTGGCTTATTTCGAATCGCGTCGTGTCGGCGACACGATCGCCCGCGTGCGCGAGCTGGAGAACATCCGCAATTTTCTGACCGGACAGACACTGACGTCGGTACTGGATTTGTTGTTCACCTTTGTCTTTCTGGCGGTGATGTTCTTCTACAGCGGCTGGCTGACTTTGATCGTGGTGATCTCGCTGCCGCTGTACGCGATCTGGTCGGCGTCCATCACACCGACTCTGCGCGCACGCCTCAATGAGAAGTTCGCGCGCAGCGCGGACAACCAATCCTTCCTGGTGGAAACCATCGCCGGCATCGGCACGGTCAAGGCGATGGCGGTGGATCCGCGCATGGTGCGCACCTGGGACAACCAGCTGGCGGGCTACGTCAGCGCTGGTTTTCGGGTGACCCAGTTGGCCAACATAGGGCAGCAGGGCGTGCAACTGCTGCAGAAGCTGGTCAGCGTGGCCATCATGTTCTGGGGCGCTCAGATGGTGATCGACGGATCGCTGTCGGTCGGTCAGCTGATTGCCTTCACCATGCTCTCTGGCCAGGTGTCCACGCCGATCGTGCGCCTCGCGCAGCTGTGGCAGGACTTCCAGCAGGTCGGCATTTCGATGGAGCGCATGGGCGACATCCTCAACACGCGGACCGAAGCGGGCGGGAGCCGCATGGCCCTGCCACCGATCCGCGGGCGGGTCNCCTTCGAAAACATCGGCTTTCGTTACCGCCCCGACACCGCCGAAGTGCTTGCCGGGATCAACCTCGACATCCAGCCTGGCGAAGTGGTCGGCATCGTCGGTCGCTCCGGGTCCGGCAAGAGCACCCTGACCAAGCTGGTACAGCGGCTTTATGTGCCCGAGCGCGGTCGAGTACTGGTGGACGGTACCGACTTGGCGTTGGCCGATCCCGCATGGCTACGGCGCCAGCTGGGTGTCGTGCTGCAAGAGAATTTTCTCTTCAACCGAAGTGTCCGCGAAAACATAGCGCTGATCGACCCAGGCATGCCGTTGGAGCGGGTGATCCGCGCGGCGGAGCTGGCAGGTGCCCACGAGTTCATCGTTGAACTCCCGCAGGGTTACGACACCGTCGTCGGAGAACACGGCGCCAGCCTGTCCGGCGGGCAGCGTCAGCGCATCGCGATCGCCCGCGCACTGGTGGCCGACCCGCGCATCCTGATTTTCGACGAGGCGACCAGCGCGCTCGACTATGAGTCGGAGCGTGCCGTAATGGCCAACATGCGATCCATCTGCCAGGGCCGCACGGTACTAATCATCGCCCATCGCCTGTCCACCGTGCGGCATGCCAATCGCATCGTCGTCGTCGACAAAGGGCGCATCGTGGAAACAGGGACGCCCGATGAATTGCTGAAGCGTCCCGACGGACACTTTACGCACCTTTCCCGACTGCAGCAGGGCTGACGCCATGACCGGCAAATGGAGTGCTATCGGCGACATACTTCGACGTTATGGACAGGTCTTCCGTGCAGCCTGGGCCGAGCGTCGTGCACTGGAACCTATTCAGCGCACGCGCGAGGAATTGGCGTTCCTGCCGGCACATCTCGAGCTCGCCGAAACGCCACTGTCACCGGCGCCGCGCGTCAGCTTATGGATCATCATGTCGCTGTTCTGTATCGCCTTGCTGTGGGCCGGCTTCGGCAAGCTGGACGTCGTTGCTGTTGCTCCTGGAAAGACGATAACCAGTAGCCGCACCAAGATCATACAGCCGGCTGAAACCGCCGTTGTACGGCGCATCCTTGTGCACGATGGTCAAGAAGTGAAGCAGGGCGACCTGCTCATCGAACTGGATGCCACCTCCACCACAGCCGATAGCCGTAAGGCCGTGGAAGCATTGCTCAGTGCGCGGCTTGCGGCCGCTCGGTCCGCGGCGCTGGTCCAAGCCATCGACACCGCAACACCGCCAGTCATGTCCCCGGATGGTGACTTGCCTGCCGATCGTTTCGAGGCCACCCAACGTCTCGCGTTTAGTGAGTACGCCGCCTTCGCTGCCAAGAAGCAGAGTCTGCAAGCCATGGTCCAGCAGAAGCAGGCCGAACTTCGCACGGTCGAATCGGCCATCGCTCCGCTGGAGCAATACCTGGAGATATCGCGCACTCGCGTCATGGATTACGAAAAGTTGCTCGACAAGAACTACGTGCCGCGTCAGGAATACCTGCTACGCAAGCAGGAGCGCATCAACGCCGAGCGAGATCTGGCAGGGCAGAGTAGTCGTCGGGCCGAGTTGCAGTCGGCTATCGTCGGTGCGAGAGAGGAACTGACCGTCACCGTGACCGATACCCGCCGTCAGTTGCTGGACGAACTGCGCCAGGCGCGCGAGAAGATTCTGCAATTCGAACCGGAAGTGGCCCGCACCACCCAACGCAATGCGCTCATGCAATTGCGCGCCCCCGTGACCGGCACCGTGCAGCAGCTGGCGGTGCATACCGTCGGCGGTGTGGTCACCCCGGCCCAGCCGCTGCTCTCCGTCGTGCCCGAAAACGAGCCGCTGGAAGTGGAAGCAACCGTGCTCAACCAGGACATCGGTTTCGTGCGTCCCGGTCAGCGCGCCACGATCAAGGTCGAGAGCTTTCCGTATACGCGCTACGGCTATATCGAGGGTGTCGTGGAGAGCGTTTCGCACGATGCGATCCAGGACGAGAAGCTTGGTTTGATCTATCGGGCCCGAGTGAAGATGAAGAAGACGGAGCTGTTGGTCGACGGCGTCAAGGTTCGCCTGACTTCGGGCATGACCTTGACGGCGGAAATCAGGACGGGGAAACGGCGAGTGATCGAGTACATCCTTGATCCGTTGCGCAAGGGTGTGGATGAGTCGATGCGGGAGCGGTGATGTGGAGACCACATGGGCAACGCAATGCGCAAGGGCTGTCTGGGGAGGGGCTGTAAAATGAAAGCACCCCGTGCATTTGTCGCCGGTCTTGCATTGGCGCTGTCCTTCGCGGTCTGCGCAAAGAACAGGTCCAGCGACACCACTGTGCGGGCGAGCCCCGAGGTGATCGTCATGCCCCCCGAGTGCCACGGGAAGCCCAACGACGCCATTTACGTGGCTCTGGGCGAGGATGTATTTCGCATCCCTGGCACTCCCAATCGCGTGGGTATCTATCCCATTCCTTATCCGAAACCGGGAGAAGCGCCACCGGCCATGTCTGGTGATACACCGCCTGGCTGTCCTGAGCATCCGGCCAAGGCTTTCAGCCTGCACCTTACCCTGCACCAGTCATCGTTGCTCGGCAATCTGCAGGATGTGCCGCCGGATGCCTTGCGAGCCATCAACGTTTCCCGGGTCGGCTATCGCCCGTATGGCGAACTCTTCGCCATGAATACGCTGGTTATGATGGTGAAAGATGGGCCATGCCGCGATGCGGGCGGAGGCTTGGTGGAATGCAGCAAGCTGCCGGATCAGGAAAGGGGCACATCCACCCTTTCCGCACAGGCATCCGTGTACGGCACCCCGCTTGGCCATCCCTTCATCGTCACTTGCGGCTTCGGCCCCGGCATCTGGGCAAGCGATTGCCAGGTGCATTACCAGCTGTCCGAACGTCTGGAGCTCAGATATCAGCTCGATAGGCGCCGTATTCCTGCCAAACGCATGATCGAGGTCGACCGGGCCATTCGTGCCGGTGTCCAGCGGCTTCTCGTGAATTCGCACCATTGAAGTTCGTTGTCGTTTGAACCCAACGATGTCTCTCATCCATACCCAAGGAAGAAACCGCATGACGATCAATGTTAACTATGCACGCGGCGATGGCGGCATCACGCTCACCCAGGCGCAACGCGATCAGCTGCAAGCCTTGCGTGATACGCAGGAAGCTCAGTTCAATGCGCGGAAGGATACGCCGGGATTGGGTACGGCCATGTACCAGCTCCTGCTCAGCTTCATCAGCGACGAGCAGCTAACGACAATCCAGCGCGTCGACGAATTCGGCATTCCCCACGACGTCCAGGTGCTCACGCAGGTGCCAAAGGCCGGAGTGGATCCCGTCGTGTGGCGCTGGATCGATGGTGCCACCAAGGTCAACAGCGGGGAGGGCTTCTTCGCCGATTTCATTCGCGACTACACCATGATCCAGTACGGGCTTCGCGGCGGCGACGCATCACAAGCCGAAGCACTCAACCAGACTGCCTCGAATCTAATCGCCTTCAACCTTGTCGAGGACATCCTCAGCCATAACGGAAACCTGCCCGGCATCACCGGCCTTGGCGCGATCGACGCGGGCGCCGCGGCTAGCACGGTATTCCAAGGCCTGCCCGGCAGCCCGAATCCCGACTATGCGCCATGGGCGGGCACGTTGCTGTTTCCGTACCTGGGCTTCGACGGCTTCTTCAAAGACCTGCTGCTGAATAAAGACCAGGTCGTGGCGAATATCGAAGGCAAAGGCTCGGTGGTCGTCAAGAACGTCGAAGGCACCTACGACCTGTTCGCGGCGGTCCAGGCTGCGCGTTCCGCCTCGCGTAGCGCTGGTATCAGCAACATGCTCGAGGCGATGCAAAACCTGTTCGGACCGTCGGTGCCGGATACTGATCAGGGCGACCTGATGTCGGCGACCACACAGTTCGTCCGCGATTACTACGGCCTTGATGCCGACAGCATCTTCGATCCAGGCCAGGCTCTGGTCTTCAACGGCGTGCTCTCCCAAGGCGGCGAAACCTACACCGTCGGAACTCTTGGCGACGACGCCGCCCTCGGAGGTGGCGTCGGCTGTGATGTCATCAATGCGGGCAAGGGTAACGACACCATCCTCGGCAGCAGCGCTACCGACCTAATCGATGGTGGGGAAGGCACCGACACGATGCGATACGACGAGAGCTATGACATCGATCTGATGCTCAATACCGACCTCCACGGCAACGGTCAGTACGAGTTTCGTGCAGAGGCTGGAGGGCCGGTAGGGACTGACCTGATCTACGGCGTCGAACGCATCGCCTTGGGCTCGGGCGACGATACGCTGAAGATCACCAACCTCGACGGCAGCAAGCTCACAAACCTGGAATGGATTGACATGGGGGCGGACGGCGGCGACGAAGGCGACACTCTCGACCTGAGCGAAATGAGCCAAGGTGCCAACGTAACTGATGCCGGTGGTAGCGCCGTTACGTTGAACCTGTCCGGCGGTAGCTTTGACGTCAAGCACGCCGAGACGATCAAGGGTACCGCGTACGACGACCAGATCGCCGGTGGGGATGGCAATAACTTCCTTCAAGGCGGAGATGGGGACGACAAGCTGGAGGGTGATGGCGGCAAGGATGAACTCCATGGTGGCCGCGGCAACGACAAGCTGTATGGCCAGAATGAATCCGGCGGCGCGGATACCGCATACGACAAGCTCTTCGGTGACGCCGGCAACGACGAGTTGCATGGCGGCGCTGGGGTCAACTTGCTTGATGGCGGCGATGGAAGCGACCGGATGGAAGGTGGTGCCGGTTTCGACGCATACAATGCCGACGGCAGTGACACCATCAGCGACGACGATGGAAAGGGTGTCGTATTCCTCGACGACCAGAAATTGACGGGCGGTACCCGCAAGAAGACCGATCCCGAGAATGAGTACCACAACGGCAATACGGTCTATACGTTGAACGGCACGACGTTGACCATCAACGGTGGTTTAACGATCGAGAACTACCACAAAGACGCGAATGATCTCGGCATCTTCCTCAAGACCGAAGATGACGATGACGAAGACACACCCGATGTAGGTCCCGCGGAGAACAAGAAGTCGCCCATCGTGATCGATCTGGATGGGGACGGCGTGGAGACGGTAGCGATGGACAATGATCGCTATTTCGATCATGACGCCAACGGCATGCGGGAACGGACGGCATGGGCATCTGCGGATGATGGATTTCTGGTTCGCGATCTGGATGGCAATGGTCGGATCGACAGTGGCCGCGAGATGTTTGGCAGTCAGACGCTGCTGAGCAACGGCCTGCTGGCCGCGAATGGCTTCGAAGCCTTGCGCGAACTGGATGCCAATCAGGACGGCAAGGTTGACGGCGCGGATGCTGCGTTCTCGGAGCTGCGCATCTGGCGCGATCTGGACGGTGATGGACAAACCGACGCCGGCGAGCTGCAGACACTTGCCGAGAATGGCCTTGTCGGCGTGCGCACGGCGTGGGCAAGTTCCAGCGTGGTCGATGCGAACGGGCAGGCCCATGAGCAGATGGGCACGGCGATCCGTGCCGATGGAACGGACGCGGCTGCGGATGACATCTGGTTCCAGGTCGACACCGCACACCGCGTCAACGCACAGTTCAATGCAGGCATTCTCGACGTCATCGATCTGCCGGAAGCGAAGGCGTTCGGCAATCTGCCTGACTTGCGACAGGCCATGGCGACGGACCCGGTTCTCGTCGGAATGGTGCAGGCCTATATGGATGAAACCGTGCCTGCGGCGCGGGATGCGATGCTGGAAGGCCTGATCTTCCAGTGGGCCGGCGTCACCGATGTGGACCCGAACAGTCGCGATCCGCGCATGATTTACGGACATGTCATGGACGCCCGACAACTGCTGGTGCTTGAGCAGCTGATTGGTCGCGGCTACGAAGGCACCTGGTGCTGGGGCGAGCGTGACCCCAATCCGCACGGGCAGGCAGCGCCGTTGCTGATTGCAGAGTTCAAGAAATTTGAAAAATACGTGCAGGCCCAGCTGCTCGCCCAGGCCGATCCTGCTCGATATGGATTCGTCGAGGGCGGGTTTGGCTCAGGTTATTCGCACGTGCAGGTCAACTGGTCTGACTTCCAGCAATATGCGGCAACGCTGAGGAACGCAGGTGACATCGGTGCGCTCGATCAGATCGTCGATGTAATCAAGGGACTCGGTACTTACTCTCCGGTGTTTCGGGAACAGTCCACGGAAGCGTTCGGGGTGCTTCTAGCGGCATACCCCGACCTAGCGCCGATTTTCGATGCGGCCTCGGTGCTTGGTACAGCCAACAATGACAGCCTGTTCGGTGGTGCCCAGGGTGAAATCATTGTTGGTGGCACCGGGGACGACGCGATCTTTGGCGGTGGTGGCGACGACAAATACTATTACAGCTTGGGCGACGGCAAGGATCGCGTGTACGACAGCAGCGGCGCGGATCAGCTTCTGCTGCTGGGCGGGATCGCTACCGCGGATGTATCCGTAACCAGGGACCTCACTTCAATTTTTCTCCATGTTGGAACGGGGGAGGATGCCGGTGAAATCCGACTGGATAACGTGTTTGATGAGAACGGGCACCTGGCCGAGGGCGTCATCGAGTCCATAAAGTTCGAGGACGGCACCGAGTGGGGTCTGCCGGACATTCTGTCTCGTATCTTGCTACCCATCACCGAAGGCGCCGACGTGTTGTACGGGAGCATCCTCAACGACACGATCAACGCATTGGGTGGTGATGACCGGGTGCTGGGTCTGGACGGCGATGATCAGCTGATTGGCGGAAGCGGCGCCGACTTGCTGTTCGGCGGGAATGGCAACGACAGTCTGACCGGGGGGGGCGGTGACGACACGTTGAATGGCGGCGCCGGCAACGACAGCTACTTCTTCGAGCCGGGCTTTGGTTACGACGTTATCGAGAACTACGATGATCTGGCCGGTCGTCTGGACAAGATCGTCTTTGGGGGAAACATCGTCGCCTCCGACGTCACGGTGAAGCGCTCGGGCGATGATTTGCTGCTGTCTTTGGCCAATGGCGACAGCATCAAGGTTCAATCCCATTTCGCTGGTGAGGGCAGCGGTGCATACAGCATCAACGAGATCCAATTCTCGGATGGTCAGATATGGGGCGTACCCGAGTTGAAGTTGCAGGCACTGGCAGGTACCTCAGCTGGTGACAATCTGGTGGGCTACTCGTCTGACGACACTATTCACGGCTTCGAGGGCGATGACGTTATTCAGGGTGGGGGCGGTGGAGATCAGCTGTTCGGTGACGGTGGCAATGATCATTTGAGCGGTGGAAGCGGTAACGACGCTCTCTCTGGCGGCGCGGGCAACGACAGTCTTGCGGGTGATGATGGCGATGACATCATCGATGGTGGATCAGGTAATGACCATCTCGGCGGTGGATATGGTGCTGACCAATTGTTCGGCGGTGATGGTGACGACCAGTTGTCGGGNGATGCGGGCGATGATCGCCTGAGCGGTGGGTGGGGCAATGATCGTCTGGAAGGTGGCTATGGCGATGACCAGTACTTCTTCGCCAAAGGTGATGGCAAGGACACCATTGACGATGTGGGGGGGCAGAACACGATCTATGTTTCGGATCTCGCCCTGAGTACGGTGTATTTCCGTCGCGATGGGACCAGCCTGGTTGTTCGCTTTCTCGACAGCGCCGACGATGAGATTCGGTTGGAGCATATGTTCGACCCCACAAGCGGCAATGCGTTGTCCGGCTTGGCTATCGATGATGGTAGCGGCCAGCGACGGAGTCTGGATGCCGCGAGTCTGGATCTGGAGGTTTTGAAGGGCACGGCACTTGGCGACACCATTCTCGGCAACGTTCTGGCCAATGTCATAGACGGCCTTGCGGGCGATGACATCATCCATGCAGCGGGGGGTGATGATCATGTCAGCGGGGGAGTGGGCGACGATCACCTGTACGGTGATGCCGGCAACGACACGTTACTTGGTGGCGCTGGCATCGACCTCCTCGATGGCGATACGGGTGACGACCAGCTTGACGGCGGTGATGACAATGACAGCCTGCTGGGTGGTGAGGGCACAGACCAATTGCTGGGCGGTTCCGGCAATGATCTTCTTGATGGTGGCGCTGGCAACGATCACATGGTCGGTGGATCGGGTGACGACATCTATGTCGTGGACTCGACAGGCGACACGTTGCTGGAAGGCGCGGGCGAGGGCAACGACACCATCCGCAGCAGCGTGACCTACGCCTTGCTGGACAACGTGGAGCGGATGGAGCTCACCGGCAGCGACAGTATTGATGCCATGGGCAACAGTCTGGATAACGAGCTGAGTGGCAACGAGGCGGCAAACCGTCTGGAGGGTTTGCAGGGCGATGACGTGCTGCGAGGCAATGCCGGTGACGACACGCTCATCGGCGGCACCGGCAACGACCTGCTGGACGGCGGGTATGGCATCGACCAGATGATCGGTGGTACTGGTGACGACACCTATGTCGTCGATACGGAAAGCGATGTCATCGTCGAACAATCCGGTGAAGGCTTCGATGTCGTCAACGCGTACAGCAGTTACACGCTTTCCGAACATATCGAACGGCTGGTTTTGGTAGAGGGCAGTGGCGCCTGGCGCGGCACGGGTAACAGCAGCGACAACACGATACTCGGCAACTCTTCGTCCAACCGGCTGGATGGCGGCGCGGGTGCGGATACGCTGACGGGAGGGCTGGGCGACGACACTTACGTGGTCGACAACGTGGGCGACGAGGTCGTGGAGGTCGCCGGAGAAGGCGAGGACACGGTCGAGTCGAGCATCGACTACGTGCTGGGCGCCACGCTGGAAAATCTCACCCTGCTTGGCACAGCCAACCTCGACGGCACGGGTAACGACAAGGACAACGTGCTAGTCGGCAACGCCGGCAACAACCGCCTGGAGGGCGGGCAGGGGGCTGACTCGCTCTACGGCGGACTGGGCGACGACTACTTCATCGAGGAGTCGAGCGACGACTGGGTCTACGAGAACGCCGACGAGGGTCTGGATACGGTCGAACGCCGTTACGAGACCAACCTGGTGCTCAAGGACAACGTCGAGAACCTGATCCTGGCCGATGGCGTCGCGACCGGTAACGGCAACGACCTGGACAATCTGGTTACCGGCAACAGCGGCGACAACACGCTTGGAGGCTGGGATGGCGACGATACGCTACAGGGCCTGGACGGCAACGATGCACTGTTCGGCGGCACCGGCAGCGACACGCTCATCGGCGGCGCCGGTGACGATTATCTCGACGGCGGAACAGGCGTGGATCATCTTGAAGGCGGCGCCGGCAACGACAACTACATCGTCGACGATGGCAGCGACGTCGTCATCGAGGCTGCAAACGGTGGCACCGACCAGGTGCAGGCATCGGCTACGTACGCGCTTTTGGCCAACGTCGAGAACCTGTTCCTGACCGGGAGCGCGGACATCGACGGCACTGGCAACGACCTGGACAACTACATCGCCGGAAACGGCGGGGCCAACAGGATCGATGGTGGTGGCGGCAACGACACGATGGTTGCCGACGGTGGCGACGACCTGCTGATTGGCGGAACCGGCGACGACAAGTACGTCTTCGACGTCAGCTCGGGCAGCGATGTTATCGACAACTCCGATGGTGGCTTTGACGGCGTGTTCTTCACCGGTGGCATCACCCGCGAACGTCTCTCGTTTGGTCGCGATGGTGACGATCTCCTGATCTTCGTTGATGCTGGGACGACGCCCGCGGTGCGCGTGACTAATCATTTCCTGGGCGGCGATGCAGCCATCGACTACGTGCAGCCGGACGGCGGTTACTACCTTACTGCGGCCGAAATCAACCAGATCGTGGCTGGTGGAAGCACTGGCGGGCAATACGACCAGGTGATTGAGGGCACCGCGGCCGGCGAGCAGCTGGTGGGCAGCGCCGGCAAAGACTTGATCAAGGGGCTTGCTGGTGACGATCAGTTGTTCGGCCTGGCTGGGGACGACGCGCTGCAGGGCGGCGATGGTGACGACTATCTGACCGGAGGAAACGGCAGCGGCAACGGCTCTGGCGCAGACCGCTTGGAGGGCGGCGCAGGCAACGACACACTCAGCGGCGAGGATGGTAACGACACCCTGATCGGCGGCACCGGCGATGACAGCTACGTCTACGGTGGTGGACAGGACACAATCGACAATACCGGCGGCGGCTACGACGGCGTTTTCTTCAACGGCGGCATTACCACGTCGCAGCTGGGCTTCAGCCGCGACGGCGACGATCTAGTGATCACGGTGGATGGCGATGCCAATCGTACGGTGCGCGTCACCAACCACTTCGTGGGTGGGGATGCCGCCATCGACTTCGTGCAACCGGCGAGCGGCTCGATGCTCGACACCGCGGCGATCAACGCTCTGGTCGGGGGCGGTAGTGGCGATCCGGGCACGCCGACCGAGCCGGGGAACGATGGTGACTACACAAACATCGTCGACGGCACGGCTGCAGGAGAGCAATTGCTTGGTACCAACGGCCGCGATCTCATCCACGGCCTCGGCGGTGACGATACGATCTTCGGCTTCGGTGGTGACGACAAGTTCGACGGCGGAGATGGCAACGATTATCTGTCCGGTGGGAACGGCTCGTTCAGCGGCTCAGGCGATGACATCCTTATCGGAGGGGCTGGCAGCGACACCCTCGTCGGTGAGGACGGCGACGATCTCCTCCTCGGTGGCACCGGCGACGATCAGTACATCTGGCAGGCCGGATCAGGCAGCGATGTCATTGACAACACCGGTGGCGGCACGGATTGGCTGTTTTTCAATGGCGTCGACCGCAGCCGGTTGAGCTTCCACCAGAGTGGGGATGACCTGATCATCCTGGTGGATGGTGACTTGGCCCAGCAGGTGCGCGTCCAGAACCACTTCCTGGGCGGGGACCTGTCCATCAGTTACGTGCAGCCAAGCGGCGGCTACGCCATTCCGGCCTCGGACTTCGCCGGCCTATTGACCCCGCTTCCAACTGGATTTGCACCCAACAGCGTTTCCGCGATGTCTCTCATGGCGAACGAATCGATCACACCGATGGATACGTTGAGCGCCCAGGGCGGGGCCGATTCTCGATCTTCTCTGCTTTCTCGCTCTAGAGGGGGGCTCCAGCCACTATCTAGCCGAACGGCTCGGAGATTCGGTCCCGATATGGTCGACGAGCTGCTGGATCGAGGTTCGGTCCCTGGGGAGAGGGCCTTCGGGCATGCCTCCGGCATAGGGCGTGAGGCGCAGCAGTTGATCGAAGCGATGTCCCGCTTCCATCCCATTTCTGCGGAGACGGCAGCGCTCCATCAGGACGCAAACTGGCCTGATGAGATGCTGATCGCAAGCTCGGCCCATCACTTCAGGGAGCAACCAAAGGTTGCCATGCTCTAGGTGGCAGCCGCTGTAAAGGAACTAGTCTTGCCAGCAAAGGAAACCCCGCTATATGCGGGGTTTCCTTTGGTCCTGCCTGGGTGCTTTGTCTGCAGGGCAAAGCGAAATCGAGCAGGGAGCCTCGGGGCCTCCCTCGTCACCACGAACACTTCAAGGAAGCCTCATGATGAGGCAGGTACGAGGCCCGCCACCGGCGCTTTGGCTAGCGATTAGGGCTGGTTATCGTCGGTTGACGGGCGTGACGCACCTGCTGCCCCGGCAGGTCTATGGCTACATCCAGAGCAAGGCCATCTACCCGACGCAGAAACAGATCCTGGCCGTGGCCGACGAGTACCACCGCAAGCACCTGCCGCTGGGCGTGATGGTGGTCGATTTTCTCAACATGACCCGGCAGGGAAACCTGGACCTGGACCCGACGCGTTGGCCGGATCCCGCCGCCATGAACCGGCACCTGCACGCGATGGGTGTGGGCACGCTGCTGAGCGTATGGCCGCACTTCTCGAAGGGGTCGAAGTTCTACGACATGCTCGCCAGCAAAGGCTGGCTGGTGCATACGCCCGATGGCGTGCCGGATCCGGGCGGCTTCAAGGCGGTCATCGGACCGAATATCGACACCACGAATCCGGCCGCGGCAAAGTGGTTCTGGCAGGAAATCCGCGATCGCTACATCAAGCCGTATGGCTTCGACTACCTATGGCTCGATGAAACCGAACCGGACATCGACCCGGCGAAGGACGTGTTCTGGATCGGCTCGGGCAGGCGCTTCTACAACGTGTACCCGCTGTTTCATACCGCCTCGGTGTACGACGGATTCCGGCGCGATTTCGGCGACAGCCGAAGGGTGATGATTCTCGCCCGTGCGGCCTATCTTGGCGCGCAGCGCAACGGCACGGTCTTCTGGTCCAGCGACATCTTTGCGACCTGGGACATGCTCAAACGGTCCATTCCGGCGGGGCTCAATTTCACCGCGACGGGTTTGCCGTACTGGGACACGGACATCGCGGGCTTCTTCTCGCCCCTGATTCCCGCCGACTACCACGCGGCACACAAACCCTTGATCGACGGCTCCGACGTGCGCGGCACGATCGGAAACTACGAAGACTATCCCGAGCTGTTCGTGCGCTGGTTCGAATGGGGCGCCTTTCAGCCGGTGATGCGTGCGCACGGCGAAAGGAACCACAACGAGGTGTGGTCCTACGGCAAGCAGGCCGAGCCGATCCTGGCGAAATACCTGAAGCTGCGCTACCGGCTCTTGCCGTACACCTATTCGGCGGCCTATCGCAGCTACCGGACGGGCGCGCCCTACATGCGTGCGCTGTTCATGGATTTTCCGCACGATCCGAAGGTGGCGAACATCCCCGACGAATACATGTACGGGCCAGCGTTCCTGGTCGCCCCGGTCACGGAGCAAGGCGCCACCCACCGGACGGTGTATTTGCCGGCAGGCTGCGATTGGTACAACTACTGGACCAACCAGCGCCTGCACGGCGGGCAGACGGTCGACGTGGACGCACCCATCGATACGCTGCCGCTGTTCGTGAAAGCAGGGAGCATCGTGCCGATGGGCTCGGACGAAGGCGGTGCCCGGCAAGCGCAAGAAATCGAGTCGGTAAAGGTCTACCCGGGAGCGGACGGCAGCTTCACGCTTTTCCGTGACGACGGGACGTCCTACCACTACGAACAGGGCAAATACTCGGTCCCCCGGCTGATCTGGAACGACGCCGCTCATCGACTGCGGCATGAGGGCGCGCCGGCATGGAGCGGGCCGGATTCGGCCGTCGTCTCCGTCGTAGGCGACGCGCCTGCCACACCTTCGAACTGACGCGGCATCCAGAGATCCGAGCGGCATTCCTCGCCCCTTGAGAACGCGTATCCGGCCATCCCGGCGCGCCAGCACCGGAGATGCCATGGCAAGTTGCAGCATGTGATGCGGGTTCGCTCGATACGGAAAGGCTGCGCGCCCGTCATTACGGTAACTGCCAGCTGTACGGAGATGGCCGGTCCGCACGCAGCTAAGTGGTCCATAAGGATCCGGACGTATCCATGAACCATGCGAGTCGAAACGATGGGTGATGTCGATCGTTCGCTCGGCGTGGTGGATCGACCGGCTGGATCCTCCGCTCGCACGACGCACACAAGCCGGACATCGATACAGAGTCGACGGAGGTGGGTCATGGTCAAGCGCCTGGCTGCAAAAAAAATGTTGATCGCAATGGCTGTTGCGACCCTTTGCACCGTGCCGTTGGGCGCATCGGCCCATGATCATTGGGATCATGGGGACCGGTATCGGCACGAATGGCACCATGAAGACCGGCATGGCGATCGTGACGACTGGCACGGTGATCGCGATGACTGGCACCGTGATCGCGGCGATTGGCATCGCGGTGGCGACCGGTGGCGGCATGACGACGACAGGGACGGCGGCCGTTGGATAGCGGGTGCGCTCGTGTCCGGTGCAGTGGAAGGCCTCATCGACAATGTCGTGGCTCCGGCACCCCGTTACTACGAAGCGCCGCCTAGGGTGGTCTATCGTCGTCGGGTGATCTACCGGCAAGCGCCAGTAGTCACGCGAACCATTGTCTACGGTGCACCTTACGGGTCGCGTTACGACGACGACGATGATGGCGACTGAGCCCTGCGGTTCGGTTCGAGAAGAGCCCGGCCCCGGCCGGGCTCTTCGGTAACGGATCGACGAAAAGCCCATGCGATATCTGTCCACGCGGACGACAACCGACAAGCTGTTTGCCATCGCTCTCGTGCTCAAGGCCATCGATGCCCTGGGAGAGGTGGCAGGCGGGCTGTGGCTGCTGCTGATCGATCCACAATGGCTGCAGGGCAGGGTGGCCGCCCTCGTGGCACCCGAGCTGCGCGAGGATCCTCGCGATTTTCTCGCCATGCATGTCCTGCACTGGGCGGCCCACCTCAAGCAGCACGCCATGCTGTTCGCGGGCGTGTACCTGCTTTCGCACGGCGTGGCGAAGCTGGTCGTGCTGGTGGAGATCGTGCGCGGCCGCCTGTGGGCCTACCCGGGACTGATCGCGCTGACCGCACTGTTTGCGGCCTACCAGCTGTACCACATGGCCGTGACCGGACTGTCGGCCGGCTATCTCGCGCTTACACTGTTTGATCTGCTGATCATCGCGCTCACGAACGTGGAATACGTCAAGCTGCGCTCGCCAGGATCGGCCATCCCTGGTTTTGACCGCGACTGATCCGAAGTGGAGAGATTAGGGCGGGTTATCGAAGGTAGGCTCAACGCNCCCTCATGCTTGTTCACAGTGCGATCAGAGGCAGTTCTGGCCACGCCGATGCTGGGCGTGGCCCAGCCTCAGGAGCGGTTCAATGCGGCATATCCCGCAGCAGGTACAGGACGTCGACGTAGCACCCAGCCACAGATCGCCGGCAACACAAACAGGGTGAGGACGGTGGCCGTTACCAAGCCACCAATCACCACCGTGGCGAGTGGGCGCTGCACTTCGGCACCGGTTCCGGTGGCGATCGCCATCGGAACGAAGCCGAGCGACGCGACCAGCGCGGTCATCAGCACCGGCCGTACGCGTTCCATCGATCCCTCGACAACGGCCTCGTCGGTAGCCATGCCGTCCTCCAGTCGTTTGCGGATGGCGGAAATCAGCACCAGGCCATTGAGCACGGCCACGCCGGATACGGCGATGAATCCGACCGCGGCAGAGATCGAGAACGGGATGCCGCGCAGGAACAGCGCGAACACGCCCCCGGCGAGCGCCAATGGAACGGCGGTCAGCACCGTGGCGGTGAGCATCGCGTTGCCAATGGCCAGGTACAGCGCGACCGCGATTAAGAGGAAGCAGATCGGCACGATGATGGCCAGTCGCTGGGTCGCGGCCTGGAGATTCTGGAACTGGCCGCCCCATTCGATCCACGAGCCGCTGGGCAGCTTTACGTCGACGGCGATGCGTGCCTTGGCGTCGCCGACGAAGCTAGCCAGGTCGCGGCCGACCACGTTGGCCTCGACGTAGATGCGTCGCTTGCCGTTGTCCCGGCTCACCTCGTTGAGTCCTTGGGTGAAGCGGAACTGCACCAGTTGTCGCAACGGCACGGATGCTCGGGTGGTGCCTGTCGAGGCAGGAAGCATCACAGGCAGTGCACCGAGCACGTCCAGATTGTCACGCTGCTCACCGGGCAGGCGCACGACGATGTCGTAGCGTCGATCCCCTTCGAAGACCTGACCGGCGCTGCGACCGGCGAGGGCCGTGGACACCGTGTCGGCCACCTCCTTCACCGTCAGCCCGTAGCGGGCGATCGCGGCACGATCGAAGGCGATATCGAAGGTCGGAAAGCCTCCGGTCTGGGCAACGCGCACGTCCGCCGCACCAGGGATTCGGCGCAGACTGCCGGCAATCCGTTGGGCGGTGCTGGCGAGCTGCTCCAGGTTGTCGCCGTAGATCTTGACCGCCATGTCGCTGCGTACGCCGCCGATCAACTCGTTGAAGCGCATCTCGATCGGCTGGGTGACGTCGTAACTGTTGCCGACGATGGACTTCGTCTTCTCGCGGATCCGCTCGATGACCTGCTCCTTGGTAGTGACACCCTCCGGCCATTGGTCCTTGGGCTTGAGGATGATGTAGTTGTCCGACGCATTGGGCGGCATCGGATCAGCCGCCAGGCTGGCCGTGCCGGCCTTGGAGTAGACGGTCTTGACCTCGGGAAGGGTGAGCACGGCCCGCTCGAGCGGGAGGTCCATGGCCGCCGACTGCTCGATCGACGTCGAGGGGATGCGCACGGACGACAGATTGAGGTTTTGTTCGTCCAGCGTCGGCATGAACTCCCGGCCGACGAAGGCGAAGGTGACACCGGCCAGCACCACCACCAGCAGCCCGGCGATGAGGAAGGGGCCGGGGCGATGCACGGCACGTTGCAGCCACGGGCGATAACGCTGCTTGGTCACCACGATGGCCTTGACCTCCTGCTCGCGAATCCGTCCGCCGAGCAGGATGGCCACCATGGCCGGCACGAACGTGAGCGAGAGCACGAAGGCTGAGGCCAAGGCCAGCATCAGCGTGATCACCATCGGCGAGAACATCTTGCCTTCGACGCCCTGGAAGGTGAGGCAAGGCAGGAATACCAGGAAGATCACCAACTGGCCGTAGACCGTCGGCCGGATCATCTCCCGCGACGAGGCGATCGTTTCTTCCATGCGTTCGGCGAGGGTCAATTGGCGACCTTCGCGGTGCTGCCGTTCGGCCAGGCGTCGCAGCGCGTTCTCCACGATGATGACGGCGCCGTCGATAATCAGGCCAAAGTCCAGCGCACCCAGGCTCATCAGGTTGCCGGAGATGCCCAGCTGGTTCATGCCGATGGCGCTCATCAGCAGCGACAGTGGGATGACCAGTGCGGCGATCAGTGCAGCACGCCAGTTGCCGAGCAAGGCGAACAGGATAGCCACTACCAGCAGCGCACCCTCGGTGAGGTTGCGGGCCACCGTGGTGATGGTCGCCACCACCAGTTGCGAGCGATCAAGTGTGGGCACAACGGTCACGCCGGGTGGCAACGTCTTCCCGATGGCCTGGAGCTTTTCGCCCACTGCGTGGGCGACGGTTCGGCTGTTGGCACCGACCAGCATCAGTGCGCTGCCGACGACGCTCTCGTAGCCGTCGCGGCTGGCCGCGCCCGAGCGGAGTTCGCCGCCCACCCGTACACGTGCGACCTGTCCGACGGTAACCGGCACGCCCTGCCGGTTGGCGATGACGGCGCGCTCGATCTCGTCCACCGTGCGGATGCGTGCATCGCCGCGGACCAGGTAGGCCTCGCCGGAGCGGTTGATGAAGTTTGCTCCCACGGACAGGTTCGCGTCCTCCAGCGCCTGCGCGAGATCCGTGTAGGAGATGCCGTAGGCGGCCAGTCGGGCAGCGTCCGGCTCCACCACGTACTGCTTGACGTAGCCACCTAGCGAATCGACATCGGCGACTCCCGGCGTGGTGCGAAGTTGTGGCCGCACGATCCAGTCCTGCACGGTGCGCAGGTAGGCCAGTTGCGACACGCGGTCGGTGAGCCGTTCGCCGTCGTCGGTGAGAAAACTGCCGTCGCTTTGCCAGCCGGGCTGGCCGTTCTTCACCGTGGCGCCCTGGCCTTGGGGATGCACGTATTCGACGCTGTAATGGAAGACTTCGCCGAGACCGGTAGAGACCGGCCCCATTTGCGGCTCGGCGCCGTCCGGCAGGTTCGGCCGCGCCTGGGCGAGCCGTTCGCTCACCTGCTGGCGCATGAAGTACAGGTCCGCGCTCTCTTTGAAAATGGCGGTGACCTGACTGAAGCCGTTGCGCGAGAACGAGCGCGTGCTTTCCACGCCGTTGAGACCCGCCAGCGCCGTCTCGATGGGGNAGGTGACGCGCTTCTCGACCTCGACCGGGNTCAGCGTGGGCACCACGGTGTTGATCTGCACCTGCTTGTTGGTGATGTCAGGTGTCACGTCGATTGGCAGCAGGTTGAGCTGCCAGGCGCCGTAGCCGGCCACCAGCGCGGTCAGGAAAAGGATCAGCCAGCGCAGCCGGACTGCGCCACCAAGAATGCCGTTGATCATTCGTCTTCCCCGACGCCCTTGTTCAGCTCGGCCTTGACCAGAAAGGCATTGCGGGTGGCCACCTGCTCACCGGCCTGGACGCCGGAAAGAAGCTGCGCCATACCCCCGCTGCGGGTGCCGACCAGCACCGGCCGCGCGCGGAAGCCGTCGGCCGTGCGCACGAACACCACGTCATGGCCGTCCACGTGCTGCACGGCATCCTCCGGCACGGACAGGCCACTGGCCGAGCCACTGGCATGCAAACGCGCCTGCACGCCCTCGCCGATGACTAGAGCCGGCGTCGGGGCTGTGGGCGTCAAGACCACGGTGGCCGCCTGGGTGCTGCCGCTGACCGTGGGCGTGATCGCATGCACGACGGCCGACACCGGCGCACCGACGGCGGGGACGACGGTTGCGGTATCGCCCTCGGTGATGCGGGCACTGTCGCTGGCGGNGACCGGCACCTCGATCTGTACCGCACCGTTGCCGGCAACCTGAAACAGCTCGGTCTGCGGCTGCACGAAATTGCCCAAGGCGGCCTGCGAGGCCGTGATCCGGCCGTCGATCGGGCTGACCACGGCAATCGATCGACCGTCGTCGCTGACGTGCGCCGCNCTCGCCACTGCCTCGGCGCGCCGGGACTCCGCCTCCGCCACGGCCAACGCGGACTGTGCGGTCTCCATGTCCTGCCGTGCGCTGACTCCCTGTTGATACAGGTTGCTCTCGCGGGCGAAAGCCTTGCGTGCCAGATCAGCGCGAGCTCGGGCGACGCTTCGCTCGGCGGCCATGGCCGTCGCATCGAAGCTGTCCACCAGTGCCAGTNCCTCGCCAGCCTTCACGGCATCGCCGAGCCGATGATCGAGTCGACGCAGAGTGCCTGAGGCGCGTGCAACCACGGTCGCGACACTGCCCGGCGCACCCGCAACGGTTGCCGGTGCCAGGATGTCGGTCGCCACGCCTCCCTTGCTCACAGCCTCCACGGCGATGTTGGCGCTCGTCAGGTAGGCGGTCGGAATCTTCACCTCGGTCGGTGCGGCAACGGCCGACGCTTCAGCAGGCGGCGCGGCAGGCGGCGGCGTGCGATCCGTGAGCCAGTACGACAAGCCGAAGCCGGCGAAGGCGGCAAGGGTCGCGATGCCGGCGAGCCAGGGCCAGCGAAACGTATGGTCCATCTCAATCTCCAAAAGCGAGGCGGCCATCGGCCTGGGAAAGGGCGGCGAGGGCGCGGATGCGGGCCAGGCGTGCGTCGATGGTCGACAGCTTGGCGTCATAAAGGGCGCGGCGAATCACCAGCAGTTCGACCAGGGAGGTCTTGCCGGCTTCGTAGCCGATGCGTGCCAGCCGGTAGGCATCGGTCGCGGCGCTCTCGCCCTGGGCGGCGGCCGTCAGGCGCTTCTCGGTGGCCTCGGCCTGAGCAGTAGCGGAGCGGCGTGCCGCCTGGGCCTCCAGCCGCACGGCGGCAAGCCGTGACTCGGCCGCCGTTTCGCGCTCGCGGGCAGCGGCGATGCCGCTGGTGTTGTGGTCGAACAGGGGAATCGTTGCGGACAGGCCGACCACCCAGCCGCGATCGCGGCTCCACGCAAAGCGACGCACACCGGCACTGACCCCCAGCGTCGGCAGGCGTTGCTTCTGCTCGACCCGGACGCGTGCGACAGCGGCCTCGCGTTCGGCCCGCGCCGTGAGCACGGCAGGTGCTTCGCCCTGCCCATGGACGGCGTCAGCCGGGCCGGACTGGGTGAGCAGCGAATCGGGCACGCTCGAATACGGCTCATCCAGTCCGACGAGCGCTGACAGTTGCTCCAGCGCCTCCGTCAGGTCCGCCCTGGCAGCGGCTTCGGCTGCCTCGGCCGCGGCGACGCTGGCCTGTGCCTGCGCGGTCCGCAATGCCGCCTCCTTGCCGGCCTTGACCAGTGCCCGCGAGGCGTTCAAATCGTCGCCTGCGCGCTTCAGATCCTCTTGCGCCAGCGCCAGTCGGGCCTGCATGGCCTCGGCCGTGGCGTACAGCACGGCCAGTTGGGCCGCGAAGCGGATCCGTGTCTCGCGATCGCGCGCCTGGGCGACATCGACGGCGCGATCCCCCGCTTCGATACGTGCGGCACGCCGCCCGCCGATCTCGATCGGTTGGGTGATGGACCATGTGTCCTGGCGTTGGCTGACGCCGCCGCTGGCGGGTGCGTCGAGATTCTCCGAGAGGACTTCGATGCTGGGGTTGAGCCAGGCCCGGGCTTGTTGGGCATCCGCATACGCGGCGCGCGACCAGGCGGCCTGCTCCGTCAGACTGGGCGCGCGGGTGAGCGATTGTTTCAGCAGGACGGGATACGCCGGCGCCTGCGCGGCTGTGGCGACCGTCCCGGCGGAGCCCAGGGCCAGCAATACCGCAAAGCGGGTCAGGTGAAGTGCGGAAGTAATGGCGATTCCTCTCGGCAAGGCCCCCGTCGTTCGGGGTATGAGCTATCTACGGCTCCCGCCGCAGGTTCCCCTCATTTAGGAATCCGCTCAGTTGCGCGCGGGCCCGGGTGACCCGGCCCTCGATGGTCTTCACGGTGGTACCAAGCGTGTCGGCGGCCTCGGTCTGGGACATCCCCACCAGGGCGGTCAGCACCAGCGCCTCGCGCAAGTGGGAGTCCAGCCTTCCCAGCGTCACGACGACACGGTCCAGCTCCGCACGGGCCGCGGAATGCTGTTCGGGGGAGGGCGAAGCATCGACCAGCGCCGTGCTCTCCGTCCGATCGAAGCCGATGGCCGCGAACAGGAAGTGGCGTACCTTCCGGAAGCGTTGCAGGTCGCGCATCTTGTTGAGCGCGATGCGGAACAGCCACGCTCGGAACGGTCGCGACGGATCGTAGTCCGCCAGGTGGCGCCAGGCCGCGATCAGGGATTCCTGGACCACGTCGTCGATATCGGTTTCCGGGATGCCGAAACTGCGCGCCGCCTGATTCAGGGCGGCGCGATGCCTGCGCACCAGTTGCGCATAGGCGTTCTGGTTGCCGCGGGACGCCTCCCGTGCCAGCGTGCTGTCGTCTGACTCCAGGGTCACTGGGAACCGCGACGAAGCGCGTTCACCAGCGCGCGATCGTAGGCCGCCCGGTGCTCCGGCTTGAGCCCCTCGCGCATCTCGAACACATGCACCAGCGTGGCCCGCTGAAGATCGGCCGCCGCTTGTTCCACCTGTTGTGCTGCCGCCTCCACGGCCGGCGACCAGTGCGGATTGGCGGCGATGGCGTCCGCCAGTTGGCGATTCGCGTCGCGCAAGCGCGCCTCGATCAGTTCCCTCTGTTTCAGGAAGATCTGTTCCTTCGCGTCGAGTGCGCGCTGCTCGTCGGCATCCAGCGGGACCGTCTCGTGCAGCAAGGTGTGCAGGTCGGCCGGGCGATGGCCGAATCCGTGGAGTCCCCAGACCAGCGCTCCCGTCAGCGCCACGCCGAGCACGCCGCCCATCAGCGTGGACAGCCACCACAACCCACCGCGGCCGATCATCGGGCCACCAGCAGGCCGTAGGGCGACATGGCCGGTGGGGCTGCCACCCACATCGGATTCGTGCTTCCGCTCCATACCGTGTTCACGATCCAGTCGCTGCCGACGAATCCCACCAGGGTTGCCAGCGCGACGCTCAGCACGGTGCGGCGCATGTCTCGCCGGGACTGCCAGGCGGCGGGTGCGGGTTCACGGCCAAGCCGATATTCCAGCAAGGCCTCAGCCTCGGTAGAAGAGGGCGGCGACCAGGTCGCGTGACTGGCTTGGGTAAGCCATTCGTCGAGCGTGGGCATGTCTGTTCTCCTGGCGGGATCTCTTGAGTACTACGGCTCTGAACCTTGTCACCCCTCGTCGACTGATGCATCAGGCGCGGAGCGCTTGTCGCGGGGAGGTCGATGTAAATAACATACCCCCCTAGGGNATAAGGAGGCGCAAGTGAGCCACACCATCAAGGAAAAGACCCGATTGCTGGGCCGGGTGCGCCGAATCCGCGGGCAGATCGAGGCCCTCGAGCGCGCGCTGGAGTCCGAACAGGGCTGCACGGTCGTCCTGCACCAGATCGCCGCCGTTCGGGGCGCCATCCACGGCCTGATGATGGAAGTCATCGAGGAGCACGTCGAAACGCACGTCGCCAGCCCGGCGATCGCCACCGATGCCGATCGGCGGCAAGGGGCCGACGAGCTGATCGAAGTCCTGCGCGCCTATATCAAGTGAAGCCGCGCCCGGCCGGGCGCTTTCATCGTCATCCACTCAAGCCGGCGGCACCCTCCGGCCATCGCGGGGCCCACCATGCTGGACGTTCTCAAGCACCGAACCTATCGCCACTTCTTTGCCGCGCAGGTCACCTCGTTGATCGGCACCGGCATGATGACCGTGGCGCTGGGCCTGCTGGCCTATCACCTTGCCGGTCCAGGACGCGCCTCGGCCGTGCTGGGCACGGCGCTGGCGATCAAGATGGTGGTCTACGTGCTGGTGTCGCCGGTGATCGCATCGTTCGCCAGCCGCTGGTCGCGCAAGCCGCTACTGGTGAGCATGGACCTGGTGCGCGCCGCTCTGGTTCTGCTGCTGCCGTGGGTCACCAGCGTGTGGCAGATCTATGGGCTGGTGGCCATCCTGCAGACGTGCTCGGCGGCGTTCACACCTGCGTTTCAGGCCACCATCCCCGACCTGCTGCCGGACGAGGGGCAATACACGCGAGCGCTCTCGCTCTCGCGGCTGGCCTATGACCTGGAGAATCTGCTGAGCCCGCTGCTGGCCGCGGTGCTGCTGGGGATCATGACTTTCCGCGGCCTGTTCGGCTTTACCCTGGCCGGGTTCCTGGTTTCCGCACTGTTGGTGGTGACCGTTCGCCTGCCGCAGAGGACACCCTCCGCCAAGCCACGCCCGCCCGTGCTCGACGGCATACGGCGCTACCTGTCCACGCCACGCCTGCGCGGCATGCTGAGCCTCAGTCTGGCGGAAGCGGCGGGCGGAGCCCTAGTGATCGTGAACACCGTGGTCTACGTGCGGCAGTGGCTGGGAGAAACGGACCAGCATGTGGCCTTGATCACCGCCGTCTTCGGTGGTTGCTCGATGGTGGCGGCGTTGTCGCTGCCGCGACTCATCGATGCGCTGTCGGATCGCGCCGTCATGCTATCTGGCGCCCTCGTGACAAGCACTGGTCTGGCGCTGCTGGCCATCGCGGCACCTTTCGTGACGGGCGGGTGGCGGGAAGTCGTGTTGATCGTCTGCTGGGCACTGATCGGCCTGGGCTACGCCTCGATCCTCACCCCCGGCGGCCGGCTGCTCAAACGCTCGAGCGACGAGGAGGGGCGAGCTGCGATCTTCGCGGCGCAATTTTCGCTGTCGCACGCCTGCTGGTTGGTGATGTACCCGCTTGCCGGTTGGCTTGGCACGCTCCAGTCGCCGGTGTGGGGAGCATTAGGGATGGCGGCAATCACCCTGGCCGCCGTGATGTTGGCGATCCGCTTCTGGCCGGCACATGACCCGGAGACCCTCGGTCATAAGCACACCGATCTAGCGGTTGACCATCCCCATTTGCAGGCGCACCCCGTCGACGCCGCTGGCATGCATGTGCATGGCTATGTGATCAACGACGAGCACCCCAAGTGGCCACGACAGGGCTAGTCACAGCTTGAAGCCTGCAGGACGTTACCCTCAGATCACTTCAGGCCTGATACCGGCTCCGTCACCAGTAGCTCCGGCGTGCCTGTCCAGGGCTTCAATGGGAAATAGGCCCGATGGGTGGTGCTGTCCACGGCGACCACATGGGCGTTCGGGCCAAGCACCTTGGTGCCGAGCAGCCGGACGTCGTGGCCCGCAACCTTGAAGATGGAAACCTCGCCGGATTCGCCAGCGACATACAGCCAGCCAAGTGACGTGTCGAAGGCCAGGACATCGGGTTCCTTGGCGACGTCAAAGCTGGCAATCACCCGCCGGCTGGCAAGATCCAGCACCAGCAGCTTGTCGTTGTCCTCGCAAGCGATGAAGGCCAGCCGGGACGCGGCATCGATGTAGAGGCCATGATTTCCTTCGGCGCCGGGAAGGTCGGTGCGGCTGACCACTTTGTCGGTGGTCGGGTCGATCTCCACCAGCTGCCGACGGGTCTGCACATTCGCGAAGATGTGATGGGAGACGGGGTCGTACTGGGTGTTGCCTACTTCGCCACCCAACGGAATCGTGGCCACCCGAGTGTTGGTGCGCACGTCGATCACGGTGTCGGTGCCACCATGCTCGTCGGAGACGTAGAGTTTGTGCACATCCGGGGCGTACGCCATGCCGTCCGGGTAGTCGCCGACCGGCACCCGCGCGGTGATCTTCAAGGTCGCTGGATCGATGGCCACGACCTCATCGGTCCCCGTGGCCGAAGCGTAGACGCGATCCAGCGAAGGCACATACAGCAAGCCATGGACGTGGCTGACTTCGGGGATGTCCGCGACAACCTTGAAATTCCCTGTATCCACCACGGTCACCGCGCTATCTCCCAGGTGTGCCAGGTAGAGGTGGTGCGCTGCGGGGTCGAGACTGGCGTAATCCATGCGGGTGGCATGGCCAGTCAACGAGGCGTGCGCCACGAACTTGATTGGCAGCGACGCCGGTACCGGTTGCGAGCGGGCGGGCGTAACGGGAAGAGCGAGCCCGGCCAAGAAGGAGGTCATCGCGAGCAAATGAAGAAGAGCACGCCGAGTGGGCATCGAACATCTCCGGGAGGGGCGATTAGGGTGCGTTATCGCAGGTAGGAAAGACTTGCCATTGACCTGTTCGAACTCCATCGCAGTCGCCCGCTCTGGCTGCCTTTAACCGCTGTCAAACAACGCGGACGCTTCGACTATCACTCGCCACGGATGTGTGGGGCAAGCATGGTTGGTGTGCTCCGTGTGATATCGGTGGCGAGCCAGATGCCGAGCTTGCGGCCGAGATAAGCCTGTCGGTACAGCGGCGTAGCACGGTACTGGTAGTTCGCGTCACCGCTGATAACCCACCCCGTAGGATGAGCACGCGCCCAGCTGGCGATGGCAGCGTTGCCTGTGGCCTGGGGGATCGATTGCGTCAGCCTGCCGGCGAAGGTGAACAGGCCATATTGCGTGCCGGCATACAGCAGGGGAATGCCGGCGTGCTGCGCCGAGGCGATGCGCGAAGCGACGGCGCGCATGTCGTATCGAGATGCCAAGCTGACGGCGAACGCCAGTTTGCACAGGGTCAGCGCAGCAAGGACACCCATCGCGGCGAGGCTGACCGGAAGCGTCGCCCCAAGACGCCAAACGTATAGCAAGCCCAAGGCGACGATCAGAGCACCGAGCAGCCCCGTCTCCAGGCGGGCATCCGGTGCCAGCCAGCCCATGCCGATCNCCATGGCCACACCCGCCGCCATCAACACCAGGCCCAGTCGCCAACCAACCACGCGCCATTGCCCAGTGCTGAGACGATGTCCCGCAACCAGCATGATCGGCGGAAGAATCGGCAACAGGTAGTGCGGCTGCTTGCCACTGATCAAGCTGAAGATGATGAAGCTGGGAAGCGATGCCACCGCGGCGAAACGGGTGATACCCGCGCCATTTTCCGTCGGAGTAATTGGTTGGATGCCGCGTGCGATGGCCAGCGACCATGGCAGCAGCATTGCCGGCAGCATGGGCAGATACCACCACCAGGGACGAGCATGGGCGAAGCTGTTCACCACGCGCCCCATCGTCTGGCGCAGGAAGATGGCATCCGCGTAGGCAGGGCCACCCGCGCGGGCCGCCGGTATCGCCCAGGCGAGCGCGAGCGCGATGGCCAGGGCCAGCGCGCCGAGCAACTGCAGGTAGAACACGTACATCCGCGTGCGGCCTGCCGGCATCCAGAGCGGCGCAAGCAAGGCCGGCATGCCGCCCACCAGCAGCGCGACCGGCCCCTTGACGAGGACGCCTGCGCCCAGCGCCGCCGCCAGCAGCAGAACGTGGGCCAACGCTTGCCGGCCGCCCAGCGCCAGCGTGGACCGCCATGCCAGCAGGGTGCACAGCGTCAGCAACATGTCGAACATCACGGCATCGGCGTACAGGGCCACCGCTGCACAGCCCAGCCAAAGCCACATCGCCGCCTGCACGCCTGCACGGTCAAGTCCGAGCCGCTGTCCCAGCGAAGCGAGCAATGGAAGGGTGCCCAGCGCGATGAACAGTTCCAGCAGGCGCGCCGTCCAGGCATGCACCCCGGTGAGCGACCAGGCCAGGTTGATCAGCCAGAACAGCAGCGGCGCTTTTTCGGGATATGGCACACCGTCCAGGCGGGGCACCAGCCATTGCCCGGTGACATGCATGTTCCATGCGGCTGCGAGATAGCGGGTTTCGTCCACCGGCAGCGGATGCAGGAAGAACACCGGCGGCAGGAGCAACAGCAGGGCGACCAGCCATGATGTTCGCCCCGAAGCGATCGATCGGGCGAACGCGACGAATCCGGAACTCATGCTTTCCCGCAGGCCATGTTGTCGTGGAGGGGTTTCGCTGTCGTCGCCTTGAGCCAGTCGGCCGCGATGGCGGCAACATCGGCTGCGCCCAGGTCGCGGGTATCGACCGACGTGTTGCTTCCCCCGTACGGGCCGTACTTCGCCGAACTGGACGTCGAAAACAATCCCATGGTTGGCGTGCCGGTGGCGGCGGCCAGATGCATCACGCCGCAGTCGGCGCTGATGAAGGCGTCCATGCAGGCGANCATCGCCGCGAGGCGGCGTGGATCGCGCGTGTAGTAGGAGGCGAGGCGCTCGTCGAGCTGGCTTTCGCCATGTTCGGCCAGCAGGTTGACGATGCGCACGTCCGGCTGCTGCGCCAGCAGCTTGCCGATGAATTGACTCCACCAGTCGGTGCGGTAGCACTTGGCTCCGGTGGCGTTGGCGAATACTCCGACCACCATGTGCGGGTGCGCTGTCTGCTCCGGCTCGCCAAGGACGGCGTCGAGTACTTCGCGGCCCTGGTCCTTTTCCGCTTTCTGCAGACGCAGCCTGAGCGGAGGGTACGGCCTCGACACTTCTCCGGCATAGGCGGTGCGCAGCAGGAACACGCTGCGTTTTGCCAGATGCTCGGGGCGCGGCAGGTCATGCCACGCGGCAGCCGCGGGACTCTGTTCGTCCGGGTAGCCCAGCTTGAAGCGGGCCTTCGTGATGGCCAGCAGCAGCCGGCCCGACTGGGAGTCGATGCAGGCATCGATGGCCAGGTCGTAGGNATCGCGTCGCAGTTGCCCGAGCAGCTTTACCGTCGTCCAGAGATGCCGGGCTATTTTTCGCGGCAGGCTGTAGATGCGGCGAACATGGATGCACCCGGCAAACAGATGCTCGCCGATGCTGCCTCCGCTGACTACATCGATTTCCGCACCGGGGTAGAGCGCCTCGATCTCGGCCAGCAGCGGGCTGATCAGCACCGTGTTGCCGAGACGATGGTTGGGACGGCATACCAGCACGCGATGGATGCCGCGAACCGGCAGTTGACCAGGCATGCACAACTGCTGGTCGGTGTGTTTGAGCAGTCGGCGAAAGCAAGCCGCCACGAGGCGGCGGCGCCAGCGGTCACGTTGCCGCAATCGACCGGGGATGTGTGCTTGCGCATGAGGTGCAGCAGCTAGATACATTGAGGCGATACCGGGTCTGTAACCGTGAGTGCGAAATTCCTGCGTCCTGCCCGATGACTTGCGCCGGCACGTCATGCGCAGGCGGTCTACGTCCATTCCGATTCCCGTCATCCCGTCGCGGCGATGGCGACAGGTTGTTGCGGCGGTGCCTGCGGCATCCGGCTGCAGGCTTCGGTGGCGCGCCACTCCAGCCATTCGCCCAGCACGAGCAGGTTCCAGAGCGCGCGGGCGTGATCGGCCTTGCGTGCGCCGTGCTCGGCCAGCAGCTCCTGCGCAGCGCGAGGGCACAGGCCGGCATCGGCCAACGCGGAACAGGAAAGGCGCGACTGCGCCCAGTCGCGCAGCGGACCGCGCAACCAGGCGGACAGCGGTACCGAAAGTCCGCGCTTGCGCCGGTGCGTCACGGCGCGGGGCAGGTAAAGCCGTGCGTAGTACTTGAGGAAGACCTTGGTGGTCAGTCCGCACACGCGCGCCTGCTCGGGCAGCGCGGCGGCGAATTCGATCACCGCGGAATCCAGGTAGGGCGCGCGGATCTCGACGCCGTGCAGCATTCCGCCGCGGTCGGCCTTGGCCAGCAAGGCCTCCGGAAGGGCATGGGCGAAATCGTGCTGCTGCACGGCATCGAGCAGCGGCAAGGCGAGGGCGTCATCGGCTTCCCTTGCAGGCGGTTCGATGCCCAGGCGTCGCAGCCATTCCGGCGCCATGTTCGAGGNCCACAGCCGGTGCCGCGCCAGTCCATCCAGTTCCTGTCCGTGGATGAAGCGCTTGAGCAGATAGGACAAGGTGACCTTGCGCTCGCTGGGAGGCAGGCGTTCGATCCCTCGCTGCAGCAACCCGCGCAGGCCGGCAGGCAAGCGCGCATAGCGCCCGGCGAGTTGTGCGCCGAGGTAGGTGGGGTAGCCGCCGAACAGTTCGTCCGCACCCTCGCCAGCGAGCAGCACGCGCACGTCCCGGGAGGCGCGCTTCGCCACATGCGCCAGCGGTAGCCATGCCGGGTCGGCCAGCGGCTCGCCGGTGGTCGTCACCAGTTCGTGCAGCGCCGAAGGGAAGCTGTCCGCCGTGACTGTCACGGGCACGAAAGGGCAACCCAGTTGCGCGGCGATGCGCTCGGCGTGGCGCCCCTCGTCGAAAGAAGCCTCGGCAAAGCGGATGCAATACGCCGGCAATTCCCTGGCGGGACGCAGGCTGCGCGCCACGGCGGCAATCAGGGCGGAATCCATGCCGCCGCTGAGCAGCACGCCGAAGGGCACGTCGATCTCGCTTTGCCGGTGCACCGCCTCGCGCAGCAGGTGGTCGAACGAGCGTGGTTCGGGTGTCGTCGTCGTGTTCGATCGCTGCGGGAAATGCCAGTAGCGCTGGTGGCGCGTTTCATCCGGTTCGAAGACGATCATTTCGCCCGGGCGCAGCTTGCGGTGGTCGACAAGCAGGCTCTGCGGCGCAGGGCAGTAGCCGCTCTGCAGGAAGTGGGCGAGTGCCGTGCGGTCGAGCGGGGCCGCGGCGTTCGTGGCCTTCGTCAGCCCAGCCAGTTCCGAGGCGAACCGGATCGTGCGGCCGGATGTTGCGTAGTACAGGTGGCGCTCGCCGACGCGATCCCGGGCCAGGATCAGGCGCTGCCTGCGCGTATCCCACAGCGCCAGCGCGAACACGCCCTGCAGATGCTCCACGAAGGCAAGGCCTTTCTCCAGGTACAGCGGCGCGATGACCGCGACGTCGGTGCTGAAGGGCACCTCGTGGCCGCACTGGGCCAGAAAGCGGCGCAGCTCGCGGTGGTTGTCGATTTCGCCGTTGCAGGCAACCAGGATGCCGTCCGGGTGCTCGATCAGCGGGGGCTGCATTTCATCGATGCCACGTATCGCCAGCCGGTTCGCCGCCATGGCGATGCCGTCGCGCATCGCCAGCGCGCTGCCGTTCGGGCCGCGGTGCGCCATTTGCCCGAGCATGCGTCGCACCGTCCGTTCCATGGCGGGCGTCCTTTGCTTCGCGTCACGGGTCACGATGCCGCAGATTCCGCACATGGCTAAGCGCGCTCCCCGATGATCACGGCGTGGTTCGGCCGCGCGCCAGGATCAGCACGTTGCGGCGCCAGTCGCCCAGGCGCACGGAGCGTTCCAGTCCGCAGCCGGCGAGGGTGGATTCGACCGCTTCGGGTTGTATCGCGGGGTCCAGCACCAGCAATGCGGGGCTGTTCGTGCGCGCCACGTTGCAGAGCGTGGAAGCGGCCTGCGCTTCGTGCCAGGCGACGCCGTAGACGGGCCTGTCCAGATAAAGGCGCAGCCCCCAGGGGGTCTGCTCCTGGAGCTCGTAGTCCTTGCCGGTGTTCTCGACGAAGACGATCGAGCTGTAAGCGTTACCTTCGCTTTTGGCGGCGAGTTGTTGCGCAGCGGCGAGATTGTCCGTGACGGGATGGGCCATCCAGCCTGCGCCCGCCTTGACCGCCAGCAGGGCAACCAGCCACAGGCCCACCGCCAATCGTTGGGTGGTGCCGCGAAGGGTGATGCGCCGGCGCAAGGCGAGTGCCAGCAACAGCGACAGCGGGAGGAACAAGGGCAGCACATAGAGCGGCAGCCGCGACTGCACCAGGCAGAACACCAGCAATGGCAACGTCAACCACAGCAGCAGGAAAAGTTCGGGCCCATAGTGACGGCTCCTGGCTTCGCGCCAGTCGGCCGCCAGCGCCGCGCGAGCCTTGGGCCCGAGCAGCATCGGCCACCACGGCAGCGAGCCCAGCACAAGCGTCGGCGCGTAGACCACGAACCAGCCGAACGGGCCCGGATGCCGCCGCTGCACGGCGGTGAACATGCGGTCATACACCTCGCGGTGCAGGAAGTAATGCGGCAGCCACGGATAGCGCAGCATGACCAGCACGTACCAGGTGCAGCCGACTACCAGAAAGACGATCACGCCAGCCGGAGCGAACAAGCGCCGCAAGCCCTGCCAGCCATCGTGCCGCTGCACGAACGGCAGGATCGCCAGCAACGGGATCAGGCCCGGTGGCCCTTTGGTCAGGAAGGCGAGACCGAAGCCCAGCCACATCAGCACGATCCAGCGGTGCCCCTGTGCTGGGTCGGTGCCGAAGGTCGCGCGAAGGAAGCCGAGCATGGCCAGCGCCTCGAACACGCACAGGAACACATCCGTGCTGACGATGTTCGCGGCGAAGAACGGGAATGGCATGCAGGCGCAGATCAACGCGGGCAGCCACGGCCGCTCCGCCACCAGTACGCGGCCCATGCCATACAGCAGCAGCAGGGTGGCGACGAAGGCCAGCGCGTAAGGCACGCGCGAGGCCCAGGTGTTGCGGCCGAAGATCTCGAACGAGGCGGCGATCGCCCAGTAGGTCAGCGGCGGCTTGGAGAAATTCAGCTCCCCGGCACTGAAGGCCGGCGCCAGCCAGTCGCCGGTATCCAGCATCTGCAAGGCGCCGCCGACGTAGCGGCCTTCGTCCGGGCTCCACAGTCCGCGCGTGCCCTGGAAGGCGAAGCCCAGCAGCAACCCGAGCAACAGAATGGCGAGCAGCGACCGGCGTGTCGCGATGGTCGAACCACGGCGGGTATCCGCCGGCAAAGGCAGGCTGTTGCCCGGGATAGTCGTTTCCTTGGACATGCGTGGCACCCGTGGGCTCAGCGACGACTACTGCGACGGGGCAGCAGCTGCAGGTTGCGCAGGAAGATCAGCAAGGTGGTCGCTTCGCCGACGATGAAGACCGGTTCGTCGCGATGAATCGCGTAGCCCAGCAGGATCGCGCCGCCGAGAACGCTCAGGTACCAGAACGCCCGCGGTATCCGGCTGCGCCCGCGCGCTTCGCTGTACAGCCATTGCACCAGGAAGCGGGCGCCGAACAGCGCCTGTGCGAGCGCGCCCGCGCCGATCCACCAGGCCTGGCTTCCGGCCTCGGTCAGCATGGACTTGTCCCGGCGTCGTGCGCTTCGCGCCAGCGCAGTTGCAGGTTGCGCAGATAGATCAGCATGCCGCCGCCCTGGCCGGCGATGAACACGGGATCGCGCAAATGGACCGCGTAGCCAAGCAGCAATGCCGCACCAACGATGCTGGCGTACCAGAACATCAACGGGATCGCGCTGTAGCCGCGCCGCTCGCTGTACACCCACTGGAGCAGGAAGCGCGAAGTGAACACGGCCTGGCCGACGGCGCCGAGCAGAAGCCAGCCATGCGCACGCACGCCGAGCATGGCGCCGGCAAGTCCCGCATTCATGGCCAGCCACGCGCGTAGCGAGCAAGCGCTGGCATCACTTTGCGCAGCGAGCGATCCACCACGCCCGGCAGCACCGCATTGATCCGCACGAACAGGCTCTCGGGAAAACCGAGATAGACCTCGGCTGCATCGCGCTCGATCGCGCGGACGATCCGCGCCGCAACCGAAGCCGGCTCGTCCATATGCATCATCCCTTGCTCGGCCATCATGTTGACCGCAGGGGGATTGAACGGGGTACGCACGGCACGCGGCGCCACGTAGGTAACCCCCACGCCCGTGCCTGCCAGCTCGCGCCGCAGCGCCTGCGAGAAACCGCGCAAGGCGAACTTGCTGGCCGAATAGGCGGCGAAACCGGGATAGCCGATGCTGCCGAATATCGAGCCGATGTTGACGATGCGACCACTGCGTTGCGTCAGCAGATGCGGCAGCACTTCCCGGGTCAGTTGCATGGGCGCTTCCAGGTTGACCTGCAGCAGCCGCGGGATCATCCGGGGAGCAGCCTCGTCGAACAGATGGAAATCCAGCTGCCCGGCCAGGTTGATCAGCACGTCGATGCCGCCGAACGCTTCTCGCATCTCCGCCAGCGCATACGCGCGCGCGTCTTCGTCGGTGACATCGGCCTGCACCACGATCGCGTCCATCCGGCGGCTGACGATCTGCTCCCGCAGGCTGGCGATGGACGCATCGCTGCGGCCGAGCAGGCACAGCTTCGCCCCCCGGGCGGCCAGCATGTCGCCCAGCTTGCTGCCGATGCCGCCGGCCGCGCCCGTCAACAGGATCCGCTTGCCCTGGAGGTCCATGCGCATCCCTTGTCAGTGGCTGGTGGTGATGGTGTTGATCAACGCCCGGATCTGTTCGCGGCGTCCCTGGTCGGCTACCGGCTGATCGGGACGCGGTGCGGCGGCAAGCGCCTTGTTCAAGGCCGCCAGTGCAGCGTCCTTGTCCCCGTTGCGGTAAAGGAAATCGCCGTAGAAATAGTTGGGGTCGATCCCGTCGGGGTTGATCTGCAGCGCCCGCTGCAGCAGCTCGCGCGCCTTGGTCTTGTCGCCGAAACCCAGCGGCCAGCCCGGCACCTGGTAGTACAGGCTGCCGAGCGTGGTGTAGATCGAGCCGTGCAAGGTGTCCGGGTCGATCTGCTGCGCTTGCTGCAGCAAGTCGCGCGCCCGCTTGACCATCGTCAATGCGCCCAGCCCGCCGTGCACGCCGGCGTGCGTGCTCAGGACGATCGCCTGCCACACCTTGGGTTCCGCGTGCTTCGGATACTGTCCGATCAGCGCATCCGCGTCTTTCTCCAACGCGGCGTAAGCCCCATCGCGCTGGTCCTTGGGCAACTGGTAGGTGATGTGGGCCCATTGCTGCTTGATGGCCAGCAGGCCCTGGTCCGGCGAGGCCGCGTCGGCGCCGGCGGATACCGGCAACACGACCAGCCCGAGCAGCAAAAGCCATGCGAACAACCGGTGGGAGAGTTTCATGGTCAGTGGTTCCCGTGCAGGCCGGCGGCATCGATCGAGCGGAAGATGGCGCCGTAGAGTTCGTAGAAGCGGTTGGCGGCATGGATCAGCGAACGCCGGTCGCCTTCGTCGTCGATCCGGTTCACCAGGTCTTCGTAGAAGCCGACGTGCTCCTGATCCAGTGCGCCGTGCGAGGTGAGGTAGCGCAGCGCGTTCCTGGGCAGGTCAAGCGCGCGCTGGATGGCGCCGGATGCCAGGGTGGCGAGCGCGGCGCTGGTGCCTTCGAGCACGAACACCATGCCTAGAAAACCGATGGGGTTGCCGCGCTGGATGGTGTCGTACGCATAGGCCACCATCATTTCGGTGGCCGGCATCGGAAGGGCGCGCCGCGTCGCTGCGGGATCGCCGCCGCAGGCCGCGATATCGTCGAGGATCCATTCGTCGTGCCCGATTTCCTCTTCGATGTATTCGCCGATCGCCGACTGCATCCACCGCAGCCGCTCGGGCAGGTGATAGCCCATGCCCATCATCAGCGGCACGGTGTGCCGCACGTGGTGATAGGCCTGCTCGAGGAACGCGAGGTATTCGCGGTGCGAGACATCGCCGCTCAGCGCGCGGCGGATGATCGGGATCGACAACAGCACGTTGCGACTGGCCTCGGTTTCCCGCACCAGGCGTTCATGAGTCGACGTGGGCGTTTTCGCTTGCATGAAGTTCTTCCAGCGCGTTGGCGTAACGAAGGGCTATGGCCTGGCGGTCCAGCGCACCGGAGGGGCGCGCCAGGCCATTGGCCGAGGTGAAGGGGGCATCGGCCAGAAGCCACGCGCCAACCTGCGCGTAGTCGGGCAGGCGGGCATTGGCGGCGGCAACGGCCGCTTCGATCTGGGCTGCGCCTGCTGCGGGATGCGGCACCAGCACGGCGACGTTGCGCGCGCGCGCCTCGCCGAACACCGCCGCCTGCAGCAATGCCGACGTGGCGGTGAGTTCGCTTTCGACCCACTCGGGAGCGACGTTGCGGCCGAAGGCGGTGGCGTAGGCCGTCTTCTTGCGGCCGGTGATGTAGAGATAACCGTCCTCGTCGAAGCGGCCCAGGTCGCCGGTGGGCCACTCGACCGGCACGGGCATGTCGCTGCCCAGGTAACCCTCGAACAGGCGGCCGGAGACGACGATCTCGCCATCGGCGGCCAGGCTGACGCGCAACCCGGGAAGCGGCGTGCCGACGCTGCCCGGACGTTCCCGGTGCGGCCGGTTGAGGCTGACCACCGAGGCCGCCTCGGACAGCCCGTAACCCTCGTGTACTGGCAGGCCCAGCCCCCAGGCGCGCTGGATCAGCGGCTTGGCGCAGGGCGCGCCGCCTACCGCCACGAACCGCAAGGTACCGGGCAAGCTCGCGTCCGCGGCCAGGCATTCCACCAGCAGCTTCAGCAACTGCGGCACGAGAATCGTGGCGCTGGGCGTGTAGCGATGGAAGGCGGCAAGCAACGGCGCGGGTTGCACCGCGCTCGAACCGCTGAAGCCGCAACTGGCCAGCGAAGGCAGCGCGGCGCTGCTGCCGCTGCGCAACGGAACGTAGACGCCGCCTATGTTCTCCAGCAGGGTCGACAGCGGCAGCAACGAAAGGCTGCGATCCGCAGGGTCTGCCTGCACGGCTTCGGCCAGCGCGGCGGTAGTCGCTGCGATGGCGGAACCGGAGAGGCAGACGCCCTTGGGCTGTCCGGTGGTGCCGGAGGTGTAGGTGACCTTGCAGGTGTGCGGCGGCAGCACGGGCGCCAAGGAAACCCGCGGCGCGAAAAGATGGAGGAGGCGGCCGCCCACCTCGAGTTGCCCGATGGGCGCCAGCCCGGTGAGGGCGGTTATCGCGTCGACCCGGTCGCTCACGATCAGGTCGGGTACGGCATCGGCCAGCAGGTGGTGGATCTGCGCCGCACTGAAGAAGGGCGGTACAGGCACGGCGACTGCGCCGCGCGCGGCTATCGCCAGGTCGACCACCGCCCACGCGCAGCCATTGTCCATCAGCACCGCAATCCGCCGGCCGTCGAGCCATGCGGCGGTTCGCGCCACTTCGCGCTGCAGCTCGCCGTAGTCCAGCCGGATGGACTCGTCCAGCAATGCCGTGCGCTGCGGATCGGCTGCGGCGTGTTGCGCGATCAGGTCGAGGATGCGGCGCATGTCATTCGCCTCCGCAGCAGGGCACCGCGCCGGCGCCGAATGCCGCCGCCTGGCGACTCGCCTCGCACAGCAACGCATGCAATGCCGGTTGGCTGGCACCGACATGCCCGCACAGCTTGTGATAGCCCGACTCGATCTGGCCGGCGCAGACCACCGGCGCGGCGCGGTAGTAGTCGCCCCAGTGCCGCCCGCCATCGGCGAGCAGTTGGGGACTGGCGGCAACCAGCGCGATCGGCCGCATACCCAGGCGCTGGAAGGCGTTGATCAGCATGCGCGTCGCGGTGAACAGCACCCAGCGGTAGCCGAGCGTGCGAAGGAACACCGTGGTCGCTGCGATCACCCAGCGTGTATCCCCGGGACTCACCAGGGCCAGGTTGCCCACTTCGACGAGATCGCCGCGCGTCACGGGTGCGCCGATGCGCTCGCCGATCAGATGCTCGGCCTGCTCGGGCAGGTACTGTTCCGAAAAGAAGGAGCCGGTTGCGCCGTCACGCAGGCCTACCACGGCGCGCCGGTGCTGCGCGTCGCTGAAGCTCAGCAGCGTGGGATAGAACGAACGCACGTCGGCGTGGTGGCGCTGCGCGAACACGTGGTGCACGAAGGCCTCGGCCTCGGCGCGCCCGGGGTGGTCGGCATCGATCACCTCCGTCCGGATTTCCGAGTGCAATTCGGCCAGCAGCGGCTGCACGCCGTCGAGGAGGCAGGGATCGGCATGGGCGACTGGGGAGGAGGACGGCATCGCACTGGCTCGATGGGGTATCGCCTCTCCAGTGCGATATCCGTGCCAACCATGCAAGTTTCTGATTTCTATGGAAAGTGGTGATTCGAGAGGCGTCGATGAAGGCATTCGATCCTTGCAGTGCGCAAGAATCGTCTGCACGAATGGTATGCATGCGGGGCCTGCACGGGGCGGCTCTCAGTGTTCGGGCGACTCGGGGCAGGCGTCCGTCGATGCGCCACTTCCGGCCGGCAAGGGCAGCCACAATGCAACATGCACCTCGGGGGTGAGGAAGCAGGTGGAAACATAGCCAATGGCCCCCGGCGTGGACGCCACGAAGCGCACCACCGCCTGTTGCGAACCCAGCACATACGGCGGGCTCACGCCCTGGAAGTACTGGCGATCCCAGTAGTCCTGCAGCCGGTTTCCCGGCATGCGGATCAGCATCTGCGTGAATGCTTCGCGCAGTGGCGTTTCGGGAGGAAGGTTGACCGGGATCAGCCGACGGCCTTCCTTGTCGACGAAGATTTTCTCGAGGTAGATGTTGCGCAACGTGTCGCGATCCAGCGCAAGCTGGGGGGCGGATGCGCCCACGATCACCGCCATGCGGGGCGGCGCCGCGGCGGATGCCCGGCCGGCGGCGAACGGCCCGAAAAGCCCGATCAGCGCGAGCAGCTGGTAACGATGCAGCCGTGTCATGTCAGAACAGCACCGCAACCGAAGCCAGCCAGCCGGTAGGGGCCAGTTTCAGGTTGTGGTTGCCTTCGCGGCGTTCCAGCTTGAGCACCACGCCGGAAATGGGGCGGTAGTTGAAACCCAGGGTACGCAGGGTGGTGATCTGTGCCGGCAGCGTGCTGCGGTAATGTTCGAAACGGCCGATCGCGTACAGGCGTTGCCACAACGGCACTTCGACTTCCACGAAGCCGCCCTGGTCGCCGCGCTGGCCGGCTGGCCCGCCGCTGCGGCGGATGGCCTCGCCGGTCATCTCGAAATAACGACCGGACCAGCTGAAGTCGACGCCGGCAAGCCGGTATTGTTGCCTCGGTTGCTGCAGTTCGTAGTCCAGCAGCGACAGGCCGATGCCCAGTCGGTCGCCGAGAAGGTGGTAGAGCACCCGGCCGCCTAGGGCCTGGTGGAAGTTGTTGTGCAGGTTGCTGTCTGCGCCGTAGGCGTTGTACGCCTGGTCCTGGTCCTGGCCGATGTTCAAATGCGCGCTGTCGTCGACGTAGAACCAGTAGTCGAGGTCGTTGCCGTGTACCGACATGGTGCCGTACACCATGGCGCCGGTGGCGTGGCGGGCAAACGCCGCCGATGTCGTCAACGGCCGCGACACGGTCCACGTCAGCGGGTCGGCGTGCACCAGGTTCCATTCCCCCACCGGCGTGAGGAACTTGCCGAAGCGGAAATTGATCGTCTGATCGACGTGGTAATCCGCGTACAGGCGCTCGACGTCGAGTTCGGAGTCGCGCGAGTTGGTGTGCCTTCCCGATATGTTCAGGGCGCCGCCGAGATCCAGTTCGGCGAACGCCTGCCAGCGCGAGCCGAGGTCCTTGGTCACGAACAGGCTGATGTCGCGGAGGCTGTAGGTGGGGCGCTGGTTTTCGATGTCGTAGAAGTGCAGGTCGGCATAGCCGCCCACGCGCAGCCCCTGCTGCGGGAAGTACAGACCCTGGCCCAGCGTGTACGGAGCCGGCTGCCAGCTGTCGTCCTGCGCGAAGCTGGGGAGCGATATCCCCAGCAGGCAGAGCAGGGCAGCCAGCGCGGCAAGCGCGCGGCAGCGTGGTGGGCAGCGGTGAAGTGGCCTGCTCATCGGAGCGCCTTGAGCCGAAGGAGATGGGATTGCAGCGGACTCGCGCCAGCGTGGCTCCCGGGATGGATGCGCCGCGGCAACGCGGCGGATTCTGCGCCAGGATGGCATTGCCGTGCAAAGCAGCGCATGGCCGCGCTTGCCGACGACCGGGACGTTCAACCACACTCGCGCGTCGAACGGGTGTCGTGGCCGGTGGCCGTCCATGGGTCTTTCATGATCAAGCGCTTTTCCACCGTCGGTGACGGATCCGCGAAGTGACCATTCGATCCGCCCTGTTGCGCCTGTTCTTCTGGATGCTCCTGGGCGCCATCGCCGTCGTCGGCGCGCTGTCGTTCTTCGAGTTCCGGCGCGCGCTGCAGTCGGAGATAGCGGCCAACCTGCAGTTCGGCGCCAGCACGGTGATGCAGCGCATCGACACCTTCATGTTCTCGCATGTGGAAAACATGCGTGTCTGGCGCGGGCTGGAGGTGATGCAGGACATCCGCGTCAACGACGTCGACAAGCGTCTGTCGCATTCCCTGGCCGATCTTCGTGCAGGGCAGGGCGCGGTGTATCGGGCGCTGCTGTGTTCCGACAACAGCGGCCGCATCGTCGCGGCCAGCGACCCCGCACTGATCGGCCACATGGCGCCGGCTGCTTCCGCCTGGCAATTCATTTCCGGCGCCAGGCTAGGCGATGTGGCCGTGGCTCCGATGTACGGGCAGCAGGATGGCGCTGCCGTGTTGCGGACGCCGATTCCCAACGCTTTCGGCAGCGGCAACATCGGCTACCTCTACGTGCTGCTCGACTGGCGCGCCATGCAAGGCCTGCTCGACGAGGCCGTCGGCGACGGTCCGCGCGGCCTGTTGCTGCTGGATCGCGACGGCCATGCGATCGCGGCCTCACGCACCTTGCGCGACCGGCTGGACTTGGTGCACCTGCGGATGGATAGCTGGGTGCTGCCCCGCACAGGGGCGATGTCCTACATCCATCGCGGCCGCGCGCTGGGTTATCGCTCCCTGCTGGTTGGTGTCGCCGCCTCCAGTGGCTACCAGCAGTTCCAGGGCCTGGGCTGGCACATCGTGATGGTCGAGCCAACCTCGGTTTCGTTCGGTCCCATCTGGCGTCTGCTGTGGGCGATGCTGGCGGTATTGCTGCTGACTTTGGGTGCCGGCGTGTGGATCTCCTCGCGCCTGGCCAGCCTCATCACCCGGCCCATCATTGCGCTCACCGATTTCGCGCGCCGCTTCCGCCAGGGCGAGAGCGCATTGCCGGAAGTGCCGCCCAGCACGATTTCCGAAGTGGAGGAGCTGCACCGCGCTTATGTGGAGATGATCGAGGCGCTGGAGCGCTCACGGGAGCAACTCGTGCGAGCCGGCAAGCTGGCCGTGGTGGGCGAGATGGCCGCGATCATGGCCCACGAGGTGCGCACGCCGGTGGGGATCCTGCGCAGTTCCGCGCAATTGCTGCAGCGCCAGCCGCACCTCGGCGCGAAAGAGCACGAACTGATCGGCTTCATTCTGAGCGAGACCGAGCGCCTGAACCGGCTGGTGACCATGCTGTTGGAGTGCGCCCGGCCGACCCCGCCGGATTTCCGTCCGCACGACCTGCACGCGATCATCGACAACGTGATTGGCCTGCTCGACTCGCGCGCCGAGAAGACCGGCGTCGTGCTCAGCAGGAAATTTCAGGGCGACAGCCTGGTATTCAACTGCGACCGCGAGCAAATGATGCAGGTACTGCTGAACCTGGTGCTCAACGCGCTGTCCTTCGTGTCGGATGGCGGGCGGGTCGTGGTGAGCACGGCACGCGATGCCGGGGAGTTGCGGGTCGTCGTGGCCGACAGCGGTCCCGGTGTGCCCGAAGCGTTGCGCCAGCGCATTTTCGATCCGTTCTTCAGCCGGCGCGAAGGCGGCATAGGTCTGGGGCTGACCATCGTGCAGCAGATCGTCCATGTGCATGGCGGCGAGATCGAAGTGGGCGAAAGCGAATGGGGCGGCGCAGCCTTCGTGCTGCGCTTCGGCATGTGACAGGCGGCGACGATGAACACGAAGCGGATACTGGTGGTCGACAACGAGGCGAAGATGCGGCGCATCCTCGAGCTGTCATTGCGCAACATGGGGCATGAGGTGCTGCAAGCCGGCGAGGGCGAGGAAGCGCTGCGCCTGCTCGAACGCGAATCCTGCGACCTCGTGCTGACCGACCTGCGCATGCCGCGCATGGACGGCATCGAGCTTCTCAAGGCTTTGCGCGCGCGCGGCGACGACGTGCCGGTGATCATGCTGACCGCCTACGGCACGATCGAAACGGCCGTAAGCGCGATGAAGCTCGGCGCCGCCGACTACATCATCCGTCCGTTCGAGATGGAAACCATCGAGCTGGCGGTGACCCGCGTATTGGAGATGCAGGCGGTACAGCGCGAGAACCGTTTCCTGCGCGACGAGCTTTCCAGGGGCTGGGGCGAATTCGTCGGCGTCAGCGACAGCATGCAGGCGCTGTACCGCCTGCTGGAACAGGTGGCCCCCACGCGCAGCAGCGTGTTCATCGTCGGCGAAACCGGCACCGGCAAGGAACTCGTGGCGCGCGCGCTGCATCAGGCTTCGAATCGCAGCGGCCTGTTCGTGCCGATCAATTGCGCCGCCATCCCGACCGATTTGCTGGAGAGCGAGCTGTTCGGCCATGCCAAGGGCGCCTTCACCGGCGCGCTGCGCGACCGCGTCGGCAAGTGCGAACTATCCAGCGGCGGCACGCTGTTCCTCGACGAGATCACCGAGATGCCGCCGGTACTGCAGGCCAAGCTGCTACGCGTGCTGCAGGATGGAAGCATCGAGCGGCTTGGGGCCAACACGCCCATCGCAGTCGACCTGCGCGTAATCGCTGCCACCAACCGCGACCCGCTGCGGGCGGTGGAGGAAGGGCGGCTACGCCGTGATCTGTATTTCCGCCTCAATGTGGTGCGCGTCGACGTGCCATTGTTGCGTGAGCGTAGCGGTGACATTCCTTTGTTGGCCGAGCACTTCTTGCACCAATACGCGCGCGAGCTCGGCCGATCCACGCCTCAACTGTCGGCGCAGGCGCTTCAGCGGTTGGAGCAGTACAACTGGCCTGGCAACGTGCGCGAGCTGGAAAATCTGATCGAACGCGCCATGGTCTTGTGTCGTGGCGACGAGATAGGCATCGAGCACTTTCCTCCTGAAATATCGCATGCGAACCCGGCAACAGCATTCATTGCATCAGAAACAGCGACCAAATCAGACGTGACGACTTCCTTGGCCATGAAGCCCCAGGTCGAGGCGATCGAGCGCCATCTGATCGCTGCTGCGCTCGCGCGCAGCGATGGCAACAAAGCCGCAGCTGCAAGGCTTTTGGAAGTCAGCGAGCGAGCACTCTGGTACAAGCTCAAACGCTACGAACTGTAGGGATCAGCCTGCGTCATCGGAGACAGGGGCATCTGTCGGCTTTCTGCTCGTGGGGTTTGCAGGCTTCCCGGGTGGAGGACCGCAACCGGGCCACCCGGGCCTTGCGGGGCCGGCGGGTGCGGTAATCGATTGCGCCGGCCGCGGCGCGCCGGGGCAGGGAAAGCGGGTGGGCGGGAGCGGCGGCGTCGCGGAGCCGATCCGGTCGGGCCGTTTCGCGCCTGCTGGCCTCGCCTTGGCCGGACACCACGGGCGCGAAAGTGGACGCTCCTTCCAGTCGCTCGCTGTCGCCGGCCAGCCGGTGACCTTGCCGCCAGAACCGGGCTTGCTCGGCGGTGATCCACCACGCCCGCATGGCGTCGAGGCGGTACGTGCGGCCAGCGGGATCGTGCAGGCCCAGCCGGTTGAGCGTCCAGCCGGCCCAGTCGTCGCACAGCGCGCCGAGGTCGCCCAGGCGAACGACGCGCAGCAGCCGCACGGCACTGAACGGGACGCCGAGGAACGCCGCGCACGCTTGGCGCGACAGCAGGCAGGCATGCCGCAGGGCGCGGAAGCCTTCGGGGCTGACGTGCCAGATCCTCGGCCGTCGTCACATTTCATTTTACATAATATACATTATGCGCAATTGCGGACGGCGCCGATGAGGCCTCGGGAACCGTTGCCGCCCGCCCTCTGGGCCGCCCTGTGGGTCGCCCTCGGCGTGCTGCTGGCCGGCCACGGCGCCGGGTCTGGCTGGTCAGTCCCGAGGGCTTCCGCGAGCTACGCCACGCCTGCCTTCTGAACCGGAAGGCCTGCGCGGCGTTCCTCGGGGTCTGCGAGCGGACGATTCGGCACTGGGACACCGGGCGCAACCGGGTGCCGTGGGCGGCGGTCAAGCTGCTGCGGCTGCTGCGCCTGGGCGATCTGGGGGGCGCTGCATCCCGCCTGGTCGGGCTGGCTGCTGCACCCGGACGGCGATCTGGTGAGCGGCAACGGCTACCGGTTCGCCCCGTGGCGGCTGGAAGCGTGGCCGCTGCTGTGCGAGCAAGCCCGGTTCTGGCGGGCCGACTACGCCCAGCGCGCGGACCGGGGTGCAGGGGTGTCCCCTGCGAGGCCGCAGGTCGTGACGCTCCAACCCGAAGCGTCGCCCGAAAATCAAGCCGTGCTCTGATCGCTCTCTGACTGCGCCAGCCAGCGTTCGGCATCCAGCGCGGCCATGCAGCCGAAGCCGGCCGAAGTGATCGCCTGGCGGTAGACGTGGTCGGCCACGTCGCCGGCGGCGAACACGCCGGGCACCGA
>JGI26535J51212_1000296_pt1 | contig 60367 bp, 61 predicted proteins | sample ThiBiot_750_biof_2_FD_51212 | JGI IMG/M metagenome (IMG submission 51212) | reverse complement strand
CGTCCTCGATTCAAGGCTTGTCGGTCATCACTGTTATATTCCGCCCAGGCAGCGACATTTACCGTGCGCGCCAACTCGTGAACGAGCGCGTCGCGGTGATCGCCACCCGGCTCCCGCAGGGCGTCCAACCTCCCGCGATGACCCCGTTGACCCCAACCGCCGGCACGGTTCTGGTGATCGGTCTGACGTCCGATCAGCGCTCGTTAATGGATTTGCGCACAATCGCAGACTGGACCGTGGCGAGGCGGCTGTTGGCCGTGCCAGGTGTCGCGCAAGTTTCGACCTACGGCAGAGACGTGAGATCCCTACAGGTGCAGGTCCGCCCGGACGATCTGGTCCGGTTTCGGGTTGGCATGAATGACGTCCTGGCCGCCGCCCGCAAGGCCACAGGGGTGCGGGGCGCCGGTTTCGTAGACACGGTCAATCAGCGCATTACGCTCCAGACCTTTGGCCAATCGTTGACACCGGAGCAAGTCGCCCGGACCGTTCTGATGCATGAAGGCGGCGCAAGTGTCGTGCTCGGGGACGTCGCGAACGTCGTCGTGGCTCCCGAACCGCCGATCGGTGCCGCTCTCATCAATGGCACGCCTGGCATCGTGCTGATGTTAAGCCAGCAATACGGAGCCAACACGCGGGAAGTCACAACGCGGGTGGAAGTTGCGCTGCAAGAACTGCGACCGGCGCTTGAGCGTGAAAGGGTTCAACTTCATGCCGATTTGTTTCGGCCGGCCAATTTCATCGACACGGCAACCCAAAACGTCCTGCATGCCCTCCTGATCGGGGGCGCGCTGGTGATCATCATTCTGTTTCTTTTCCTGTTCGACTGGCGCACCTCGATCATCAGTTGCACCGCGATCCCGCTCTCGCTGGTCGCGGCGGTGCTGGCCCTGCAATGGATGGGGGAGACCCTCAACACCATGACGCTCGGCGGGCTCGCCATTGCCATCGGCGAGGTGGTCGATGACGCGGTGATCGGCATCGAGAACGTCGTGCGCCGATTGCGCGAGAATCGCCGATTGGCTGAACCGAGAGTCGAGGGACGCGTTGTGCTCGATGCGATCCTTGAGGTCCGCAGCGCCGTCGTGTACGCGACCTTCGCCGTCTTGCTGGTGTTCTTTCCTGTTCTCACGCTCTCTGGCGTCGGCGGACGTCTGTTCGGGCCTTTGGGTATCGCCTACATCCTCGCGGTACTCGCCTCCCTCGCGGTCGCGCTGACCGTCACGCCCGCGCTTTCGATGTTGCTGCTCGTCGGAAAGAACCGAAGGGAGCATCGGGACCCGCCAGTGGTTCGCTTGTCGCGCGGCGATTATGAGACGCTGCTCCGGCGTATCGAGTGCTTTCCACGGCTCATCGTCGCAACAGCCTTTGCCCTTACCGTCGCGGGCGTAGCGATGTTGCCATTCTTTGGCGGTACTTTCCTGCCCGACCTACGAGAAGGACATCTCATCCTCCACGTCTCAGCGATACCAGGCACCTCGCTCGATGAGTCACTTCGGATCGGAGGCCTAATCACGGAAGCCCTCCGAAAGGTTCCGGGCGTGCGTAGTGTCGCACAGCACGCAGGGCGTGCCGAAGCTGGCGTGGATACGGTAGGCCCGCACTACAGCGAGTTTGAGGTTGACCTACAGCCCGGGCTTTCCGGTCACGATCAAACCGTGGCCGAAACGCGCATGCGAGAAGCCCTTGCGAAATTCGCTGGCATCAGTTTCTCGCTCAAGACCTATTTGGCCGAGCGGGTGGAGGAAACGGTATCGGGCTTTACCGCTGCGCTCGCTGTGAACGTGTACGGCGCTGACCTCGATTCACTGGAGAAAACTGCGCGAGACGTAGCGCGCGAACTTGGCGAGGTTCCAGGCGCTGTGGATGTCCAGCAACAATCTCCGCCGGGGATGCCGCAGATTAACGTAACGCTCCGTCCCGCCGACCTGCAGCGGTGGGGGCTCGATGCCGTCGAAGTGCTCGAACTGATCCGCACGGCCTACCAGGGCGATGTGGTCGGGCAAGCATATGAAGGCAATGCGGTCTTCAACGTTAACGTGATCCTGGACGCACAGGCCCGTGTCCGGCTCACCCAGATTGGCGATCTCCCATTGCGGACGTCCGGCGGAGCCTACGTTCTCCTGAAACAGGTGGCCGATGTCTACGAAACATCCGGTCGATATCAGGTCCTGCATCGGAGCGCGCAGCGCGTCCAGACGGTGACTGCGAACGTGAGTGGGCGTGATCTTGCGTCCTTCGTCAGTGACGCCAAGCGCAAGATCGCAAAGGACGTCGCGCTACCACCCGGCGCACATCTGGAGTTCGCCGGCGCGGCCGAGGCGCAAGCTCAGTCGGAGCGCGATCTGCTTGTGAATACACTGCTGGCTGCGATCGGCATCGTTCTTCTGCTTTCGATTGTCACCGGCCACTGGCACAACCTCGTTCTAATTCTGATCAACCTGCCGTTCGCGTTCGTGGGCGGAGTCTTTGCGGTCGCTCTGACCGGCGGACTGCTCTCGCTTGGATCGCTGGTCGGCTTCGTAACCTTGTTCGGCATCACGTTGCGCAATTCCATTCTGATGATTTCGCACTACGAACATCTCGTCACTGTCGAAGGTCGTGCCTGGACCCTGGAAACTGCCGTCGAAGGTGCGGCGGATCGACTCGTTCCGATCCTCATGACCTCCCTGGTGACTGGCCTCGGTTTGCTTCCGCTCGCGCTGGGGGCGAGCGAACCGGGGCGCGAAATTGAAGGCCCAATGGCGATCGTTATCCTGGGCGGCCTGATAACGTCGATGGCGCTTAACCTGCTGGTCTTGCCGACGCTGGCGCTTCGATACGCTCGCTTCGATCATGGAAAGACAGGCGCGCATCGAGGGGAGGCGATAGCCTGATGGTAGTCTCCCCGAAGCGTTCCTCGATCACGGCATTACGGTCGGAGAGGTTCAAGCGCTTCGCAGGTGCGGAGGTTGCCTATCAGAACAGGCGAGCCAATCCCCCGATCGCTCGCCTAACGTGGCAAGGGTGCTGATTATCCCGCGTAGTCTTTCTTCGTGAGCAGCATTTTCCCGGAGGGGTCAGTCGTAAAGATCATTGTGACACTGCTTTCGTCAGCTTCCCCGCCAGTAGCATAGGACTGGCAGTTGATAGTGATCTCCGATGAAGTTGGGGATTGCTTGACCCAGTATTCGAGTATGCAGCGTGCCTCGGGACGAAACCCCCGCAACTCCTGTTTGATCTCCGACAGGACGACTGCGTGGCTTCTGAACTTCTGGTTCAGTTCCTCAAGGGTGATGGCGACGGAGTCGTTCTGCGGATCGAAGGCGCTGCAGCACCTGATCCATTGCCGGCTGCCTTGACCGCTGAGGGTCCATCCTTCTTCTCCTGACGGAACGACGCGGACCTGCCACCATCCGTCGTTCCGGCGCTGCAGAACTTGCAACAGCGTGCCGTTCGGCATGATCTTGATGCGCGAGCCCTGCCGGGAGTTCGGTTGGGTTCGGAGCGCCAGATACGCATCGGGCGGCTGCGTGTTGGTGACGAAGTGGAGCGAATTGCGCTCCGGGGGCTTCGCAGTCAGACGATATATACTCTCAAAGACTTCCTTGAGCTGGGCTGAAGTCTGGATCAGGCCGTCCGGTCCGCGATAGCGTTCAAGCTTGAGCGCATCGTGATGGCCGAGGATGGTGGGCGTGAACTCCGCGACGTTGGAGAATATCTGCCCGGTCTTCGGGTTGGCGAATGCGCAACGCATCGAGAAGCCGTCGTCGGGCCGTCGCGTAAATTCAAGTTTGCCATTGCCGAACAGGCGACCGCAGTTGCGCATGAACTGGCGCAGGGTGAGCCCGGTGTCGTGATCGCCGCCGTCTTCGGCGGGGATCAGGATCGGCTGATCTAGCACCGCGGCCGGTGGCGTCCAGGCGCCGAGCATGATCGGGAGCAGGAGCGCTGAGGCAATACGACGATAAAGCATGTCAGAAGTCCGCCTTGGGATAACAGTTGACATCAGAATCGTTCTTGCAGACGCGCCAGTATCCGAAGGCGTCCTGGCCTTCTTCCGGACCTTCGATCAGACCGTCGTCCATGAGCACGTCGCGAATGCTTTTCATCATGCTCTTTGCGTCGACGTCGTTGATCCTCATCCACTGGGTCCTCCCGATGTTCGAGCCGTAGATCTCGATCTTAGCAAGTGCAGTCTTAGGATGGTCGCTGTGGGGGCGGACCACGAAGAAGGTGTGTCTCGTCCGGTGAGCGGGAGTGCCTTTCCGAGCTGGAATCGCGCAGATCAGGGAAAACGCCTGATAGACGCCGTCCTGCTGGTAGGAGACCGTGCCGTTGCGGTAGCGCACGCAGGCCGTCGCCACGTCGTTCGGGGTCATCTCCAGAGGTCGAAGATCGGGGTCACCGCGGTCCGGATCGCCGAAGAACATGTAGAGGGGGCTGCCGAGGACCGTGACGGGTGGCGACCAGCCGGCGAGAAGTGGCGTTAACCCAAGCATAAAGCCGGCTTGGCAGAGCCTGGTCATGAGGCGGCTGAACTTGAAATCCTGATGGGCGCGCGCGAATGGTGTGGTCATGGCGCTAGAGCCCATAGACTGTCGCGTAAAGGCGGCCGTCGTCGGTTCGCTCCAGTGTGTAAGTGATGTCGGCATCATGTTCGAGCACAGACGTGGTCGCATTGGGCATGATCTTGGGATCGACGGGGACCGTCATGTGCAGCTTTGCCGCGCACATCGCCTTGTTGCCGGCTTTCTCCCTCGTGATGATGTCGGCCAGCGAGAACTTCAGTCCGGGATAGGGTTTATCTTCCGGGATGTTGAACGCCTTGCGGAAGCTCTGTCCTGCGATCTGGTAGACGAGGTCGCGGGTTTCCTCGGCCGAACAGTTCAGGTTCTTGCCACAGCCAGCGAGAGGAAGCACGAGGACAGCAAGAGCTGCAGCCGACAGTCCGGCGCGCTTATGTTTGTTCGGAAAGACTGCGTGATTCATGAAGGTTCGCCCGTAGGTTTGTGGTTGGGAAAACGCGCGGCGCCTAAACGCCGATCAGCTTGGTCTTGAGGCCGTCGAACTCCGTCTGGGAGATCACGCCGCGCGTCAGCAGGTCGTGCAGGCGTTCCAACTCTTGCGCGGTCGAGGCGCTGGATGGATCGACGATCTGCACTTTCTTGGTGTCATTGACGAAAATGTTGAGGCCGGATTCGCCGCCGCTGTCGGTCGATCCCGGTCGGTGGACAGCGCGGAGAGCCCAGACCAGTGCGACGCCCCAGCCGATGATTGTGCCGCCGAAGGCCATGTTGATGACCGCGATGATCCAGCGGTTCGGATGATTGCGCCGGAATGCGACGATGCTCGGGATTACGTAGATGATGGCGAGCCCAAGGTAGAAGACCGCGACAAAAAGGAAGCCCATGTCGGAGCGGATCATGATCGTGGCTCCGGTCAGGATGCTTGTAGCAACAGCGACACGATGAACGACGCAATCCAGACGTAGCCGTAGGTCGGCGTCTGGCGCAGACGCTGCGCGCGGATGAACAGATAGACGGGCGCCAGGAGTACCGCGAAGAACGTCATCCACCCGAAGCCGTAGCCGGCCCGCTTAAGCTGTTGCTCATCCAGAAGACAAAGGATGCAGTTCGTCGCTACGGGGATGATCCAGATCAGGGCTGACGACATCGGGAAATCGTCGCCGGGCTGGCTGAACTGATAGGCGTGGATCAGAACTTCGATAATGAGGTAGGCGATCGGGGCGACGGCCAGGGTCCAGACCAACCCGTTGTTGATCTGGGCCGCGGCCACCGGTGGCGGCGCATCAGGCAGCATGGCGCCGATCTCAGACTGATGAAGTGGCAGCCAGTCTTTCAGGCCTTTGTGCCAGACCGGGGTTTCGCCGTCGATGGTCTGCGCCGTTAGCAGCGCGCGTAGGTCTTCCGCTCGCACCGGGCCTTTCCGCTGCCCGCCCTGTGTGTAAAACCAAGAACCCTTTGTTGAAATAGTGTCAGTCACGCCGCCCCCGAGCTTTAACAAGCAGCAGATGGTGCTGTGCTTGAGATGAATTATTATGTGAATTCAGTTAGTTGCATCGAATATTGCTTCGTGCGCTCTGTAGCAGCGAGCGCGTAATACATATTATAGTTTGTAAACTCGAAGTATGTAAATTGCGACTGCTTGTGCATGGACATGCGCAAGCTAGTCGGTAGAAATTTTGCGCGACTGCGTCGGGAAAAAGGTCTGACGCAGGAGGAGGTCGAGGCGCGCTCTGGCTTCAGCCAACAGTATTTGAGCAGTCTCGAGAGGGGTCTCCGAAACCCCACCGTCATCACTCTCTACGAATTGGCACAGGCGCTAAAAGTTTCTCATGTAGATCTAGTCTTGCCTGATCGTAAGAGGGAGTGAATCAACAGCTACAAGCTGTTCGTAGGTCGAAGGATAAAATTTTCTACCTCGACGTCGTGTCGCCCTCAAACGGTACGTGGACGATTCAAATCTCTCGGTAGCTGCGCGGCCACTCAGGATGCAGGCTATCGATTATGTAAGCGTGGCGATGTTGGTAGCCCATCGCCGTGTGCTTCGCGCCATCAATATGAGGGTCGTCGTGAGCAAGTTTCTCGTGAACGTGTTCCATTTCGTTGGGGTCATGGGACGGCCAGATATACATGGCGGTGGCGACCGCTGCCACGGCGACGGTCCCAAGCGCAGCGAATGTCGCGGTCATCCCGACCTTTGCCCCGATCCAGCCCGCTAGCGGATAGGTCAGCAGCCAACTCGCGTGGGAGAGAGCGAACTGCGCGGCAAACAGCGATGGGCGGTCCTCTGGATGGGAGGAGCGCCGCAACAGACGGCCCGATGGCGTCTGCGTGAGCGAGAGACCCACACCGAACACGAACCAGAGGCCAAGCAGCATAGGATAGGAGGATAACGCCGTGCCGGCGAACAACCCGACAACGAGAACAGTTGCTCCGGTCAGCATGGCGCTGCGGTCTGGTACTGTTTCGAGAAGCTTTGGTAAAACGAACGCTGCGAACATCGATCCGCCGCCGAAGACACCAAGCGCGACGGCAGTATCGCTCTGGCTCAAACCGTAAATCGATTGGACAATAACGACTGTGTTGACGATAACCATCGCGCTCGCGGAGGCGACGGCAAGATTGAGAGCCAGCAAGCCGCGCAGGCGCGGAGTGGCAAGATAAATTCGCATCCCACGTGTCGTGCGGTCGTAAATACCGCGGTGTTCGGAAGCTTTCGGACTCGGCAATTGCACTGTGAGCCCAAGCGCAGCTGAACAAAAAAAGCCGATCACTGTGCCAGCGAACAGAACATGGAAGCTGATGATGATTAGCAGCGCCGCCGCGATCATAGGGCTAACGACGCTTTCCAAGTCGTAGGCCATGCGGGACAGCGATAGCGCACGCGTATAATCTTTTTCCGCGGGCAGGACGTCGGGTATGGTCGCCTGAAAGGTCGGCGTGAAGCCGGCAGAAGCGGACTGCAATACGAAAATTAGAACATAGACCTGCCATAGCTCGGTTACGAACGGCAGTAGAACGGCTACGGCCGCACGAATCATGTCAAGCGTGATCAGCATAGCCCGTCGCGGTAATTGCTCCGCAAAGGCTGCCGCCACCGGAGCGACGCCAACGTAAGCGATCATCTTGATTGCGAGAGCGGTTCCGAGAACCGCACCCGCGTTGGCCCCAGCAAGTTCGAAGGCGAGCAGACCGAGAGCGACTGTTGCGAGTCCAGTTCCAACCAGCGCGATGATCTGGGCGAGGTAGAGGTGGCGATATGTGCGGTTCGCGAGCACCCGGAGCATAATGCTTTCCGTCAATCTGAGCTTGGCCCTGTCTCGGGGCGCCGCTTATCTGCATCCAAAGTAGCTAGCTTCATTTCTGTCTCGCAAGGGAACCTTTGCCCAACGATGGTTGTTTGAGCCATCACCAGGAGAGGAACTCGGTGCGGCAGTGCCAAGGTTGAGTCGGGTGGCAGTTATCTGCGTTCTGTTGATCATTGCCATGGGGTCAACCGCTATTGTTTTGCTTCTTCAGCGATATTACGGCCGCCAAGCAAGTCTGATCTATGGCGGCCCTCTATTGGCCGCGGCCGCGACGGCCATCTTCAGCGCCTGGCTATTCCGAAAACGAGACCCATGACAATTCTGGAAACAAAAGAAACCTCCGCCGAAAAGCCAGGCCCGCTCGCGAGATTTCTCAAGATTTTAGGCCCAGGTTTCATTACCGGCGCGTCTGACGACGATCCGTCGGGTATTGGCACCTACAGCCAGGCGGGGGCACAGTTCGGATATGGCATAGGGTGGACGATCCTCTTTACGTTTCCGCTTATGTCCGCCATTCAAGAAATAAGTGCTCGTATCGGACGAACGACCGGGCACGGAATCGCAGGCAATGTTTGCCGGCATTATCCTGCTTCGATTCTCTATGTCATCGTGGGTCTGCTCTTTATCGCCAATGCGATAAATATCGGAGCCGACCTAAATGCGATGGCAGACGCGATCAAGATGCTGATCGGTGGAAGCAGCGCGCTTTATGTAATCTTGTTGGCAGGTGGGAGCGTCGCTGCGATTATTTTTCTAACGTACAAGTCGTATGTGCGTATTTTAAAATGGACCACGCTGGGCTTGTTCTCTTACGTCGCGACATTGTTCGCTGTTGACGTCTCGTGGAAAGAGGCGATCTCTGGCCTTTTCATACCTAAGATTGATTGGGCGCCAGACTTTTTCACAATGCTCGTTGCGGTTTTTGGAACGACCATTTCCCCATATCTGTTCTTCTGGCAAGCCTCCATGGAGGTCGAAGAAATCGACGCGCATGAGAAAGCGAAGCCCCTCAAAAAGGCCCCGGAGCAGGCGCCAAAAGTCATTGAACAGATCAGAGCTGACACATTGCTGGGGATGGCCTTCTCAAGTCTCATCGCGATAGCAATCATCATCACAACCGCTGCAACGCTTAACCGGGCTGGAATCACGAACATTGAGTCATCGGTGCAAGCGGCCGAGGCCTTAAAGCCCATAGCTGGCCCCTTTGCGTTTGTGCTGTTCGCTTTGGGCATCGTCAGCACGGGTCTTCTTGCGATTCCTGTGCTTGCGGGTTCAGCCGCCTATGCTGTGGGAGAAGCATGCAAATGGCCGGTCGGAATTTCTAAAAAGCCAAGGAGGGCAACGGCCTTTTATGGCATTCTTGCGGGCGCTACGGCGTTGGGCGTGGTGATAACCTTCGTCGGCATTGATCCCATTAAAGCGCTCTATTGGAGCGCTGTTATCAACGGCGCTGCTGCTGTGCCGATCATGATTATGATGATGCTAATGACGCGGCGCGAGAAGGTCATGGGCGAGTTTGTGATCGGAGGGTGGCTTCGTAGTCTAGGCTGGGTCGCAACTGCAGCGATGGCGCTTTGCGTGCTCGGAATGGTGGCGGGTTGGCTGATTTAACTGTAGCTGTGCCCTCTATCTTCCAGATCAAAATTAAAAACCTCCGCCGGCCCTGAAGGCCAGCGGAGGCATGACTTTCAGCGCGGCCGCTCAGTATGCGGCCCAGGGAGCGCCGTAATAGTCATTCACAGTCCGTGCGCGATCCCGGTCTTCCCAATTCCAGTCAGATCCTGCGTATTTTGGGGCGCCCTCAAGCTGATCTTTGGTGAGGTTTACGAGGTAGCCGCCGAGTTCAGTGTCGTAGGTCAACTGATTCCAAGGCAATGGATAATGATCGTCACCCATTCCAAGGAAGCCACCGAAGCTCAGTACCGCGTAAGCCACTTTTCCGTCGCGCTTGCCAAGCATGACTCGCTCGATCGAACCAATCTTCTTGCGATCGGCACCGTACACATTGGTGCCGTCCACCTTGTCGCTGCCGATCAAACCAACGGTTTCTCGCGTTTCTGTTGCCATTGCAAAACTCCTCATAATGCGTGGGCAACTATCCGTCGAACGAGATTGTTCCAGATAACGCCATCGTCTTGGATTGAGTGTCGCAATGCCGACGACCGACGCGGAAAAATGCTGGATTCGTCGACGGCCACTGGCGCATTCTCGAGCCGGCTATAGCGCGGGCGAGTTTCAGCTTTGGGTGAACCGACCGCAACGGAACTGCTAGAAAGCGTTTTGTTGAAGTGGGTATTCGCCGACGCTTCTGCCTATCGGACTCGCGTACAAGTGATCTAAGCCCGCTATTTCAGGGCGCAACAAATCGTCGGCCATTCCAGACCATAATTTGCGTCTTTCCAGCCGAGCGCTCGACCGCAAGGGCGGGGCGCTGATTGACCAGCTTCAATTCGATGTCGCTCGCGTAGATTCGCTGCACCAGTCGATATGTGCCGCCTCGTGATGCAAAGATCTCATGGAGACAACCAGCATTGCTACAGATAGCGCGACGATTGTCGCATCGAAAATTCTCGTAGTGCAGTGCAATCAATTGCACGGGTCCGCCATCCAAGGACAATGCAAATTGATGGGTTGCGGCGAGCGATCCGCAAGGGGCCTGATATTGGAGAACGGCATTCTGAATTTCACGCGGGAGCCAACTAACGTGTCGGGCGTGCCAGCGGTCTTCCTGCGCGGCACCGCCGCGTGCGTGGCTCGAAAGCGTCAGAACGCAGACCATCGCCGCGCTCAATAACAATTCCACTACAACGCGCTTGTCTAATGTTGGACGTGCAAAGGACATAACCACTCCTATAGACCGGCGGCGCTATGCACTTTGCAATTCATAGAGCACATAATACGAACAGGCAAACGAAGTGGAGCTAGCGGTTTCCTGCAATGCAAACTGAAGGTCTAACGGCTCTCAAAATCCCCCTGAGCTCTTCGTTGAATTGGAGAACGGGAACTCCGCGAATTTTCCAACGTTAGATTGGGTCTAACTGGCATCAGGGGTTCGAAAATGCCGAACGAAACGCCTCAAATCACCCGTAAAAAGCTTGCTGCACTGCTCAATGAGGACTTAGCGCGCGAGTATCAGGCGATCATAGCTTATGTCGTCTACTCTCAGGTCCTGAAAGGCGCGGCGTATATGAGCATCGCCGATCAACTCCAGAAGCACGCTGCTGAAGAGCTTAAACACGCTCTGACCATTTCGCGGCAGATTGATTATCTCGGTGAAATGCCGACTGTGGTGCCAAGGCCCGTCAAGGTGTCCGATCAGGCTGAGGAAATGCTGCGAGCTGACCTTCAAAACGAGGTTAATACGATCAAAAACTATCGTGAGCGTGTTCGTCAATGCGAGGCATTGGGCGAGTTCGCGATAGCGGAGCATATTCGCGAAATTCTGCTGGACGAACAGGATCATCTCATCGATTTGGCGACGGCGTTAGGAGAGGACACTCCGGATGTAAGCCAGTAAATCTCAGACCAATTCTCGTTCGAATCAGGCCAATTGAGGTCGCGATTTGTTGAGGCGCGCATTGGAGGCAATCCAACCTTGCGCGCTGGCCGAACCTCGTGCGTGAACTTTGCTCTATTCCGGTACTTGATTTCGGTACTTGGCCAGCGCTCCCTTTCTCAATAGCGTCTCGCTCCCGATCTACCCTAAGTTCAAAGCTTGTACGCGAAGCGGGGCGATCTTGCGCCTTGAGGCTAGTGAGAGGGCTACGAAATTGACTGACAAACTGCGATTGGACATACCGATACTTCTCCCTGATGTCCCGGATGCTAGCGACACCTGCGTTTCGCGACTCATCTCAGAATTGCAGTCCAGGGAGGGTGTCGAGCGCGTCCACGTTGCCGATTCGAACGAGGGTGCGCCAGCAAGGCTTTGTATCCACTATGACAAAAACGTGCTGCCGCTACCGCGTATCCGCGAACTGGTTACCAGCGCTGGCGCGAAAATAACGGAGCAGTTTGGACACATTCTCTGGCCCGTGGATGGCATCTCGCATGAGCGCCGCGCGCGAACCGTCGCGGACCGTCTGCGTGCGATGCCGGGCGTACTCGAAGCGGAGGCAAGCGTAACAGGCAAGGTGCGTGTTGAATTTGAGCGCAGCAAGACCACTGAGGCTGAGATCCGCAAGGTTCTCAGTAAAATGGGTGTTGGTCCGACGAATGATGCGGCCGGATCTGCCTTGTTGAAGGAGCGTCAAAGTTCGTCGCAACGCAAAAAAGATGCCACTGCTAAACTGTCTGACGGGCATAATCATCGGTCCGCTTCCGATAAGGGAGATGGGCACGATCATCATCATGGTCATGAAAAACACGATCATGATCATGATAAGCACGATCATGGTCATGCGCACGGCGGCCTTCTTGGGCCTAACACGGAACTCATCTTTGCGCTTTTGTGTGGTGGGCTGCTCGCTGTTGGTTATCTTATCGAGAAGCTCGCAAATGGCGCGCCTGATTGGATTCCGACGGCCTGCTATATTGGCGCCTATTTCTTCGGCGGCTTCTATACGCTGCGCGAAGCAATCGACAATCTCCGCTTAAAGAAGTTCGAAATCGACACGCTGATGTTGGTGGCGGCCGCAGGTGCTGCCACCCTCGGGGCTTTTGCCGAGGGGGCGCTGCTGTTGTTTCTGTTCAGCCTTGGGCATGCGCTTGAGCATTATGCCATGGGCCGCGCAAAGCAGGCGATCGAGGCTCTCGCCAAGCTTGCTCCGCCGACTGCAACGGTGCGACGCGACGGGGGGACGAAAGACGTCCCGATTGAAGAGCTTGTCATCGGAGACATTGTCATTGTCCGGCCGAATGAACGTCTTCCGGCGGACGGCTTTGTCATCAAGGGCGAGTCAAGCATCAATCAGGCGCCGGTAACGGGCGAGAGCATCCCAGCGGATAAGCGGCCGGTTAAAGATGCTGCTGCGGCGCGGGCTAAGCCGAATGTCGTTGAGGCGGTGTCTCGGGTCTTTGCGGGTACAATCAATGGGGCAGGCGCTCTCGAAGTTGAAGTAACTCGGCTTTCCAATGAGACGGCCCTTGCCAAGGTTGTCGAATTGGTCAGCCAGGCAGAAACGCAGAAATCGCCAACGCAACGTTTCACCGATTCCTTTGAGCGCTACTTCGTCCCGGCTGTATTAGCGCTATCCTTTATTCTGCTGTTTGCATGGGTCGTCGTTGATGAGCCCTTCAGCGCCAGCTTTTATCGCGCTATGGCGGTTCTAGTTGCAGCCAGCCCCTGCGCGTTAGCGATTGCGACGCCGAGTGCGGTGCTGTCCGGCGTTGCGCGTGCGGCGCGCGGCGGTGTGCTGGTCAAGGGCGGCGCGCCGCTCGAAAATCTCGGTTCCTTGAATGCCATCGCTTTCGACAAGACCGGCACACTGACGGAGGGGCGCCCGAGGATCACCGATGTCGTGCCGAATGACGGGGTCACAGAGGAAGAACTGCTTCGGGTTGCAGTTGCTGTCGAACAGCTCAGTGACCACCCGCTGGCCGCGGCAATTGCCCGCGATGGCCGAGAACGCCTCGGTGAAGGCCGCTTACCAGAAGCGGACGATCTAAAAAGCCTAACAGGTCGCGGCGTTACTGCCACGCTCGATGGCAAGCAGGTGTGGATCGGTAAAGCCGAGATGTTTGGTAGAGACGGCATCGAAGCTCTTAGTGAAGCGTCGGCGTCGGCAATTCAGAAGCTACGAGAAGGCGGGCGCACGACCATGGTCGTTCGCCAGCAGGAGAGGGATTTGGGCGTCATCGGGTTGATGGATACGCCTCGGTCGACGGCCACGGATGCGCTGCGTGAACTGCGCGAACTCGGCATTCGCCGCATGATCATGATCTCTGGCGATAACCAAAAGGTTGCTGACGCAATTGCCAAGGAGGTTGGGCTCACCGAAGCTTGGGGCGATTTGATGCCCGAAGATAAGGTCGAAGCGATTCGGAAGCTTCGTAGTGAGCAAAAGGTTGCAATGGTTGGCGATGGGGTGAATGACGCTCCAGCGATGGCCAGCGCGACGGTGGGGATCGCCATGGGCGCTGCGGGATCCGACGTTTCCCTTGAGACTGCGGATGTCGCCCTGATGGCCGATGATCTCAGTCATTTGCCATTCGCGGTTGGTCTTAGCCGTCATACCCGTTCGATCATTCGTCAGAACGTCTTCATTAGCCTCGGTGTGGTTGCGGTGCTGTTGCCGGCGACCATATTCGGACTTGGGATTGGTCCGGCGGTTGCGCTGCATGAGGGGTCGACTCTTGTTGTCGTTTTCAATGCGTTGCGCTTGCTGGCTTATCGTGACCCGCGTTCGGCCCAGCGCGCATAGGCGTTGAAGGCAGTCATGTCGAGGACTGAAAGAGCGCTGTGATATCTCGCAAAACCTGAATCTGTCCGAGTCACTACAGCGCCATTGAATCAATGAGGGCGATATGGTCTCAAAAGCTGGGCCAAATAAAACTCAAGACGCTGAAGCAGGAACTGCAGCGGGGCGGCATAAAACGCGGCTCTATACCGCTCTGGGTCTTACAACCACGTTTATGGTCGTCGAGGTTGTCGGCGGCCTGTGGACAGGCAGCCTGGCGCTGCTCGCGGATGCGGCGCACATGCTGACCGATGCCGGAGGTTTGGCATTGGCGCTGATCGCGATCAAATTCGGTGAGCGTCCGAGAACGCCGCAAAATACGTTCGGCTACATCCGAATGGAGGTTTTGTCGGCGTTGACGAACGCTGTCGTTTTACTGCTTTTGACAGTTTATATCCTTTACGAGGCCTATCAGCGATTTCTCAATCCTCCGGAGATTATCGGTGGGCCAATGCTCGCCGTTGCGGTCGTCGGGTTGATCGTCAATCTTGTCAGCATGCGTATGCTGTCGGCCGGCTCGCAGGAAAGTCTCAACGTCAAGGGAGCATACTTCGAGGTGCTGGCGGATATGCTCGGCTCGCTCGGAGTCATCGTCGCTGCCGCCGTCGTCGTCTGGACGGGCTGGCAGCTCGTCGATCCCATCATTGGTGCGGGTATCGGCTTATTCATCGTGCCGCGCACCTGGATTCTGCTGAAGCAGGCTCTCCATATCCTAATGGAAGGAACGCCCGCCGAGATCGATCTCGGGCTGCTGGAACGAAAACTCCGGGACATTCCGGGCGTCGTTGATGTACACGATTTGCACGTGTGGACCATTACTTCGGGCGCCGACGCAATGAGCGGTCACCTTGTCGTTTCCGATGTTGCTGCGGCGCGGACAGTCTTGGCCGCGGCTCAGGAATCCATGCGGACCAACTTCGCTTTGAAACACGTTACAATTCAGATTGAGGATGCTGTCCTTCAAAATACGGAAGCCAAGCTTCCATTCTAGCAGCAACAGCAAATGCCGGGTCAGGTGCATCGCGGCCCTGTTGGAGTTCTGCGTGCTTTAGAAGCGCGGCGGCAACAGAGTTTTTTGACGGGCCTACATATCCTGCCCTGACAGCTTCCGGAGCTCGTCGCTGCTTTCCTCGCGCATGATCAATTTTGCGACGTTTTGGTAAGCATTGGATGCGGCGACAAGTTTACTCATTTCTGAAATGGGTTTGACGTTTGAGCTTTCAATTGCCCCGACGACAAGACGGATATCTGTGGACGGAACGTCTATCGCGGGGCCTGACGCGGTGAACAGCCCGCCGTCCCCGGCCCGAAGTTTTTGCAGATCATCAAACCGAACGAGACGGAGCTGGCCTAAAATCCGCTTTGAAGTGGAAACGGTGCCATCGGCGCTAATGGCCAGCGGTCCTTCCTCTCGTGGGGCGGTTATCACGCCTGCTTGCGTCAACACCGGTTGCCCGCTGAGCGTCACAAGGCGGCCGTTTGCGTCCGTGGCAAACGAGCCTCGCCGCGTATACCGCTCACCGTTTGGTGTCTGTACAACGAAAAATTCCTTTCCGACAATTGCAACGTCGGTCGCAACACCGGTGGCTTTCAAGGTGCCGCCGGAAAAGTCGGTGAATCCCTTGATTGAGACGAGCGATCGCAAATTCGTAGAGGGGAGCGGCTCGCTGGCGGACGACAAATATTCTTGGAATTGAAGCCCTTCGCTCTTAAAGCCCGAAGTGTCTTGATTGGCTATATTTCTCGCGATTTGATCGACGTGTTGTTGGATCGCGATGAGGCGTGACAGCCCAATAACCAGCTTGTCGCTCATATCAACGTCCGTTGATCGCTGCCGCGCGAGTCGGCTTGAGATCTAACATTTCAACTGCGAACCGTTCGCGATTGTGCGGTTTGGTCGCAGTCGCTTCCCCATACGTCTTCCTTCGCGAGACGGCACGAAGAAGGTGTACCGCAGGGGACGCGTTACAATGTAACGCCCGGAACTCGCTGAACTGACAGCAAAGTGAGGAGGGCGTCCTTGACGGGACGGGGTCACCCGCATTAAATCCATGCGGCGCCGCACAATGGCTGAGGCGCATTAAGCCGGAGTTTCGGTGACGGTTTCGTCAAACAGGCAAACGATGTGGACGCGGATTCGCCGGCTTACGGTGAATCTGTGTGCTGCTGCATTCCTGTTCGTCACCTTCGGGCATTTTGTCCAGCATCACATCGAAATCGGCACTCCGGGCATTGCGGCAGTTGTTACAGCGACGTCGGCGGACACGGCAGGTGATACGGGTGATATGGGCAAGATTGGCCATGCCGGTCATTGTCATACCTGTTCTACAACGGCCATGCAGGTAAGCCACGACGTCGGATTTTCGCGCGCGATCGCTGAAATCCCGCAACAGGTCGCCTTGCCGCTTGTGTCCGTATCGGAAACGTCGGACGGCCCGCCTCCACGATCGTAATCTGACAAAACATACGTGCCGCCACCGACAAGCTTCGGTGGCGCCTGTTGCATTTGTTCAGGTTATGCCATGTCTTTTCGGCCGGTTATCGTTGCGGCGAGTGCTTGCGCGCTCTTGTCTCTCGCGTGTCCTCAAGCGTCCGCACAATCAAACTCCCTGACGCTGACCCGTGCTGTACAGCGCGCGGTTAACAACAATCCGCGCTTGACCAGTGCTGAACGAGATATCGGGATAGCAGCGGGTAGGCGTCAGCAAGCCGGAGCGATTCCCAATCCGGACGTTTCGTTTGAAATCGATAATGCGTTTGGATCGCGCGACTACCGCGGAACACGTTCTGCTGAGACGACGCTGCAGCTTAGCCAGTTGATCGAACTTGGCGGCAAGCGTGAAGCGCGCATCGCCGTTGGAAACGCCGAGCTCGATGCGGCGCATTGGCAGCGGGCTGTCGTGCGTCTTGAAATCATTTCGGATACCGCCGTCGCTTTCTACAGCGTGCTCGCGGCCCAGCGCCGCATTGCGATTTACGACACTCAGATTTCCGCGCTCCAGCGCGTGTCGCCGTTGCTTCAGCGGCGCGTCGAGGCTGGAGCCTCGTCACCAGCCGAAACCGCACGTGCTCAGATAGCGATCGATCTTTTACGAGCCGATCGCGAGCGAGCACGGACCACACTGGCAACGGCCCGGCTTGAACTTGCGACTTTGATGGGAGGCTCCGTTCCCGATTTCGGCCAGGTGAACGGAAATCTCGCCGGAACCGGACGTCCGGTATCCTTTCAAGCGATCCGCAGTGCGCTTGACGCCAACCCTCAGCTTGCTCGGTTCAGTGCTCTTCGTGCTCAGGCGGACGCCGAGCTATTGTCTGCCCGCCTGAAGCCAGTGCCGGATTTGCGAGCTGGCGTCGCATGGCGTCACTTTCGTGAGACGAATGACAACGCGGCACGAGTAAGTGTTTCCGCAGTCGTTCCGTTGTGGGATCAGAACCTCGGCAATATCGCCGCCGCGCGCGAGCAGCGTTTAAAGGTCGAATCCGATCGTTCCGCGGCGCGGTCAGTCCTGCTTCTCACGCTTGGTCGTGCCTATGAAACGTTGAGCGGGGCCGAGCGCGAGATCGAGATACTCCGCAGTTCCGCGCTTCCCAACGCGCGTCGAGCCGTTGACGCCCTTGAGAGTGGCTACGGACAAGGGCGGTTCACGTTGCTGGAATTGCTCGACGCTCAGCGCAGCATGGTTGAGGCGTCGCTGCGTGAACTAGAGGCACTTTTAAGTTTTCACACGTCGCTGGCGACCATCGAAGGACTTATTGGCGCGCCGCTTCGCCTGACGAGGGGGCAGGGCCGATGAATCGGAAATGGATTATTGCGGGATTGTTCGTTGTCGCCTTGGTGGGTGGCTACGTAGTAGCCGGACCTCGAATGACGGAAAGCGCCTCGCCAAAAGCTGCCACCAAGGGCGATGATGGGCATGGGCATAAGGAGGGAGGCCACGAGGAGGAGGGTGAAATCAAAATCAGCGACGCGAAGGTGGCCGCATCAGCTATTGAGCTGGTCAAGGCCGGACCCGCGACGTTGAAAAACGCGCTCATCCTGAACGGCATTGTTCAACCCAACCAGGAAACTCTGGTGCAGGTAACGCCACGGTTCCCCGGGGTAGTGCGCGAGATCTACAAGCGGATCGGCGATCAGGTCAAAGCTGGTGAGCTTCTTGCCAAGATCGAAAGCAATCAGAGCCTGACCACTTACGAGATGCGCGCGCCGACGGCGGGCACGATAATCGACCGACAAGTCTCATTGGGCGAATACGCCTCCGAGCAAAAGTCGGCGTTTGTCGTTGCAGACTTGTCCTCGGTATGGATCGATTTCTCTGTTTATCGCCGCGATATGGCAAGGGTCAGAAACGGCGACACGGTTTTGATTGAGAGCGACAACGGGGGCCCGCCCATCGAAACAAAGATTTCTTACCTCGCGCCCGTTGGAAATAGCGATACGCAGAGCGCGCTCGCACGCGCCGTGGTGCCAAATCCAGAGATGAAGTTGCGGCCCGGGTTTTTCGTCACGGGAAACCTTGTTCTGACGGCGAAGCAAGTGTCGATCGCGGTCAAGGTAGAGGCGCTGCAATCCGTAGAGAACAAGCAAGTGGTCTTTGTGCGCAACGGCGAGAAGTTCGAGACTCGCGACGTTGAAATCGGCGCACGCGACCCTCAATACGCTGAAATCCTGTTTGGCGTAGCGGAGGGCGACATCTACGCCGCAAAGAACAGCTTCATCGTCAAAGCCGAGCTCGCGAAGGGCTCGGCCAGCCACGAGCATTAGGCCCGCAACGATGCCAGAGACTTCAAACGGGACGCAGGGAACTCGATAAAATGATCGATGCCATTCTCGCCTTTTCGATCCGGCAGCGTTGGCTGATCATGATCGCCGTTCTGGGAATTGCTGCGTTCGGCGCGTGGAATTTCACGCGGCTGCCGATCGATGCCGTTCCGGATATCACAAACGTACAGGTGCAGATCAACGCCAAGGCGACCGGGTACTCTCCTTTGGAAGTCGAGCAGCGCATTACATTCCCGATTGAAACGGCAATGGGTGGCTTGCCGAAGCTCCAGTATACACGGTCGCTTTCTCGTTATGGCCTGAGCCAGGTGACCGTTGTCTTTGAAGATGGCACCGATATCTATTTTGCGCGCCAAATGGTCAATGAGCGCATCCAGCAGGTCAAAGACCAACTCCCGACCGGAATCGACACAGCCATGGGCCCGATCTCGACGGGCCTTGGCGAGATCTTCATGTACACGGTCGAGACTGACCCGAACCTTGCGGCCGGGAAGGTCGGACCGAGCCCAATCGATCTGCGAACCGCTCAGGACTGGATCATCAAACCACAGTTGCGGACTGTTCCTGGGGTTGTTGAAGTAAATACAATCGGCGGATTCGAACGCCAGTTTCACGTGTTGCCCGACCCGACGAAGCTCATGGCTTACAAGCTGAGCTTCCGGGACGTGATGACTGCGCTTGCCGCAAACAATGCGAATATCGGCGCCGGGTACATCGAAAAGAACGGTGAACAGTATCTTGTTCGCATACCGGGGCAGGTCTCAGCTGTCGATGACATTCGCCGAATTGTCATCGGTTCGCGCAATGGGACGCCGGTCCATATCGGCGATGTGGCAGCAGTCACGGAAGGGCGTGATCTTAGAACCGGCGCTGCGACGCTAAACGGGGACGAAATCGTTCTCGGTACGACCATGCTGCTGATCGGCGACAACAGCCGAACAGTGGCGCAGCGCGTGTCAGCAAAGCTCGGAGAAATCGGTAAGTCGCTGCCCGAGGGGATGGTCGTTCGCACTCTCTACGACCGCACCCATCTCGTTGAGGCAACGATCGCGACCGTCGAGAAGAACCTTGTCGAGGGCGCGCTACTTGTCATCGTCATTCTTTTCCTCATTCTTGGGAATTTCAAAGCAGCGATCGTCACGGCTTTGGTCATCCCATTGTCGATGCTGATGACCATCACGGGCATGGTGGAGAATAAAGTCAGCGCCAACTTGATGAGCCTGGGCGCAATCGACTTTGGTATCATTATCGATGGCGCGGTTATCATCGTCGAAAATTGTCTCCGGTTGCTTGCGCACGAACAGCATCGTCGTGGCCGACTGCTGACCACGGAAGAGCGATTTGCTACTATTCTCGACGGCGCCAAGGAAGTCATTCGCCCGAGTCTGTTCGGGACGCTAATCATTGCCGTCGTCTATCTCCCGGTCCTGACGTTGTCCGGCGTCGAGGGGAAGATGTTCACGCCTATGGCCGTTACCGTGCTCATGGCGCTAGCGGCGGCTTCCCTGCTTTCTATGACCTTCGTGCCGGCAGCAGTCGCGCTATTCGTTACCGGGAAGGTTACGGAAAAGGAGAATTGGTTCATGCGCGGCGCGCGGCGCATGTATGTGCCCGCACTTGAGGCGTCCATCCGATTCCGTCGCGTCGTTGCGCTCGGTGCAGCGGTGCTCGTTATTCTGGCAGGTGTCGCAGCTTCCCGAATGGGTGGCGAGTTCATTCCCAGTCTGGACGAAGGTGACGTTGCAATCCAAGCACTTCGCGTTCCCGGCACGAGCCTGACGCAATCACTGGAAATGCAAATCGCCCTGGAGAAGAGATTACTGAAAATCCCGGAAGTGAAAGACGCGTTTGCCAGAACCGGTACGGCGGAGGTCGCTACGGACCCGATGCCGCCATCCATTTCGGATGGTTATGTAATGCTCAAACCGCGTTCTGAGTGGCCGGATCCCAAGAAGCCGAAGTCTGACGTGGTTGCCGAGATCGAAAAGGCGGCAGAAGACATCGCTGGTAGCGCCTACGAGCTTTCGCAGCCGATTCAGCTGCGTTTCAATGAGTTGATTTCCGGCGTTCGCAGCGATGTCGGTGTGAAAATCTTTGGCGACGACCTTGAACAATTGCTGCAGGTTGCAGGCAAGGTGCAGGCGGTTCTTCAGACCGTACAAGGCGCGGCTGACGTGAAGACCGAGCAGGTCTCCGGACTTCCCGTTCTCACTGTCAATATTAATCGACCGGCGCTCTCTCGACTCGGGTTGAGTGTCAGCGATGTTCAAAGTGTCGTCGAGATTGCGGTGGGCGGTAAAAGCACCGGTCGCGTCTTCCAGGGGGATCGGCGATTTGATTTGGTCGTGCGCCTGCCGGAGCATCTCCGCTCGGATATCGATGCGATCAAGAACATTCCGATCCCGTTGCCAGCGGTCGAACCGCAGGCGACGGCGCCGGTTCGTGCCGCTTGGAGCGCGACACCTCTGACGCAATCTCGTTACGTGCCCTTGTCTTCGGTTGCGGAAATTGAAATCGCTCCTGGCCCAAATCAGATCAGCCGTGAGAACGGCAAAAGGCGCATCGTCGTCACGGCCAACGTGCGAGGACGCGATTTGGGCTCGTTCGTCTCCGACGCTCAGCAGCAGATCGACTCGAAGGTCAAACTGCCGGCGGGCTATTGGATCGGATGGGGCGGACAATACGAGCAGTTGGTCTCAGCCACCAAACGGCTCACGATTGTCGTTCCGATCGCTTTGATGCTGATCTTCCTGCTGCTCTTTATGAGCCTCGGATCGATCGGTGATGCGGCGTTGGTCTTTAGCGGAGTACCGCTCGCTCTCACCGGTGGCATCGTTGCATTGCTAATCCGCGATATTCCGCTTTCGATCAGTGCGGGCATCGGATTCATCGCGCTTTCCGGTGTAGCAGTGCTCAACGGTTTGGTCATCATCGCGTTCATCCAGCGTCTTCGTGAGGAGGGCCACGAACTCGTTTCAGCGGTCAAAGAAGGTGCGTTGACACGGTTGCGACCGGTTCTCATGACCGCTTTGGTCGCGTCGCTTGGCTTCGTTCCGATGGCAATTGCGACGGGCGCCGGTGCAGAGGTGCAGCGTCCGCTCGCCACCGTTGTCATAGGCGGCATTATTTCGTCGACCCTTCTGACGTTGCTTGTTCTTCCGGCACTCTACGTTCTGTTCAAGCGAAGCGACCGGGTACCGGTGGGCAGCGATGCTCGGATGTCTACCGAACAAAAGCCAATTTGATCGAAACAGAGGAACGAATGCGATGATGAGAGCTATCTTATTTGCGTTGGTGATGATGGTGTCGCCCGCTTTGGCGCAGCATGCCCACCATAAAGGGCCTAACGGCGGACCCATGGAGGATGTCGCCGGTGTTCATGTTGAGCTTGTTACAGCCGGTAGCGATATGATCATTCATGTGACTGACGAGGCTGGAAAGCCCGTTTCAACCTCCGGGTTCACTGCTTCTGCGCTCGTTACAGCGGGAGCACAGAAGGACACGGTGAAACTTGAGCCAGTCGGCAACAATCAGCTTAAGGGTGGAATGAAGGCCGCAGCCGCTCCGGGATCCAACGTTGTCCTGATGATCAAGACGACGGCTGGGAAGTCCGGCCAAGCCAAGTTCAAGATCTAGCTCAAGGACAAGGGCAACCGAAGATGGTCATGACGACGGAAAAGGGACGGCTGAGCGGTTGGAAGCGGTTTCGTCTGTTTTTTGTCGTCTTCGCAGTCGTACTGGTGTTGAGCGCGATAAAGTTTATCGTCCATTCTCTCGGCTTTGAATTTCTAGCGCTCAACACCCTGTTCACGAGCGGCATCGCTGGTGCGATCTTTATCATCGGCTTCCTGCTTTCCAGCGTCCTCTCGGACTATAAGGAAGCGGACAAAATACCAGCCGAAATCCGTGTAAATCTCGAAGGTATCTGTGGGGATGTCCAAGCGCTTCGTGGCCAATATCCGGATCTGGATACGAAGTCCTTTTTAAACCTTTCCATCTTTCTGGTGGAGAAGATCCGAGCCGGTCTGAGTCACGAGAACGGCCACGTCGGTTTACCTCCAGCGCTAGACGCAATTGACCGGTTTACTCCGTTGATCGCTCAGCTGGACAAGCTGGAAGTACCGAGCAATCAGATTGTACGGCTGAAAAATCTGCAGGACGGACTACGACGCTCAATCCTGCGGATGTATCACATTCAGAAGATCCAATTCGTGCCCTCTGCACATGTCCTTGTGCACACGCTGGTTGCATCGATCCTGTTGCTCTTGCTGGCTCTCAAAACCGAGGGATCGCCGGAGTCGGCGCTCATGTTTGGCTTTATTGCCTACATGTTTGTCTACGCGCTCTACCTGGTGCGCGTTTTGGAGCAGCCGTTCATGAAAGAGCACGGATCATTTGATGATGTTAGCCTGTTCCTTCTAACCGAGCTAAGTGAAAAGTTCACGGCCGCTCGATCGCCTGTTGCCGAAGGAAGGCGCCTCCGATGAGGGCGTTTTTGGTCGCACTTTTTTTGATCGTGTTTGGGGCGATGAACGCGGCATGTGCCGGCTATCAAGGTCAGCAGGTCCAGCCGAGTGCTGGGGCGGTCGAGGTCTTTGACGCACGGGTGTTATCGCTCTCTGCGGTGGACAAAGACGATGTAAGCCCGAAGAAGATCCATTTTCTGATTTCTATGGATAGTGTCTGCGGTGCTCATTGCCCAGATTGCGCGCACCCTGCGTATGCTGCTGCGAACATGCACGTGAAATCGGAGACGATGCCGTTTGCTGACTTCTCAAACGATTGGCGGAGCTTAAGGGGGCGGTTGGAGCGACCCCCGTGCGGCTGATGTGATCACTCTCCCGCGGCGGCAATGCGTCATTGCGTTGCGTCGCATCTGATCAAATAGCCGTTAGGAGCTTGCAATGCAGGCCAATTTAGAACACCCGAGGCATGGGGAGTCGCTTCTTGATTTTGCGATCCACCACAACCGCGAACTTGGGCTAACGAGTCGTCATTTCAGCCGAGGCTCAGTTCTATTTGTACCACATACAGCGATCAATGCAGTGTTCATCATTCGTTATGGGCGCTTGCGTGTTTCGGCCCCCGCGGAATCTGGGCAGCAGGTATTTCTCGCCGAACTAGGACCAGGCGACATCGTCGGAGAGGTCTCTGCGATCACTGGCAGCCGAGAAGCCACGATTGTCGAGGCCGTCGAAGATACCGAAGCGGTCGTCTTCACGCGGCCGGCTTTTCTGCGTGTCCTGAGAGAGTGTCCGGAAGGTTCGCTTCAGGTCATGCGTATTTTGTGCGAGAGGCTAAAGTCTTCGAACACACGCCATATGGAAAAAGTAAGCTTATCGATGGCGGAAAGGTTAGCTATTGAAATCGGCCGGCTATCGAGTGTTGAGGACGATGGAGTTTTGGAGGTGCGCAACGCTCCAACGCATTCCGAGCTGGCTGATCGGATTGGATCCCACCGTGAGGCCGTGACAAAGGAACTGAGCCGGCTGTCGCGCGAGGGCGTATTGGACGTTCAGCGTGGACTTATCAGGGTGTTGAAGCCGGATAAGCTATTACCCAACAGGTACTCAGCGCACTGAGACACCTGCTGCCGGCGGGGGGGGGCGTAGGGGCCGGCAGCAGGGTCGCTTGCCTCAGTAAATGGTCAGTCGATCGACCGACTGGGCAACGCTCTTGGCGGGAGCCGGATCCTCGAAAAACGATCGAACGGAGGCGTAGGCATCGTGCGACTCCGTGTTGCGCGCGGTATGCTGGTTATAGCTCTCCTTCTGGACGTCGCGGAAGTCATGCAGCTCGCGCGCCTCCACTGTGGTCCTTTCTGTCGGCGTCAAAGGGGCAGCGATCGCGGGAGCCGCAACGGTGACGCTAAGGGCGACGAGCATATATCGCATCGTAGTCTTCATTTACGTTCTCCTTCTGCTCATCATTGAGCTGTCGCGAACGTAGAAGGGCTGCAGAAATTCCGATGTGGTGATTGCCACACTTTAAAGACAATCACGGGAACGTGAGGAAAATCGGCCAAGGGATGCATAACTGGGCGTGGGCGTTGCTGCCGTTTATTCCCTGCGAACAAGCTCCTTGGAGCGAGATCGGGAGCTCTGGCTGCCTCAACCGCACTTGCTGCTGGGATTAGTCGGACTGCAAATATTGCCTACGATCTCTGGATGCGTCTGGTCACGCGATTGAGCTACCGATGAAGCTATCGGATAGTTTGCAACTAATCTCAATTATCGCGAAGTCTGGCTGCTGTTTGTCAGCGCCGAAAGGGAGCAGTCTAGATTGTATTGGAAACCATTCTCTTGATAGCCCAGCGTCGGCTTGCACTTCAACTCACTCCCAACGACCGAAGTGAGGATCACAGAACCAAAGCCTAGGTCGTCGGGGACCTTGGATGGTGGCCCGTCGATTTCCGACCACGTTAGCAAAAATTGCTCGTCGCTGCCGGTGCGATGAATCTTCCATTCGATTTCAACACGCCCGGATGCATTGGAAAGTGCACCGTATTTCGTAGCGTTTGTTGCCAATTCGTGGATCATTAGTGCCAATGTCTGCGCGTTTTTGGCAGGCACGAGAATGTCTGGTCCTCGAATAGTCGTCCGCTCGCTCTGAAACTTCAAGCTGGCGGCCATGATGTCATGTAGCTGCAAGCTTTCAGGCGATTTATCGGTAAGAGTGTTGTAAGTATGCGCGAGTGCGCCGAGGCGGCCAACAAAAGCCTCGCGAGCCTCATCTAGTGAGCGGTTTCCGCGTAGCGATTGGCCGGCTATCGCCTGAATGATCGCGAGAAGATTTTTTCCGCGATGAGCAAGTTCGCGCATTAACAAAACATTTCGTTCATTTTGTTCCAGCAACGCTTTCGCAGCGAAGCTGCGCTCAACATGACGGCCAGCGAGCTCCGCGCACAGATCAAGCGCCCGCAATTCCCGATCATCCGGCTCGTGGGCTTCAAGCCAGTAAACCGAAAACATCGCCAGCACGTTACCGGCTTTATCGAGCACGGGCGTTGAAACCGCGCCGACCGCGCCGTAGGAAAACAGCGCGGCGGCGATTTCGGAAAAGTCGGGATCGGTATGCAGGTCTGGAACGATGGTGCGCGCGCGACGTTTCAACGCGACTGCACAAGTCGAACAGTCTTCAAGGCCCACGGAGGCAAATTTCTCGAGTACATCGCTGCCAAAACCGAACTGCCCGACCATGCTCAGCATGCCATTCGGCTCGACGATCTGCGTCGTCCCGAGTCGGGCATTCACAAGCGTGGCTGCCGTCTGCAGCACGTCGAGCAGGACATCGACCAAGCTATTGGCTCCCGCAAGGCGCAGACTGAGGTCGTGAATATGATTCAAGTCTTCGACTTCCGCCGTCAGCATCCGCTCGGTCTTCGACGAACGCGTGTCGAATTCCGGCATGGAAGGAAGCCGGATGCTGCTTGGATTGTGGCTCATTGAATTTTGCCGGCCTTGGGCTGACTCAAAACTGTTGAAGCGAGGCTAGCACGGGCGGGTCTCGAAAGCCATGCGTTTGAAATAACTGCGGATTTCTTGCTGTGTTACTGCCGTGCTTGTCTCACGCGCGATGATGATGGCCGTTCAGATTGGCTGCTGCCGATTTGTTTTACATGCAGCTCTTGATTGGCGGGGGTGCGGCGGGAACCACGCTCCTGTCAGCGGATTATTGTCAGAATGACCGGAGATGGCCGTGGGGCGATCCCGGGGGTGAGGGCCGATGGGCCCTGGCGGAGGCGCCAATGGCGCGGGGGCGGGTTTTTGCGGCGATCCTGATCGCGGTCGCTTTGGGTGTGGCCGCCGTGGTGGCGCTCGTTTGGAAACCCCGCATCGATCCTGTCAAACAAGACCAAGCGCAAACGTTCGATCCGACGACCGTGACCCGAGGCTCTGAACTGGCCGCTTTGGGGAATTGCGTTGTGTGCCATACCGCTTCTGGCGGAAAAAGTTATGCGGGCGGGCGGCCCATCCCGACGCCGTTTGGCACGATCTACTCGACCAACATCACGCCTGATCGCGACACGGGAATCGGTGAATGGTCTGAGGCCGCGTTTCGCCGCGCCCTGCGCGTGGGTGTCGATCGGGCGGGCGAACATCTTTATCCAGCGTTCCCCTACGACCATTTCACGCGGCTGACGGACGGTGACATCCGCGCGCTCTATGCTTTTGTGATGACACGTAGCGCGGTCCGCAACCAGCCGCCGCCAAACCAACTGCCATTCCCGTTCAATATCCGGCCGCTGCTGGCGGGCTGGAAGCTGCTTTATCTTCGTAAGGGCCCGGTCGAAGCAGATACGAAGCAGTCGGCTGACTGGAATCGCGGCGCATATCTCGTTGAAGGCATTGCGCATTGCGGCGCGTGCCATACGCCGCGCAATGCCTTGGGGGCAGAGCAAAAATCGCGCGCCTATGCTGGCGGCGATGGTGAGGGATGGGACGCCCCAGCGCTCGATGCCAGTTCGCCCGCGCCTGTGCCGTGGACCGCGGACGCGCTGTTCGCCTATTTGCGGTCTGGTTGGCAACATCAGCACGGCGCGTCCGCCGGGCCCATGGAGCCCGTGACACGCAACCTCGCGACCGTCAGCGAAGCGGATGTCCGGGCCATAGCAGTGTATGTCGCCGGTTTGTCGCGGGACCGCAACACCGTTACTCCTCCGACGCCGGGAAAACCCGACCCGGCGCAGGCAGACACGCCCCGCGCGACATCGGCTGCGATTTACGCGGGCGCCTGCGCCGTCTGTCATGACAAGCCGGCTGGAGCGGCCTCAGAAGCGACGAGCCTTACACTCAGTTCATCGCTTCGCTTGCAGCGACCACGCAACGCGCTCAACGCGATCGTGCATGGCATCGCACGTCCTCTTGGCGCTTCGGGGCCGTTCATGCCCGCTTTCGGCACGACACTGACCGATCAGCAAATCGCGGATCTGACGAATTATATTCGCGCCCGCTTCGGCGGCGCTGCGGCGTGGGGCGATGTGCAGGGTGATCTTCAAAAAATCCGAAACGGAGATCCGTCATGACGTTCAAGGTGGGGGGTCTGGCAACAGATCCCGCAGATTGTCGTCCCATGACGTCGTCACGTCTGCGACAAAAATACGGGCCGGCATGACGACAGACACTGCAGGAACCGCGGGAAAGCACTTCGCGAGGCACAGGATCGCGAACGGGCAGGATTTTGCGCAACCCGGCAGGGCGGGTTTCTCGTTCGGGCAGCATGGCATGTCGGCCGGCATCGAAGCCGTCTCGGACATGGCTGTCGTCGAGCCGGCCATTGCCACATCCATCGCCGCCGCACTCGATGGTGCCGCCATCGGGGCGATCAGGAGGCCAGCGATCGCGAGGATCGAGAGCAGACGGGATATGAACGAGAAAAGCTGCACGTCGGCAGGATGCCACGAGGAGAGGGGCGATAGAAGGGGCGCCGATACACATTTTGGTCAACTTTAGAGAGCCGATGCGGTATCCTGCCAGAAGCGTTCCAGGCAGCTATGCCGATTGTTACGGCTAAGGCCTCGCGCGTATCACCGTACGGCCCTTATGCGAACTGACCTGTCAATCTAGCATTGGCGGCGTGCGGCTGAAAAACTAGTTTTGCCGATCAGCGGGCCGCTCCGTGGTCAAGTCGGATGCCGGCCAGTGCGTTGAGGCATCAGCATGATCAAACCAACAATAACGGCTGCCAAAACGGCTGAAGCCAAAGGCCTGCTTAGACTCAGTCCACCCTGACTGATGGGTTTGTCGAGAAAATCGCCAACGGTTGCCCCGAGCGGTCGCGTGAGAATGAATGCCGTCCAGAACAGAAATACGTGCGATACTTCCGTCCAAAAATACAGCATTGCGACTATTGCCAGAGCCAAGCCGAACACGAGCGCGCCGCCTTCGTAACCAAGCCCGCCCGTATCAGCGAGCCAATCCCCCAGGGCCGTGCCAAGCGTCTGTGAGAAAGTAATTGTCATCCAGTAAAAGATTTCCACTCTCGGCGTCGCAACGGTCTGAACATCCACAGTACCCATCGCCAGATACCAAAGCGCAAGGGAAGCCAATACACACAGGAGCAGAATCGAGGCGCCGCCCGTATAGCCAATCCCTAAAGAACGGTCGAAGAAGTCGGCCAAGGTTGTGCCGACGGTCGTCGAAGCGACAATTGCGAGCCAGTAGAGCCAGGAATTGAATTTCTTTGTTGAGATTTGAGCAGCAACCGCAGCAACAAATATAGCTAGAAATATCCCCGTTCCGATCAAGTATCCGCCGTTGTTTGCGTCGGTGTCAGCGTGAAAGACGGTCATCGTGAGCGCATCGCCGCCGGTTTCCCCGAGGGTCGTTGCAAGAATTTTGATAATCCAGAACCCGAGTGTGACTGCAGGGACCTTGCCCAAGCCGTGGGAGAGTTTGTTGTTCATGAAATATGATTTCGATTCGCGTTGTTTGCTCTTGCATGATGGTGCTTGAATCAAGGGGCGTCCTTGATTCCCTGGCCGCCGTTTGGCCGAATGAGCCTGCCGACTTAGAATGGACTTAGAAAGTTGAGAACCGGCCGAAGATAGTTGGCCATCGACCTAAGGCGTCGCTAAGTCTACGAATTGAAACTGTAACTCCCTTGGGAGGATTTCCGGAACGGCCAGGATGCAATTGCTGAAGAAGGTCGGGCGCGTTGGATGGTTAACATAAGGGAACATTTCACACGCGCCATCGGCGAGTTGATACATGCGTATTCTATTGGTTGAAGATGATCGTATGATTGGGGCTGCGGTGGCGCAGGCTCTGAAAGACGCCGCATATGCGGTGGACTGGGTCAGAGATGGCCAGACGGCGATCGAAGCTGCGCGTTCCGAGGCCTATGATCTAACGTTGCTCGACTTGGGGCTGCCAACTCCGGATGGCACCGAGGTGCTACGCGAGCTCAGGAGAATGGACCGCAAGTTGCCCGTCATCATCGTAACGGCGCGCGACGCGGTCGACGACCGTATCCAAGGACTCGATCTCGGCGCCGACGACTATATCGTCAAACCTTTCGAAATCCGGGAGCTCCTCGCGCGCATGCGAGCTGTCCTGCGTCGGCAGGGAAGCGGTAGTTCGGCCATCCTGAGCAATGGTACTATAAGCCTTGACCCTGCAACCCGTGAAGCTGTTGCCGACGGCGGCACGGCCTCCCTGACGGCACGTGAATTCGCTCTCCTTCAGGCTCTTATGCTGCATTCCGGCAACATCCTGTCACGTACCGACCTCGAACGGCACATCTACGGTTGGAATGAAGAGGTTGAGAGCAACGCAGTCGAATTCCTGATCCACGCAATCCGGAAGAAGCTGGGGACCTCGTCCATCCGTAACGTGAGGGGCGTTGGCTGGATGGTTGATCGATCATCATGATCTCGTCGTTGCGTGGCCGGCTTTTCACGGGGCTTACCGTAGTCATTGTCGGGATGGCGCTTGCAGCGGGTTATTTCGCTTATCGATGGGCATTCGATGAGGCAATTGAGCTGCAAGATGCGATCCTGCTGCAGGTAGGATCGTTGGTGGCAAAAAACCATCTCTCAACAACACTTCCGTCCGAAGGCAATGTTGACGGCGAAGCGCAAGTCATTATCGAAGAGATCGGGCGGCGCGGAGGTGCGGCCGGTCAAGGCAGTTCGGCTGCCGCATTTTCGGGCGATCTTTCGGACGGTCTCCAGACTATTATGCGCGGTGGAACGCGGTGGCGAATCCTCGTTCGGACGCGGTCCGACGGAAGCCGCCTTGCCGTAGGTCAATCGACAGCCAACCGTGACGAGATTGCGCAAGACAGCGCGCTCCGAACCATCGTGCCGCTCGGGGTCCTCATTCCCTGTCTTATGGTGTTAATTGCGCTTGTCGTCGACCGGACGCTGCGTCCCCTTTCTCGTCTGGCGGAGCGGCTCGACGCGGCACAATCCGACCATTTGGAAAAGTTGCCCACGGAAGGCATCCCGACCGAACTACTCCCGTTTGTATCGTCCATCAATCGTCTGCTCGAGCGCATTGGCGCAATGTTCGATACACAGCGGCGGTTCGTCGCCGATGCTGCGCACGAGTTGCGCACGCCCATTACCGCTTTGGTCGTCCAGGCAGAAAATCTGCAACAGGCTCATCTTTCGCAGGACGGACGTGATCGCCTTAGTTCTCTCAAAACCGGTATTCGAAGGATCGGCCACCTGCTGGAGCAACTATTGACGTTGGCGAGGTATGATAGCGGCCCATCCAAGGATGGGTCGCAGGTTCAGATCGACCGCGTTCTTAAAGAGGTGGTGGCCGACCTATCATTGGCGGCGCAAAGCAAGTCCATTGATCTCGGTTTTGCGCGGATCGAACCTGTTTCGGTCCGGCTCGAACAGGTTGCGTTGACGGTGCTGGTTCGGAACCTGCTCGACAATGCCTTAAAGCACACGCCTATGGGGGGACAGGTCGACGTGAGCCTGATTGCCGAAAACGGGTCCATGGTTCTTTCGGTCGAAGACAACGGCCCGGGGATTCCGGACGCTGACCTTGATCGGATTTTCGAACCCTTTTTCAGAGGCAGTCGCTCCCAAGGCGAGGGAAGCGGCTTGGGACTTTCGATCGCACGGCGTATCGTCGAACGATCCCATGGGTCGATCTGTCTCGAAAACAAGCGCGCTCCTAGCTCTGGTCTGCGGGTGATCGTTCGCATTCCCCGCAATTGAACGGTCAGTGTCTGCTGGCCAGAAAATCCGGTAACACGCTCATTCTACCCTAAGTCTAGTCCGGGATCGTTCTCGTGTTGAGGTCGTCGCAACCGCGCCGTGCCTGCACTTGGCGAAGGGGGAGTGGAGAAATAAATGATCAAGAACGTTCGACATTGTTTCAGTGCATTGAGCGCCATCGGCTTTCTGGCCCTTACGGGACCGGCGCTGGCTTACACAGGCCAAAAACTTTCCGGCCACGCAAAGATAACCATGAGTCAAGCGCGGGAAATCGCCTTGAAAGCGTATCCGGGAAAGATTATGGATCAGGAACTCGAGCGCGAGGAAGGCGGCAGCGGCCTGCGCTATTCTTTTGACATCAAGAGCGGCTCACGGACGCAGGAAGTCGGAATCGACGCCTCTACCGGCGCAGTGCTCGAAAACAAGACCGAAGGACCTCATCCAGATTGACGGGCTCGGGATGGCCGTAACAACATGTTTCGGTGCCCACGCTGGATTCGGTTCAGATAACATCGACATGAGGGCGACCGCCCGGCTTATAATCCGCGAGTACCCAACGCCGGCATCAAGCAGATGCCCTGATGGCCATGGGTGTCGATCAGCGTTATGATTTGCGCAGCGAAGAAGTGTTCGTGACAAATTTCTCGGGTCTGCTGCGCCGTCAGGCAGAGTCGCTTTGTTGCATTTTCTATTTCATGACAAGAAATACCACGTCAGCGAGTCTCGCAGGGTTGGCCGTAAGCTTCTGAAACAGAAACTATCGGTCACAGATATGTGACCCCTGTAACCGAGCGACCTTTCCGTTCGAATTACCAATGGTGAATGCGCGTGACGGCGCGTGCCTTCGTCCGCATTTACGTTTGAGTAACAAAAAGGAAAATTCGAATGATCAGCAAGGCGAAAATCTTCGCGGTTTCGGTTGTGCTCCTGACGGGCGTGACTGTAGCGAGCGCCCATACGGTTTCGTACCGCGGCACACCGGCCGATTTCAATCAGGGCGTCGAACGGGATGTTCATGGAGCGCCGCAGGGTTCGATCAACAATCCGAGCCCGCACGGAATCGTGCGTCAGAAAGCTATCGGTGGCGGCTATGATGCGTTCGCCCGCGCCGACAATCCCTCGGAATTGAGCGGTCCGCATTTCACCGGTGGTGGCAGCGTCGGCTATGAGACGCTTTTGAAAACCTACTGATCAATCACGATCGGCTGGATCGAGAATGAGAGCGGGCCCATGTCGAGCCCGCTCTTTTCCCGTTTTCTCATGACCGTTGGCGAAATAGGAACGGAAGGATCTCTTGTCTCTGATACGTCCAATGTGCTGACTTTGGCCCCCTTAATAGGCGCAGGTTACCGCATGTCTGACGCTGCTCTGGGGCATTGTTGTCTCATGCTCTGCTGGAACCGTCGGGCGAGAAGAGGGGTAAATTGACGCGTGTATTTCCCTGGCGACTGCCAGCTACCAGAAATGGCGAAGGCCGCATGGGCTGCGCTTGGCATTATCGCTATCGACATAAGCGCGGTGGCGAGAGATGTTTTCTCAACATGGTCCTTCTCCTGACGTTGTCTGATCACGCATTGGTGCCAGTTGAAGCCGAGAGCGGAGCTGGGATCGGTCCCTCCGATTGAGTGGCAGGCCCGCCAACGATAACGTTTTGCAATCTGAATCTTAGTGACAAAACCAATCTCGCCGCGCCTACCACCGCAATAGTTTCGGCCCGAGATAGGCGCCTACGGCCGTGCAAAACGCCATAGCGCCTCCGTACCAAAGCGCGATGAAGGGCAACGAGTCGTCGACACAATGGAGCGTGTAGCCAATGGCTGCTACGGAACCAGCAATCAAACCGGCAAAAGCTCCGGCGCGTGTCAGATCAGTGGGGGCTGTCTGGCGCAAAGCCAAGATCACAATCAGGAAGGGCACGATAGCAATCATCGGAATCGATACCAGGCATTCCAGCCAATGGCCGCCCAGCATCATCGAATGCCAATGTGGTAAGGGCGCCAGCATCAGACTGACGCAGCCGAGCAAGGCAATCCCGGCAAATGGAAGTGCGACCAAAGCAACGGATGTTTTATGTTCGCCGCCGGGCCGAGCAACTCGTAACAGATACATTGACGCAGGAATCGCTACCCCGACCGTAAAGACGAGTTTGGTGGTTACGACGAGCCAAGCATGCGTCGTCTCCAGGTGGGTCCGAACGCCGAAAAACAGGAGCATTGCGCCTATACCCAGCGCCGTCCCAGCAACAACCGCAGTGCCAATCGTTTTTTTAAGCTGGTCCTTATTTACCGCCTCGACATTATTGCTCAGGACCGCGATCAGTTCACTGGTCTTCATGTGAAGTTCTCCGGCTCATGAGTTTCGACAGTCGTTGTATGCCGCGGTGAATGTTGACCTTGATAGCGGATTCCGACATGCCGCTACGCTTTGAGGCTTCTGCGACGCTCAATCCTTCGAGCTTGACATATTGGATAGAGCGTCGAGCATTTTCCGGAAGTGTATCTAGAAGCCGGTGGAGATCGTAGGCGCTTTCCGCTGTGGTCCGCTCGTCCTGAGCCAGAACGTCATCAGCGGTTTCAATGGGCAGTTGTGCGTACGAATTGCGTGTCCGACGAAAATGGTCGATTATCTTGTAGCGCGCGATTGCGTATACCCAGGGTGTGAGTGGCTCGTTCAAGTCGAAAGTGTGACGACGGGTATGCACCGCCAGGAGCGCTTCCTGCACAAGATCCTCTACTTCGTGTATGCTGTGACCGCCTCGTAGTCGCTTTTTGTAATACGCACGTAAATGGCCGCTGAGCCGGCTGAGCAACGTCTGATAGGATGTAGAGTCGCCACCCATCGAGGCGATCATCAAGCCTTTCAGCTCATCTTCAGGCGACATGGAGCGCTTAATCCGATAATTCGCATCAACTTGCCCTGCGGTTACAGCCAGAAGCAAAAAATGACTTCGGTTCCGCGAGGGAGGACGGCTATACCCCGGGCATGAAGCCTATGTGCCCGCACGCAGGGAAAGGGCGATCCTGACGTTTTGTTAAGCAGGCGGTAAGCGTGCTGTATTCAAATGGTAGCAAAGATCCTTGCACGAAAAGGTCGCCCCAGCAGCAAGCCGGGGCGGCCTTTCCTTTTCGGGAATCGACTATTTGGCCTTTTCGATCTTGGTGACAGTGATCTGCCCGTTGACCCGGTCGGCATCGAACTTGACCTTGTCGCCCACCTTTACCTGCTTAAGCATCGCCGGGTCCTTGACGCGGAAGACCATGGTCATCCCATCTTCCTCCATATCGAGTGACTTGATCGGACCGTGCTTGAGCGTGATCTTGTTGGCGGCTTCATCAATCTTCTTCACCTCGCCGTTGACGCTTTGTGCCAATGCAACGTTCGACCCGAACAATGCCAATGCGGCAGAGGCAACAAGGATGCTTCGTAGGGTGTTCATGATAGTGCTCCTTTCAAGACTTACTTGACGACAACAGTTCCGATCATGCCGGCCTCGCGATGACCGGGAATGAGGCAGCCGTACTCAAATGTCCCTTTCTTGGTGAATTTCCAGACGATCTCGTCGGCCTTCTTCGGAGGGACACGTTTCGCGTTCGGATCGTCATGCTCCATGTCAGGGTTCTTTTTCATCGCTTCCGCATGCTTCAGATTTTCCGCGGTCGTAGCCAGAACGAATTCATGGTCGAGCTCGCCGTTGTTGCGGATGACGAATTTGATCTGCTCGCCGGTGCGGACTTCGACCCGCTCGGGCATGAACATCATCTTACCGTCACCTTCGCGCATCGTGATCTGCACGATGCGCGCGGGCTTTTTGGCATTGCCAGGTTCGCCTGCCGAGAACGCCTCGTCGTGGCTGTGTCCGGCTGGGCCCGCACCGGCGAGGGCTGCGGTGGAAAGCCCGAGCGTAAGCGCAGTCGTAACAATCGATAGCTTCATCGTCTTCTCCTTCAATGGTCTGAGTGGCCGCCAGAGGCGGGTTTTTTAACCCGCGCCGGCGTGTCCGATGGTTGCGAAGCCCCCTTGTCGGGCTGACGCGGCGCTTCGGCCGTGTCCCCCCGAAATTCATATGCGACGGTTCCTTGCGGATGCTTGTAGGGACCTGGATCCGAGTAATCGTTCGGAGCCATTCCTTCGCGAATCTTCACCGTGGTGAACATGCCGCCCATCTCGATCGGACCGAACTGCCCTGATCCCGTCATCATCGGCAGGGTGTTATCGGGCGCCGGCATTTCCATCTCGCCCATGGCCATTCCGGCAGATCCCATGACCATCGCGTCGGGTGCGAGCTTCTTGATGGCTGCTGCCAATTCTTTGCGGTCCACTCCGATTAGGTTCTTCATGTCATGGCCCATCGCATTCATCGTGTGATGCGACTTGTGGCAATGGAATGCCCAATCACCCGGATTGTCGGCGAGAAAATCGATCGTGCGGACCGCGCCCACCGGCACATCCGTGGTCGTTTCGGGCCACCATGCCGTTTCTGGGACCCAACCTCCGTCAGTGCCACTTACATGAAAGTCATGCCCATGCAGATGGATAGGATGATTGGTCATGGTGAGATTGCCGATGCGTACACGCACTCGGTCTCCAAGCCGGACAGGCAACGGATCGATCCCAGGAAATACCCGGCTGTTCCACGTCCACATGTTAAAATCGGTCATCTCGTTGACCTTCGGCAGATAGGTTCCGGGATCGATGAGATAAGTGCTCATCACGAAGACGAAATCGCGGTCGACGCGCCTGAATGAGGTGTCGCGCGGATGCACGATGAACATCCCCATCATGCCCATGGCCATCTGCACCATTTCGTCGGAGTGCGGGTGATACATGAACGTGCCGCTTTTCGTCAGGATGAATTCGTAGACGAATGTTTTTCCGGGCTTGATATGCGGCTGAGTGAGGCCACCGACGCCATCCATACCGTTCGGCAGAATCATCCCATGCCAATGAACGGTGGTATGCTCTGGCAGCTTGTTGGTGACGAAGATGCGAACTTTGTCGCCTTCCACCGCCTCAATGGTTGGTCCGGGTGACTGCCCGTTATATCCCCACAGATTGACCTTCATTCCTTCGGAGAATTCGCGCACCACCGGTTCGGCGACAAGGTGGAATTCTTTCCAGTCGCCGTTCATGCGCCACGGCAGTGTCCAGCCGTTAAGCGTGACGGTAGGCTGATAGTCGGGGCCGCTCGACGGAACGATCGGCGGCTGCATGACCGCTTTGTCCATCATAGGTGCTTCGGGGATAGCCGCAGCCTGCGCGCGCCCGTTGATGGCAGTTGCGCTGGCGAGAATTGCTGCGGTGCCAATGAAGTTTCTGCGAGACAGCATAATTGTCTCCTCTTAATGTCCGCCGCCAGCAGCTGGTGCGCCGGCGGTTGCTGACTGTGTTGAGGTGGTTTCGCCTCCGGTTCCGCCGCCGATCACGGCAGCCGAGAGATTGGTTTTGGCCAACCAGAATGCCTGCTTGGCTTCAATTGCGGCCCGGAGCGCGGCGATCCGTTGTCGCGCTTCCTGCAAGAGGGCGAAAACGTCGATTTGCATTGCACTAAACCGCAACTGGCTTTCGTCGCTGATGATCTTGCGCAACGGCAGGATTTCCCGCTGGTAATGCGCGGCGATGTCATAGTTTGCGCGATAGGTGCGATATGCATCACGCGCTTCCGAGCGGACATTGATCGCCCGTTCGGTCAAGCGGTTTATCGCCTGGAGGTAAATCGCCTCGGCTTGCCGGACTCGAACCTCGCCGAAATCGAAGATGGGAATTTGAATTTGTGCATCAAGTCCGCGCTCGCGCAGGATGCTTCCGTCTGCATCCTTTGTCCGTTTGGCAATACCGGCAACATCCAGCAAGTTGATAAACCGTGTTGCCTGCGTCAGGCCGTATGCTTTCGCGAGCACCTTGAGTTCCGTACGCGCAATCTGTAGGTCGACGCGCCGCGATACTGCTTCGACTTCAATCGTTGGCCAGGACATTGCTCGTGCGGGTAAAGCAGGGAGCGCGTCTGGCAGGCGGAACATTCGATCGCTGCCCCAAAACCCGAGAAGCCGGGTCAACCGTTCGCGGGCGCTCGCGGCTTCGCGCCGTGCCAAAGCCAAGTCCGCGGTTTGTTCTGCGTAAAACACCTGCTCACGCGCCTGATCGAGCTTATTGAGCGATCCTGTCTCGCCCAGCTTCGTTGCGAGCTGCGCGGTCGACTTGGCAGTCGCCTCCGCTTGAATCAGCAAAGCTGAAAGTTCATTTGCCGCCACCGCGCGGTAGAAATCGCGGCGCACCTCCGTTGCGATACGCAGTGTTTCTTCGATCGCCCGGAGTTGAGCTTGACGAAAGCGGTCTGCGGCGATTTCCGAACGAATCGGAAGAGTGGCGAGGGCAAGAATGTCCATCGCCACTTGTCCCTCAAGTTCGGAAGCACCTCCGCCGGCAATGCGTGAAATGGAGAATGTGGGGTTCGGCGGGAGGCTCTCGCCGACCGCTTGCGCTTCGGCGACTGCAAGTTCGTTATAAGCAGCTTGCAGCCCCCGATTGTTAAGCAGTGCGATTTGAACGGCGCCTTCAGCGCTTAATGTTCGACCTCGCAAACGTTCGACGGTGTTGTGGGCTTTCTGCGCATCATCGGTATTGCGGATGACGGCGATGTCCTTCTTGAGCGTCGCCTCGGCAAACAGTGCAACCGGTGTCACCCCGCCATCCGAAGAGAACGTAACGCAACCCGATAGAAGGGTAAGGACAGCGAAACTGCTTCCGGAGCGCAACAGTTTGGATTTGAGTTTTTGAAGAGGCTTTAGCGCGGATAGGCTCAACGGCGGCGTCATGAATGCCCCCTTATTGCTGAGATTTGGGCTGCGGCGCAGCGCGCTCGTTCTGCTGGCGCCATGGCGCCGGCATCGACGGACGCAGCCGAATATAGGATGCGGTTGTCGACCGATAGGTCGCGCCTTGGACTGGCACGGCGGGATCAGCAGGATCGGCCCCAACACGAAGTGAGGCGGGCGCTGTTGCGCAACCCGACAACAGGAAACCGGTTAGCACCGTCACCGCAACGCTTCGGGGGCGCCAAAATAGCTTTCGCAAAGCTGCCGAAATAGCAGCCGCTGCCTCACGTAAATGAGTGGACATAGTAGCCTCGACTGAAGAATTGAAATAGACGCGCGCAGACAGGGCTGCGGCGGCGTCAGCTCAATACGACAGCAAGGCGTTCGGTGGCCGGTAAAGGAGGGCGGGTGTTTGGCCCGTAAAGTCCTCAAGTTTCGTCATGCGAACGAAAGCGTGAGGCAGCGTCGGCATCTCACCTGCTTGAACTGCAGCGGGGAGCGCGCTGAGACAGGCGAGACCGCAGCATTGCTTATCGGCCTTTTTGCCGTGACCGTCACTTTGGACCGGAGCGGTGTCACTATAATGCGCATGCGGCGCATCATCGCCGTGGACGTGCAATTTGGCGACTTCGGAAGGGCTGGTCTGCAGCTGAAGCGCTTGGATTCCGTGATTGGTAGCTTCCAGGCAGTGCGCTGCCCGAGAACCATCGCCTAGCGCGAACGCTGCCGCCGGGGCAAGCACGCAAAGCATGTAGCCGAGAGCGAATACCTTCGCTATCCGCAATCTCATTACTTTGGTGAGCCGAACAAACATACCGCTAGTGTATCACTAAACTGGAGCGAATCACGGTGCGTAGCAAACAGAACGTGTGGCGCCGACGGCAAGTTGCCGGCATACGAACACAGCCGGCGCCAATGGGCAAGTTCGCCAGCAATCCGACGTTTCCGTCAAGGCCGCCATTCTCGAATTCCCAAATTCAAATCTCGCGCGCTGATTACGCACCAATATGCCTATTCTGCTATCGGCGTGTTAGAGCATTTGCGCATATATACCCCCAGAGGGTACCCCGCAACAGGCTATCGAAGACCGGACGTCGCGTTCCCCAGGGTTTCGAAGTAATCGTCCGACATTCGACCAGCCTGTTCTCCATCGCCAGCTATTTATCGACCGATTCCGCGTGTGAAGGACCAAAATCGTTGGAACGCCGCTCGATATGGCTGCGTTAAGGGGTTAGGCCGCCCTCTGGTTCCGGAGCGGGAACTGACCATGACAATCGGGAAGCTCCATTTGCTGGTCTTTGCTCTCATGCTTTGTGTGGCATGCGCAATTGCGCCCCGAGAGGCATCAGCTCATGCCGGTCATGCCGGACCGCATCCAATACCGCACTCTGATTTGGATTTGCACCGAGACGTTCAAAAACAAAATCCGGTTATGGTCGCTCGAGATCATGGCGCTGCCGGCGGGCTGACATGCCGATGTGGGGCGCATCCCTGCTGCGGCATCGCTTGTTATTCCGGCGGGCACGCCATTGCCGGCGCCATGATGTTCCGCGATCCTGCGGAGAGTAGTGCGCTCATTCAAGCGCCGTCAGGGATGCTTGCACCGGGCAGAGGCTCCGAAGGAATACGACGCCCTCCGCGCGTCTAATCGGCAAATTATTATTTGCTCGCCGCGCGCATACCCTGTGCGCGGGCATTAATCACGCACGCACTCAAAAAAATCATAGGAGAAAGCCATGAATCTCAAAGCGATTCTCGCCGCTGCTGCGACCGTTATGATCATCAGCATTCCCGGAGCCGTTGCGCAAATGCAGGGAATGGACATGCAGAAGATGATGCCCCAGGCCGATGATACCGCGTCAACCAAAGATATGAAGCAAGCTCATATGGAAATGATGAAGAATATGAACTTGGACTTCACCGGGAATCCCGATGTCGATTTCGCGCGCAGCATGGTGAAACATCACGAGAGCGCGATCGTCATGGCCAAGATCCAACTCAAGCACGGAAAGGATCCTGAAATTCGCCAAATGGCGGAAAAAATTATCAAGGATCAACAAACGGAAATCGCGGAGTTCAATTCCTGGCTCAGGAATCACACGAAATAACGATTAGCAAGCAAGGGAGCTGACGATGGATCATATAACCGAGGCGATGCAAGTCTGCATTGATGAATGCTTGCGTTGCTATCAGGCCTGTCTTGGCATGGCGATGACGCATTGCCTTGAGGTCGGGGGCGAACACACCAAGCCAGACCACTTCCGGATAATGATGGCTTGTGCGGAGGTGTGCCGGACATCAGCACATGTCATGTTGTTGCAGTTTCCCGGCCATAAAGGGATTTGTCGGGAATGCGCGGACGTCTGCGAAGAATGTGCCAACGACTGCGAGCGCATCGGGGGCATGGACGGTTGTGTGAAAACCTGCCGATCCTGCGCGGAAAGCTGCCGGGAAATGGCTGCCTGAAAGGAGAACGCGATAATGAAGAATGCCTACTTCAGTCTCGCTGTGCAGACACTTGTGAGTGGCGTCATCATGTATCTCGTGATGTTCGTGATGATCGACTCGTTGGATAGCTTCTTCAATAACCTGAATATGTTTTACATGACTTTGATGATGGTGACGCCAATGGTGGTGCTCATGATCCTGGCCATGATGCACATGTTCAAATCGAGCACGGTGAACATCATCCTGATTGTTGCTTCTGTCGTTATCTTTTTTGGCAGCTTTGCGCTAATCCGGACGCAAACGACGATTGGCAACACGGCGTTTATCCGTTCAATGGTACCTCATCATTCTGGCGCCATCCTAATGTGTCAGAAGGCGACCATTACAGATGGGGAGCTCAAGTCGCTCTGCCAGGAGATCATCAAAAGTCAGCAACAGGAGATTGATCAGATGAAGGCAATCTTAGCCCGACTCAAGACCTAGCCGGACAAGCGGGGGATTGGCGCTGGGCCTCCCGTTTAGGAGGTTCGGACTCTCGCCCGTTACCGCGGGCAGGCGCGATGACGCTTTCATCCGTCAGCGTGGTCGCTAAACCGCCCCGCTTACGGAGCATAGAAGCTTAGACCAAGGAGCGTCTCGGAACATTGGCGGTCAATCAGCAAGGGCATGCGAATTCATTCTTTGCAGTGCTGTACTTCTACAGTGATGTGGGCGATCCTATCCATGCCGGCAAGTCGCTGCTTGTAATGGCTAGGCGGCTTTGGCTGATCGCTGACTACCGAGATAATTGCCGCGGAATGCCCGGGACCAAGCTGCCAGATATGCAGGTCGCTAATCCGGTCGCCATCGCTCTCAAGTTCTTTCCGGATTTTCCCTGCGATTTCAGCATCGGTGACATCTAACAATACGGCTCCGGCGTCACGGAGCAGTCCATAAGACCAGCTGGCGATGACGCCAGCTCCGATGATCCCGACTGCGGGATCAATCCATGTCCAGCCATATGTCCAGGCCGTGGCCAAGCCGAGTATCGCCAGCACAGAGGTCGCTGCGTCGGCCAAGACATGAACGTAAGCAGAGCGAAGGTTGTTGTCGGCGTGCGCACCAGAGACAGGATGCTTCCCGTGATGGTCTTGATGATGAGTGTGATCATGCGAGTGCCCATGATCGTGGCTTGCCGCAAGCAACCAAGCGCAGGCGAGGTTCACAAATAACCCGAGACCGGCGATTGCAATCGCTTCCTTGTAGGCGATCGGTACCGGTGACGACAGCCGGACAACGCTCTCATATCCGATGAATGCTGCGATCATGGCGAGAACAACTGCACTCGTAAATGCCGCAAGATCGCCGAACTTTCCTGTGCCAAAGCTAAAGCGTGCACTTCGTAAATGGCGTCGCGCATAAACATAAGCTGCGCCGGAAATGCCGAGGGCGGCCGCATGCGTCGACATATGCCAGCCATCGGCGACGAGGGCCATGGATCCGTAGTAATACCCGCCGATGATCTCCGCGATCATCATCAATGTCGTAATGATCACGACCGCCCAGATCCGGCGCTCGTTGCGACTATGATGCTCGCCAAGGAAGTCGTGCAGATGTGTCCATTGATCTATGGATTGTGAATGCATGAGATTCTCGATCGTATTCCTATTGTACGTTTAACATCAAAGTCAGGCCGCCAGCGCCTTTCTGTTCGACATTGTTATTCGTCGTATGGTGTGGAATATGGCAATGCACAAGCCACCGGCCCGTTTTTCGTGCAGTCCAGATTACGTCATAACGCTGGCCGGGACCAACATTGATTGTATCGGCCAAATAACGCGCCGTCTCTTTGAGTGTTTCTCCGTCGCGCGCCACGATTTCGAACGGACCACCATGAACATGCATCGGATGAACGAAATTATTGTTTGTTCCGATGAAACGTAGCTTGATCGTCTGTCCCACTTTCATGGGCACTATATCGGTTTCGGGATATGCTTTGCCATTGATGGTAAAATAATTTGGCATGCCGCCCTCCATCAGCATCGCGGGATAGGTACGCCATTCGCGCTTGAGCCATTCCTGCAGTTGAATGGTGTACTCGAGATCAGCGATTGGTTCTTTAGCCGGGTCCCTTGGCGCGATGAGGAGTGCTCCGTAAAGTCCGAGCGCTTGTTGCCGGTCGGGGTGATCGTGGCTGTGGTAAAAATAGGTGCCCGACTGTCCGACATCAAACTCGTATGTATAGGAACCGCCAGGAGCGATCGGTGCCTGAGTGATTTTGGCGGGGCCATCCATTTCGTTAGGCACGATCAGCCCGTGCCAATGAACAGTCGTGGTTTCCTTTAGATTATTGCGGAAATTGATCCGGACATGATCGCCCTCGGTCAGTTGAAGACGCGGTCCGGGAACTTGGTGGTTGTAAGCGTAAGCTTCGACCGCGACGTCCGGCAGGATATTCCATCGGATCACCGATGCTTCGATATCGAATACCTTTGTACCGTTTTCCAGACGGGGTACGAGCGTCTGATCGCCTTTCGCATCGGGTGGCGCCACATAGCCGACTTGTCGGGGTGGAACAGCGGCCATATCGCGCATAGCTTCGGCCGGTGTTTCAAATGGCATGATCATGCCGGGGGGCATGATGGCGCCGCCGACATCCTTCGCGCTCAACGTTAGATTGACGAAGAAGCCGGGGAAAACTATGCCCGCGGCCAGCAAAAGGAATGTCGTTCCAGCCATTGTTGCAAGTTGCGTGCGCGTAGTACGGCCTTTCATGCCGTGCATCTGATGGCTAGGCTTCTCCTCGCCTCTGGCCTCATGGGATGAGGCCTTCCGAGCGTGGTGGATATGCGAATCAGGTGAATGTCCACCGGATGGACGGCGCTCGGTCATCAAGCCGTGCTTGAGGTTTTGCTGAACCATCCAGATGTTGAACGGATAAGCGAGAATAAAGCCGGCGATGACGCCGAGTGACATAACGCCCCAAAAGATGAGCTCTGTCGGCTCCATCGCGCGCATGTCGCGTCCCATCATCAACAAACTCATCACCGGCGCCATACCGGCCATCATCGCATTCATGCTGACGAATTCTGGGAGGAAGGACCTCTTGACGTTTTCCCAGTAAGTACCGCCCTTCATCTTCCGCATGAAGAGCGACTGGAAAATAAACAGACCGAAAGAAAACCCGACAACATATTCAACAAGGAGATCAAGCCACATCGGCAAACCGAGTCCGGCGGTGATGACAGCCGCTAGGATGATCCCGGTGGCATCTCCCGCCACGCAATGGATTGTGCTGCTGACTCCTTGCTTCCAGAGTGGCTTAACGAATTTCTCATGTTCCCCCGGATGTGGCTCCTTGTCGGCCATTACATAGAGCCACAACCCAAATGGACCCATGTAAAGCGTAACAAGAATAAACCCCCATTTCATCACCGCTGGTTCGGGGTTGTTCTTGTATTGGTCGTATCCGACATAGACGGTGGAAACCGCCGCCAGCACAAACCAGACGATCAGGAAATAATCATAGGGCATTGCGATCATGACGATTCTCAGTCTGGGTGGATGCTTGAATTCGAGAGGTGATGCCTCGAATGCACCTCGGGTACGCCGACAGAAATCTAAGCAAACCCGGCGAGAAAGTATCCTTTTAAATTGATGCCTGGTGCGCGAATTGCGGGCTGAAAACGTTCACGTCCTTTGCCAGAGGATTGAGAACTGAGTCCGGAGGCAATTTGCTGAACTACGTCGCGAGTTGAGGCTAGGTAGGCCTGTTGTCCTTGCCACTTGGCGGCATTGAAGAAGCCGCTGGTTTTGAGAGAGTAGCTCGGGCGAGTGCACACCACCGATCGAGGTGCGGTTCAATGAACTGTGGGAGGCGCGCGGTGCCCCCATTAAGATGTTCGCCGGCATCTTCGAGCGATGATCTACGCAGTATACTAGGTCAGCGGCCTTTTGCGTGGGTGTAGAAGGTATAGCAGGCAAGTGGTCCGCTGACGCGGGAAATCGATGTCGATCGTCGCGAGTTCGGTTGGCATGGCTTAAGTATCGTCGTCGCGCAGGAGAATGTTGGGGCTGCAATCGACGGCTAGGAAGCAGGCGCGGTATTCAAAGAGATCGCCGATTTCGAGGTATTACGAATCTACCGGCGCGGCGCCTAGGTCTGGAGGAATTCCACCGGCATCCGCTCGCTGTCAGTGAACACCGCGGCGGTGAGCTTCCGGCCAAAGACCGCGCCGGTATCGATGTTGACCCGGTTGGGATGAATGTCGGGTTTGCCGTTCCGCTGTGGCGTGTGTCCGTGCACGATGAGGCGGCCGTGGTCCGCATCGGCGGATAGGAACGGCTCACGAATCCAGAGCATGTCCTCGCGGGTTTGTTGGTCTAGCGGGATGCCCGGTCGGATGCCGGCATGGACGAAGAACCGTTGCCCGTCATCGTAATGGGTCGGCAAGTTGCGGATCCAGGTGAGATGGTCCTGCGGAAATTCTGTCATTGAACTGATCCCGTAGGATCGTAGAGTGGAGTCTCCGCCGCTGTCGAGCCATCTCGCCTCATCGATAAAGTTGTCGGCACGAAGGAGAAGATCTTCGTGATTACCGGCGAGGGCGATGACCCGTTCGGGATCGGCGGTCTGCATGTCCATGATGGTCTGGGTGACGCCGCGGCTGTCCGCGCCGCGGTCGATGTAGTCGCCAAGGAAGACGAAGGTGGCTGGCTGAATCTTCGCAAATCGGCGGCAGTCATCGAGCAGCCGCGTGAGGTGATCGAGGCAGCCGTGCGTGTCGCCGATCGCGAACGTAAGCATGGGTCAGGCTCGGTCGGTGAGAGTGGAGGGNTCTTTTCGGCCCTCGTTGATGAACGGCCGCAGAATGATCTTACCGTCGAGCGGGTGAGCCTGGAGCAGGACATTCATACCGGCTCCATCCTGATGAAGGAAGGCGGCGCCGAGGTCAATCCAGACGGGTTTCTGGCCGTCGCGCTCGACGACGGTATAAGCCCGGAAGTCGGGAAGTTTGGTAGCCATATGGTGTCTCCGATGGACGGTGGTGGATTCAACTGACGACGCTGGTTGTTTACGGAGCGTCGTCCATTGTTTCTTCGAGAGTGCAGTCTCGTTCGCAGTCCTCGCAGTAGGCGTGGTCGAAGGCCTGCCCCAATTCCCATTGCTGCCGTTCGTAAGACCAGCACGCCCAGGCGTCGCGCATGACGCGCTCGCCACGGCAGGTCGCGCAGCGAACGACGGTCTTGGGATGAATGGGGGATGTTGTGGTGATCATGTCTGTGAATTGTCGCCGACCTTGCGGCCGGCGACTGTCCTAAGGGTTATCCGGTGACGAGTTGGTCGACGGGGCTGAAATCGAGGTAGCGCTCGTGAAGGAGCGACGCGATTTCCGGAGCTCCGGAGCGTTTGATAGCTCCAATGAGTTGCTCGTACGAAATGACGTCGAACGGGATGCCGCCGCCGGGGAGCAAATGGGTTCGGTAAAGGGCGAGAGCCTCTTGCGCCGAACGGTTCAGGGTCGGGGCGATGACGAGGAGGCGGCCGGCGCTATAGAGGCCGTTCTTGACCATACTGAAAGCGAGGAGGTGCTGCCGCCAGATTTGCTGCAGTGGCGCCATGCGTAGGGCCGGGTGGTCAGCGTCGATGAAGAGTTCGGATTCTCGCGAAAGCTCTCCATATTCCGACCTTAGCCTTGCCGGCTGCTCCCAAAGCCCTTCGGTGTATTTTACCTCGCAGGCCACGAAGCCGTGCTCGCCAGAGGTGGTATTGACCTTGAAGAAGGCATCGAAGGCCGTGCGGTCGTTGGTGAAGGCCGGGTGGCGGCGCGCGGGGCTATGCTCGAACAGAGTCGCGGTGACTTTCTTGACGAAGTCCGGGCAGATGCGCCGCATCACGGCGGTGGCGAGACGTTGATCGAGAGCTAACGGTCCGATGAGATTGAATGTCGCGGGCATCGACGAGACCATGTTGCGATACAGGCGGTCGACCTCGATCAGGGCATCGTCCTCGCGCCAGGCGATTTCCTTGCGGACCAGCTTCGCAATGTCGGGGGTGATAAGATTGGCATCGCCGTGATCTTCGGCTAGGTAAGAGCCCATTTCGCGGGCCTTGTCGGTATCCGGTGCCCAGCAACCGATCGGCCAGCCTTTGGCTTCACGAAGAAGGGCCTGGCGTGCGCGCGCGGCGGCGCGGAAGCGGTCGTCGGCAGGTTCGTAGACGTGATGGGCGCGAAGCGCGGCCTCGGGAATGAATGGCACCCGGCCGGTCAATGCAGTCGACATCTGGAAACCCTCGTTGGTGTGGTGCGAGGTATTCAAATGAGGGGCGCAGCAATTTACCGAAAATTTCGCGACATGCTGACGCAGCTAGCGGGCGAAATGTTGCAGCCAAGACACAGCGCGATTGCGAAGTGAGCGCTCAAGTTAATTCGGGAGGGGGGTAAACTGAATATACTACTTGGAGCTCCGATCTCATCCACGGTGGATCGCAGCGGCAGCTCCAGGAGCGGAAATATGAATATCGGTTATGGTCCTGATCTCAACCAGCTGTTTCGCAACACCAATCGTCTGAGACCCCTCAAGAGGAATGATATCGCGAGCGCTAAGAAAATTAATGCCTGCCTTAAGGCGGCGATCAGAGAGATTCAGGCCGCAGGCGTCCATGCCGGGAACCGCGAACAGGCGGTCGCGCAACGCTTGCAGGTCGTCGAAAATTCGCTGGCAGATTTGATCAATATCACGATGGTCGCACCGTTTGAGCGTGCTCCGTGGAACCCTTTGCATCAGGTCCTCAGCAATGTCCTCTTGCTGATTGAACTGGAAGACGAATGGGGAACTCTGCACGTCGTGGATGTCAAAAAAATGCCCTTGATGGCCTGGCGCTATCCCGAGGGCGCCATGGGTAAGGACATTCGGTACACACCCCTTTTGAATCTCCGCCGCCTGTTGGAGTTGGCGCTCGAACCTGAACGTGCGCGGGCAACTAGCCACAAAAATAAAGTTGCCTCGGCGGTGTCAGTCGCCGGCCCAATCCGTTCTTAGTCGCGTGGGGCATTTCGCGTCGTCTCGCTTGTGTCGAAGGTGCGGGGAAGAGGTCAAGGTCCCTGTCCCCGCACTCTTCACACGTCAGGCCCGGGGGCTCGATCCCGGTTGGGGCGATGCCTTTTGGCAAGAGTAAACATTCGCCGCACGTGCGACACGAATAAGCATAGCGAGGTACCTGATGGATCATGATGGTGATTCAGGCAGGGCCTCGTCGAATTGCTGCGCTCGCGACTCCTTTTTCAGAACTTGTATCTGAAGGTTACTCTCATGAATGATACGATCGTTATAGCTCTCAAGAAAGACTGGCGTTCGCCTGGTCGTTGTATTCCGGACAAAGAAAAGGAGGTGTTGCTGACATCGGCAGCTGAGCGGTTGATGAAAGCAGTTACTCTGGCCAAGGTTACGGATGTCGATCGGCGTGCAGACGTGCTTCATGCAGCGCTTCACGAAATCGCGGATTTCTTGGACGATGTGGAGTTCGAGGTGCCGAAGCTCGGCGCCGATCCGATGAAGCTCTTTGTCTCTGATTTTGGCCAGCTGTGCGAGGCGCTTCACCTGGCGACGTCACGAACCATCCGTAAGAGGCTTGCGAAGATGGATTTTCCTCTTCCGTTTGGCATGGACGAATCCGATGCCAAAGTCCGTTTGCTGTCGGCGTTGCACCGACTGATCGGCATGATGCTGGCTACGTATGAGGAGTTGGCGGTTAGGGCGGGTCTGCCACCGCTGAGGCGGGCTCTGGTTCACTAGGTCCAAGAATGACGAAGGGGAGGCGCAGTGCCTCCCCTTTTTTAAGAATAGCGACCCGGTCCGTCGGGTTTTGCGTGGTGCCGCTTCTTAGAGTTTCAGTCGGGACTGGAATGCGGACATGGTCTCTTCACTGTGGGCAGTGTCTTTTAGGCAGACGGTAATGAAAGCCGAAAGGCCGCGTTCAGGCAGGATGTCGTTGCTGCCGTCTCGGCAAATGATCCCGCGCTTTGGATAATAATTTAAAGCACCATATTTGATGTGGTGGGGTGAACACACCTGGACGGCGATGCCGGCGTTCGCGAGCGCAGTCAGGGTCTGTGTAAGAAGTTGTTCGCGGGCTAATGCCTTAGGCGAAACGGAGTTTGTCGAAACGTTAGTATCGTACATATCGGGGATCTCCATGATTGATCCTCGATATAGAAAGCCGCAGCCTGGCCACCACAGATCGCATGTAGGCATAAAAAATAGGGGAAGTTCAGTCAGGCCGCTTATTAACAGCGGCCTGATTAGGAGGGATTGTTCGATGGATAAGGTTTCTGCGGGGCCGCGGGGCAGGGGCAGGGGATATAGTGTTCCGCTTTGCGCGGAATCAGAACAGTCCAAACTGGCACAAGTTCGAGATGATCAATGCAGGAGACGAGTTGAAGAGGCGGCGGAAACACTTCAGCCGCCTCTCCTCATATTGTCCTACGTCGAACGCGTGCGTCTCCCTGACCGCTTAGGCGCGACCTTCATAGATTCGAGTGTGCCACGCATGAATTCGAGCCACCGCAAAAGAGCGACTAATGGTTCGCAACGATAATCGCAAAGCTCGGCCTCTTGATCGCATCGATCGATCGCTTCAGTTACGCGACGCAACAGCTTTTTCCGCGACGAGGATACGCCAGGCTCGGTCAGATACGCGACGGCCCAGCAAAACCATAGAACTGCGTCTTGCCGGTGCGCACAGGGAATCTCCCGGGTGAAATGGGCCGCGAACTCAAGACTTACCTGCAAGAACTGTTTGAATTCAGCCAACCGATCTGCTGGTACAAGCGACGCAGTGTATTCGCGGTAGGAGTCGATATAAGCGGCAACAGCCAAGAGCTTCAGTTTACGCACTTCCTCGAGAGTAGTGAGATCTGAACCTTCGGGGGCGCTTGTTATTGAGAGGTCCTGCTTCGAGGCTGGATTCACTACAGCGAGTCGCAGGTGTGAATGCTTCCGCTTGTCCCTTTGAGTTTCAAACATTTAGTCTTCCTGAGCATGCATGGATGGCGCTGCTGGCAACGCCAAGCAGCGATGAAGGCGCCTTTCGGCGTTGCCACGGGTTCGAGATGAAGCCGGGGCTGACGCTGTAGCGCCTCATGCTGATCAGGATGGACGCCCTCAACGGGCACCGCAGGAGAGGTAGCCAGTTTTCTGTTTGGTCGATTGGTGGCTGGAATGCAGTTCGGCTCGCTGGATGTTTTTTCTTCCGGCAGAATTGCGGAAGCGAACATCTAGAGGCCTTCGTCTCCGTCGCTGCCACCTTAGCGGAATGCCCGAGCCCGGCGTCCTAGGGGTAGGGACACGATGTCTGCTTTGTGCGGAAGGGGGGCGAAAGCCGAACGGGCTGCGTTGTGGATCCCGGTGCCGCTGTGCATGCAAAATGTTTTCGCGGTCGCGGCGACAATAAACATAGCAAATTCAATAGCTTACCAATATTGTTCGTGGATTTGAGCGATATACCCCAGCGAAATTGGCTACCCCCTTATTCGCGCGGCAAAAAGCCTGACAATTACACGCCCCATGAATGTCGATCGACCATGGGCCATTGACCGCCTCCCGGAAGAACTTGCTCTGCAGTGCGTTCTTCGCACCAGCGAAGCCGCGTGCTTCTGCGGCGTTTCAGTTTCCCATTTTCGTCGCCTTCATTCCCACGGGGTGCTGCCCGCGCCAATTCGGCTCGGAGAGCGAAGGCTTGGATGGCGCCTTGGGGATCTCATCGCATGGCTGCGCAGCCGCCAATGCAATTAAATACCTCACGAAAGAACCCACCAACATGACTGACGAATCTATTCTGCCGATGGACGAGCAACCGCAAGATCCACTCGCGGTGGCAACCGCTGATGAACTTGTCGTGTCCTTGATCGAAGACGAATTCGATCTGGAGCTCCTGTTCGATGGCGGGCTCCGCCCGAAGTCGAGCCCGATTTTTGCCGACTCGCCGCAAACACTACAAAAGTACCTGAGCGTAGCTGAACGCTCCCACCGTGAGGTGTTCGACGATATCCTCGGCATCGTCCATACGCGCGGCTACGAACACAAGGCGAGCGAGCTGGCTCCGGCCTTGCGTCGGTATTGCCGTCGTAAAGAGCACGAGCGTTTCAATACGGTGATGACGCCTCTGCTGATGCCGGAAGCTCAAATCGACCAGCTGCGGTGTGAAGCTGAGTGGGAAAAGCTCGGTACACTGTTCGATGCGCCCGCCCATCTTAGCGTGCATATCTTTAAGCATTTCATTTGGCTGGTTAAGCAGAAGGCGACCGGCAGAACCGGGAAGGATCACCTCATGCCTATCCTGTTCAGCTCCGTTCAAGGCTCTGGCAAGACAACGTTCGTGCGCAAATTCTTGGGTCCGCTACGCGAGCTTGCAAGTGCCGATACGCTACTGTCTGATTTCGCTGACCGGCGGAGTGGGACGATCTATCGCTATCCAGTCGTCGTCATCGATGATATGGAACAGTTGCCGAAGGCAGCGTTGCCGGCCTTGAAATCACTGATCACGGCTGAACGTATCAATCGTCGACAAATTATGACCTCGCAAAATTCGACGGTGCGACAGCGTGCGACCCTGATTGGTACAGCCAACGCTCCGGTGCAGGAACTTATCGACGATCATAGCGGCTATCGCCGGTTCGTCACCTTGCCGTTCCGCAATGGCGACGAAGATAAGGGCGGCGACCGGGCCATTTGGCACACGGTGTCTTCGCTCGACTACGAACTTCTCTGGCTGTCGGTCGAAACCTTCAAACCGAGTCCTATCATCACGGTGCGCCAAGAACTGCTGGCCTTCCAGAACAGCGCGAGACCGATTTCGGCGCTCCTGCGTTGGCTCCGCGAGTTGGATCTTGGATGTCGAGAGGTGCGTGCCATCACGACGCGCTGGGGCGTGCGCGCTGACGGTTTGCACGAGCTCTATCTGCAGACTGGTGTAAGTATCTCGCGTCAGAAGTTTGCGGAAGAAATGCTTTGGCATTTCTCGGACCCTTCTACTCCCTTCGGGGCCAAGCGGAAGGTAGAGATTGGCGCGGTGTACTGTGTCAAGGAAGGCTGGTCTCAACCGATAGCGGAAGCCCCGAATGTCCCGCCAATCGTGCCGCTTTCAGACCCGTCAGCATCGTCAGCTCCGTCAGGTCCGTCAGGTTCGTCAGCCAGCCAGCACCATATTGTTGCTTCGCAAGCGGCGGGTGAACTCGCCGGGTTGAGCTAAACACCCGCGCTGGCAAGCAAGCCGCAGTCGATCAAGTCGTAGCGCTCGGGTGATTTAGCCCGAGCGCGGCAAGGATTAGCGCCCCCCAGCGGGCGACCTAGGGAAACCTTTCATGAACTGGGAAGAAGAGTACCGCCCTCACTCCTTCGAGGACGTGCGCGGCCAAGACGTGGCCGTGCGATTGTTGTCTGGTCTTGCACGAAGGCGAGCCGGTCGATCGCTCTTGCTGGCAGGAGCTATCGGCAGCGGCAAGACATCGTTTGCCCGCATCCATGCGCGCGCCCTCAACTGTGACGACCCAAATCAAGCGGGTTCACCATGCGGAGCCTGTCGGCCCTGCCAAATGCCCGCAGCTGAAGTGATGATCGAGATCAATGCCGCCAGCGCTGAAGCGCGAGAAAAGTATGTCGCCGCCATGTTGCAGGGGTGGAACCGAAAGCCGGTTGACTGTCGGTTTAGGGTCATCTTCTTTGACGAGGCGCACAATCTCCCTGCAGGTACCCAGCAACTGTTGCTAAAGCCAGTCGAGGAGCCCGCGCCCGGAATCGTATTCATTTTTGCAACGACTGAACCACATGGCCTTACTGCGGCCCTGCGGTCTCGTTTGCAGCTGATTCGAATTGAGCCATTTTCCTCCGCAGTTGCTCTCGATTTACTAGAGTATGTAGGGCGCCGTAAAAACCTGTCGTTCGATCGAGAGGCGCTCAGCCTTGTCGCGGCGGCCAAGCCGTATCCCCGCGACATGATTATCGGGCTGCAGCAGCTTAGCGAATATGGACGCCATATTGATGTCCAGCTGGTGAAAGACGTTCTTGATCTGAGCATCTGCGACCATCTCGAGAATTACATGCTGGCACTCGCCAGCGGCGATCGTTGGGCGCAGGTTAGGGCTATGCACGATTGGTCCGACGAGGAGACCATTAAGGCACGGTGGGTCCGACTGTTTCTCCTTACGGTTTATTATAACGAGGTGCTGGGGCAGCGTGTTGTCGCCGATGCGCTTTGTTATGGCATGCATCGGACGAGGGCGAGCTTTGTGCAGAGTCTCGCCAAGCGGCACCAAATCGCTGACAAAGCGGCATTGGCGACATTCGTCGAGAGCATGTTGGTCTTTTGGAGTGAGCGCGGCTCTGAGGAACCGGCAAAGCTCAAATTAACTTTTGCGCTCTTTGAGGCGGTGTGCAGTGCCGGAGCTGGTTCCAATGGCGTACTGAGCCGGACAGAATATAAAGCGGTTCCTTCTATTTCCGTGCCTCCCGCAACTATCGCTGCAGCTACCACGGTCGCGGATATCTTTCCTCCCACCGAAGACGACGGTTTCATCACGCCCGAGGAGGTTCGAGAGATTGTCAACCGGGCGAGCTTTCTAATCCAGCACCACGGTTCATATTTCACTGTTGCGGCACGTGTCGAGGCGCCGGCCTCGCGCGACATGACGGAAACTGACGCCATTGCCGTCGCCAGCTCACGTTGCCAAGTGCTGTTGACAGCCTTGGCCGCGGATAAGCCAGTAGCGAGTATCCTGCAGCTGGAAAATGATAGCGGAGCGATTGTTGCGCGTTTGGTCGCATGTCATGCGGTGGATGATACGGATCGGGCGTCATCTTGCATTAGGAAATGGTGCGAGGAGACAGAAGCTATGGGGCTGATCGTCCACGTCAGAGAAGCACCCGAACGCGATAGTGGCGAGTTCCATTGGAGTGCGGTTCGAGAGCTCTGTGCGGGATTTTGTGAGGATGCTGCTGTTCCAGTTCAACAGACCCTTCGCGCTGTCTTGGGTATTTCTCGGAATGATCGGCGATCACCTTCGCCGATTAAAGGGGCGAGACTGATATTCAGCGGCCAAGTAAGCGGAACTGAGATTGCTATAGCTTGCGCAAACGAGATGAAGCCACTGTCTGCTTTCGATGCGAAAGCCTGGAAACAACTCTATTCGGGGTGGGAGGAGTTTGAGCATGTCGACCGGATGGCAGAAGTCGCCGTTCGCAGCGAGATGCTCATCAGTCTAGCTGGTCGGTATGGCGATGGTTCCGAAACCTATTTGGCCGAGGTTACCAAGCTGCTGAGTTGGTGGCGCTCGCTTGGAGCCCAAGGGCGTGCGCGAAGCTGGCAGGTGTGGTGGTGATGCTTGACATCGACTTCATCTGCAATCCGCCGAAAGCTCTGACCGGTCTTATCGTGTATCGATATCGGACCGGTGTGTTGCGCGGACAGTTCTTGACCGCCTTAGAAAAGCTCGCCACACGGCTCGGTGGTGTGCTCATTGGGTGCGAGCCTGGCACGTTGGAATCCGAGTGGGGCGCGGCGGGCCTGTTTGATGGGATTCGTGTCATCGATCTCGCGAGTGCTGACTTAAAAGAGAAGACTGGTTTCGGACCGGGAATACTCACGCTGACTCGTGCTGAGCCTCTCATGCCGACCGTCCTTTGCGTACGTGGATCGGCGCTTGATCGTGCTGGGACTAATGAGCACCGGCCGCTCTTTATCGACGAAACCGTGGTGAAGAAAGAGAATCTATGTGAAGTGTTGCAGTTTCTCGCACGATGTCATGATTTACCCATTGAAAGTGCGGAGCGGCCGTCGGAGCCAGCCATCGCGTATTTTGATGGCTATCTCCAAGCTGAGGGCGGGTCACTTGATCTTGGCTCCTTCATCGCCGAATACGATCGTGCAGCTTTGCTTTATACCGACGGTCCGACTGGAAAGTTCATAGCTCCCAGTTGTGCCGCGCGAGTCCGAGAGGCGCGCTCTTATGTGGTGCAGTCGCTAGACCGATTTGTGGAAGGCAAAGCAGAGTGTGCTGCGGCCGATCTTGTTCGTGCGTTTGCCATAAAGGCACGACGAGGCTGGACAGCCTACGAGCTCGCGGAGGAGCTCTGTCGCGCGAGCCGCGTACTCGTCGATCGAGGTGTGGATAACGGTACTCGCTCGAGCAGTCGCAAGCAGAGGCGGAAGAGCATCCGTTCTGCGGTCGGTTGGGCTCTGCAGGTGGTGCCTTTTGCTGGGCCATTTGTTGAGAAAAGGAGCGAGCTTCTCGTCAAAACATCTGAAGAGTTTCTTATCTCGCTTGAGGGCCTCGCGCGCGCATACAAAGCACATGCTCGGGCTGCCTTCTATGGACAAAGGGTGGGCCACAGGGCGGACATAGTAAAAGTCTTGCGCACGGCTTCCGAAGAATTCACGGCTCCGGAGGAGCTCGACGAGCACGTGCGACTGTCTCAGGCACTACTCCGCGCCATTGAAGATGGAAGTGATGAATGGTTACAGCGCATGAAACGCGATGTGGTGGATCGAGTTTGCCCAATTCACGAGCTGAGGCGCGATAGCCAAACGTCCGTTCCGTCGCCGAGGTCATTCGCGGGACTCATTGGGCGACAAAAGGTGAAGAGCACGATTCGTCAACGATTTATCGACGGAAAGCATGACGGGCCTCTTGTTATCGTGGGGCCTGCTGGCATGGGTAAGAGGTCGATGGCACGGCTTTATGCGAAAGCCTTGCTTTGCCTCGAGCGCGCGCCCGGCGATTACGAGCCGTGTTGTCGATGCTCCTCATGTCTCGAATTCGAAACATCTGGAAATTTCGGTTATATCTCAATTGATCTCAGGCACATCAAGGCACATGAGCATGTTCTGCGTCACGTGGACGGCTTGAATCAGGTCTCTTTCGCTGATCATCGGATTATTGTTCTGGCCAATTCTGAGCAAGCGTCAACGTCGTTGGACGCGTTCTTGAAGCCATTTGAGGATAGAGCGCACAAAACGACATTTATCGTATTGGCGACAAACGAAGCGTCGTTACAGTCTGCCATATTGTCTAGAAGCCGCGTCGTGCGCGCCGACCGTCTCGGCACGCAAGATGCAACGTCTTTGATACTGGAACGATTGCCGCGCTCCAGTTACTCTTCTGACGTTATTTCTTTGATCGTGCTGATGGGAAATGGCGTCCCCGGAGAATTGCTCCGTTTAGCTGACCTCGTCGACAGGGCAGTCGCGCGGACCCTTACGCAAGCACGCAGCGTCCTAGCATTGGACTGGGGTGCTGATACGCTCGCGTTCTGGAGGATGATTTTCTGCTGCGAATTCGATGGCGTGCGTGTTGACGCCCTAATTAGGCAGTGCTCACCGAAGGAAGCGGTCTCGCGTGCTGGGGCAGTACTCGTGTGCCTTTGTCGGGGTGAGTTGTCGCGTGAGCCGGCTTTACTTGGATTGGATTCGGAGTTTGGTGCGTGTGTCGAGCAGCTATCACTGCGATGCAAATTGCTTGGGTTGACCGAGGGGAAGCTGGTAGTGGCCCTGTTGGGCCTATGGTTGGCGGGGGATGTTTTCGATCGGGTGAGTTTCTTGCTTCTAGCAGAGAAGGCGGTTCGGCTTGTAAAACATAGCTAGCGGGCAGAACACCACGAGGATCACTTGTTTTCCCAAGCGTCTCCGATGCGATTTTTCATGATCTCCCAGCTATTGCCTGGGATGCGGGGTCTCATTCCATTCGCGTCCTTCGGTACTTCCCACGGAAAAGGATGGGATAAATCGACACTGTTATCCGTGCGGCCGCTTTCGTCGTAGGACCGATGCTTCGGGAACTCGGCAGGCCTCCAGTTTGGTTGTGTTTTGGCGCGCTTCTTGTCGAAAGGCCCCATAAATTGATGGAGTTCTAGCTCCCTAATCACAGAGCAAGCAAAGCGCATCGGTGGCCCGTCGTGATAACGTCGGCTTTTATCCTTACGAAAATCGACGTTTGTGTCGCTCACCGAGAATTTTACGCCGAAGCATTCTTGGTAAGCTTCGGCGATATAGTGCACGATTGTTTTGTCGGGTAACCGGTCGCTGCGCGGACGGAAAAATTTATAATACATCCGATTGATATCCTGCTTCAGTTTGTCCGTCGTGAAGCAGAGAGCCAAAGCGAAAACAGTTGGTGGCGCCAGCCCAAAGGCAGCTTTGGTCTTGCTAAGGTGTTCGGCTAATCCCTTCAAAACGCGAAGCGAGGAGGGACCAGGTTCCTCGATTCTTAGGCGGAAGTCTCGATAGTCGATTTGGCGGTTGCTATTTTTCCAGATGTCGACAGCAGCAGCTTGGAAAAGATCCATGAACGGATCGAATGTCGCGGCATTTGTCCATTTTTCGATCGATTCGACATCGCTCCGCAGCATGCCTTTCAGCAATTTATCAAGATCCGTTGAGAGTTCGCGAGGTCCTAGCGAATGCTCGATGTATGCGATGTTGTAAATCGCACGTAAACGCTGGGCAATTTCGGCAACTTTTGCGTCTGTCAACACGCGGTCGGGAAAGTTCGGCAGGTTGCCATCTTCATCGTACATCCCATCGATGACGCGAATTGCGGTTTCATCTGGTATCGTGAGATCAAAAAGGGTCGGCATTCGCTGGTGATCAACCGGAGACACTGGCGACGCACTGGATGTCGGGGATGGCGGCGTTTTTTCGCTGGGGGACTGATCCGACGCGGAGTTAGAGGGTGGTGACGATTCTTGAGACATAGTTTGACCACAGTGTTAGAGCCGCCGCTTTTTCCTCGCGATAAGTAGCGCGGTTGTAAATTCCTGCAACGCCGGCGCGTGTACCAGACACATGATTCAGGACGGCTTCCACGACGTGAGGGGAGACGCCGTTGTTCGCCATCCCGGTGGCCGCGGTGCGTCGGAGGTCATGTATCCGCCATGGCTTTATCGGGGGACGAAGAGGCTGCAACTCCAGATCTAGTTCTCGTTTGGCTTTTGACCAGCCAGAGAAGCCACCTTTTCCCGATCCAAAGACGATATCCCGGCCGATAAAGCGAGGCGTACTATCCAAGATCGACACCGCCAGCTTGGACAGAGGGATTTCATGCACTCGGTGGTTTTTGGTTCTCTCTGCCGGCAGCGTCCAGATTGCTTTTTCCAGATCGATCTCTGGCCACCGCATGCTGCCAACTTCGTCCCGACGCTGGCCGGTTAACATCAGAAGACGGATGATGCGCCCATAGTCATAGTCTCCGCTGGCTTTCCATACAGCGGCAATTTCGTGATCGGACAGGACGTGGTCGCGCTTAATCTCTTCCCCTAATTTGAGAGTGCCGACGACCGGATTGTGATCCGCGAGGCCCATCCCGAGGGCATAAGAATAAAGTGCTGATAGAGCAGCCCGGGCACGGTTGGCGGCAATCGGGCCGTTTTGCTGGGCAATGTCGTCGAGCTTCGCTGCAATAAGCGCTCGATTAATGGAGAGTAGTGGCAGTTCCTTGAGGGAAGCCCAGTGCTTTGTGAGATGGCGGTTCACCTCTTCAAATGACCGGGGCTTGAGCCGACCTTGGGCGTTTTGAAGATATCGGGTAGAGACCCTATCGAAGGTGACAGCGCGCCGAGCAGCAGCTTCTGCTTTTTCGGCATGGGGATCTGCCCCGAGTTGGACCCGAGCCAAGGTCTTTCTGGCATTGTCGCGCGCCATCTCCGGAGCAATCGCGTCGACGCGGCCGATAGTTTCGCGGCGTGATTTTCCGCCCGCCCGGTACTGCACCACCCAGACTTTGCCGGTGGGGTTAAGCCGCACGCCGAAGCCGGGCAACTCGTCGTCCCAGACGATGAGATACGGCTTGTCTTTGGGCAATGTGAGGGTGGCGATCGCCTTGCGGGTAAGGCGCATTCTAAAATTTGCTGGTAAGCATCTGGTAAGCAGGAGCTCGGTGAATTGTGATATTTCTTGACCACAAAAGACTGAGGGTCAAGTGAATTCATTCAATGAAAACAACAAGTGTGATTGCTTACCAACTCTTGTGAGCACATAGTCTGCCAGACTACGAATCTGGGGGTCAGGAGTTCGAATCTCTTCGGGCGCGCCATTCTTCCGGATTGGATCAGCCACCTGAATCGACGGCCGGCCTATCTCCGGACGAGCCTGTCGTCGCATGCGCGATGATGCGTGCCGGCCGATGCAGACCTCAGCCGTGCTGGAGGAATTCCTCGAGCGTTTGCGCCGACGGTAAAGCGAACCCGGATTGCGCGATCCTGCTTGTGCCGATGCCGCCGAGCTTTCGCAGCTTGACCGCCATCTCCGCGGCTTTCACGAGGATGGTCACGCCATTGACGATCGGCGCGCCGTCGATGTTGGCGCCGGCTTCGCCGGCAAACAGCATCATCGGGATGCCGCCGGTCGGAACGATCACATCGGCGCCGGCATCGAGAAGACGATGGCATTCGCGCTGGAAAACCTCGGCGAGGGCCGCTTTCTTGTCGGGCGATGCGAACGCCTCCATGTAGTCGCGGATATTCGCGTCGATGGCGCGAATCCCGGCGACGCGCTGCTGCAACCCGTAGCGTGTCACCTGGTCGAGATGACCGGCGATGAAACCGGGATTGATCGCCAGCAACCCCAGTTTCCGCCCGATGGTGCAACTGTGCAGCAGCGTCGTTTCCCCGAGGCCGAGCACCGGGATCGCGACGGACGCGCGTGCTTCATAGAGGCCGACATCCTGAAAATGATTCATGAAGAAGACGTCGCAGCCGGTTTTTTCCGCCTCGATCGCGCCGCGGATGACCTCGCGCGAAAAGCGGAATTCCGACAGCGCGTGCACAGTCGTCACCGGCGGTGTGATCGTGTGAAAGGTCAGCTCGAAGTCCGGATCCAGGCAAGACTGCATATGCGGCAGCAGCGACGCCAGATAACTCTGATGATGTGTCGGGTGGGTGGCGCCTTGCGCCCAGATGCGAAGCTTGTGCTTGCTGCCGTTGGTGTTGTTGCCGTGCGTATTGCCGTTCATAGCGTGTCTCGCGTGTGATGGACGTCGTGATTTACCGGGCAACCAGCGGCCGGACGAAATCGATGATAGGGGCCGCGAATTCGCCGGGGAGTTGCTCGGGGAGCGGCACCATGCCCTCCGCGACCGGGCGGATGCTGCTGTTGGCGATGGCGCGCGCGAGTTTCGCTGCGGCCGGATGAACGTGCGGGTCTTTCACCGGATCGATGATCAAGGTGGGGCTTTGGATCGCGGGAAGCCGATCCTCCATCCGGTAGTGACCGACAACATGATGGCCTGCCGCAGCCATCGGGCCGGCATGCAAGGCATCCATTACGAACCGTTGCAGGAGAAGCGTGTCGCCTTCCGGATAGAACGGCTGACGGCGGGTCCAGAGATCGACCAGATGCCCTCCGTCGGGCCGCGGGTCGACATCGTCGATGCCGCCTTTCACATGCGGTCTGGCGCGCCGTACCGCATCCAC